>ERZ650304.416-NODE-416-length-23121-cov-28.214298_pt1 | contig 23121 bp, 43 predicted proteins | sample MGYA00376240_ERZ650304 | MGnify/ENA primary metagenome ERZ650304 (study PRJEB26733, sample SAMN07839271) | wastewater metagenome | biome: small river; feature: stream; material: water | place: USA: North Carolina | collected 2016-03-01 ... | reverse complement strand
GGAATCATAAATTTATTAATACAATCATAATCGTACTGTTGAGGCTTATTACCTTCAACAGAAATTGGTGAGTTAAGAATATAATCTAAAATATTAAGAATCATTTGTTGATTATATTCTTTAGAAGGAAAATCAGAATTATTTAAGTTAGACATAGTAATATATAACTTAAAGAAATCAGTTGACGATAAAGGATACTTTGACATATATAATATACTGCGGCAAGGGCAGGAATCGAACCTACGTTATAAGACAAATTAGGAGTTTGTATGAAGTTTGAGATTTTGCTGTACGTATTCTTTACAGAATAACTAAATCCAACATTTCAACCTTGCCAAAGTTATAGGGATCTCTAGTAAATCCCTATAGAATACTAATACTAACTAGAATTAGTTTACTTATTAATCACAAATTTCATATGTGATTTTACAAGTACCTTGTTTTGTAAAACCAAGTTCATTTGCTGCAGCTTTAGATACATCAAATAAACGTCCTTTAACATAAGGACCTCTATCTGTTATCCTAACTTTTACTGTCTTACCGTTTGAAAGGTTTGTGATACAAACTTGAGTATGAAATGGTAAAGTTTTATGAGCAGCAGTTAATTGATTTTGATTGTATCGCTCACCACTTGCTGTTTTTTTACCATGAAATCCTTGCCCATACCAACTAGCGGTTGCAGCAAAGACTGTATTAGATAAAAAAGAAGCAAGTAATACAAGACTGTACAAAAAGTATTTAAACATAAAATACCTCTTTGTTTAATAATATCGGTTATGTAATCCGACATTGGCTTATCGTACCAATCATTTTAACGAAAGCTGTTAAACTTTAATAATGGAACACTAGTAAGAATCGAACTTACCATTACCCTTGTGTTATTATTTCAAACTGATTGAAAAATAAAATCTTGAAGATAATCAAGAGTATATTTTCCAAAGCTTGACGCAACTACTGTATTTTCAGTATTAAAAATAAGTAGAGTTGGTACGTCTCTAACACCGTATGTTTTTGTTAATTCATCACAAAGGCCAACTTCTAATTGATAAAAATTAACTTTATCTTTAAAAAGTTTAGAAATTGTAGAATAATTTTCTAAACAATCTTCAGAAAGTTTTGACCAATTAGGAACTAAAGCTACTACAAAAAAACGAGTTTTTGTAGGATTGTTTACAACACGTTTAAATGCTGTAAGATTTTCTAAAACTTTAACAGTCATGATTTAGTTCCATTTTGAAGAAGAAAAAAGAGCATCTTTACGAGAACGATCCTTATAAGTAGGATTACGTTTTCGAGATTGTTTTGCTTTATGTTTAAAGACTTTAGTTGAAGGTTTAGAAGGTTTAGTTTCTTGTCCTTCTTCAATAGTACCTAAACAATTAACATCACAAATAAGAATCTGAGTCATCTCAAACCTTTTAGTACGGTTAATAAATGTTACGTGTCAGTAACGTAGTTGGGGTTAATTCTAAAGATTTACTAGAAATCTTTCCAATTGTAATATGGAAAGGATAGCTACTAGTTAATTCTAAAGAATCTCTAATTTTATTTAGCTGCTCTGAATAAATTCTCACAGCAAAAAACTGCCAATGTAAATAAATTTCTGGATTTACATCAACAATAATTTGTTTGTTATTAATAAGTTGTAAGAAATCTTTATGCTTATTAATATCAATCTCTTGTCTACCATCTGAAATGGTAATATGAGTGCCAAATGGAGGAGGTTCCAATATGACACCATATTTTTTATGCAAGAAATAAGAATAGTATTTATAAAAATCATTTGAAAGATTTGCAACAATCAAATGATCTTCATAAGTTCTTTTCTTATTTTTTATTCGAAGCCTATCATTAGGAAAGACTTTGATTTGGGCTGACACTTTAAATGTTTTCATAATTAAAGCTTTGGATCTAATGTTTTCTCACGTTCAAACATATTAACAATATCAGCAATAATTTTAAAACGATTTTCTTCTGACTCTTGTGAGTTTAGAAGTTTCTGATTTAAAACTTGCTCTTTAATGCTAAGTAAAGCTTTACCTGAAATATTTTTAGACATAGTATGACGTTTAATATCAGTCTGATAATTAAAACCATACACTAATCTTAAATACTCAGGATTACGAACTTTCATATATGGAATAATATCTGAATTCCATACATTAGGTTTGATTACAATACCTTCAGTTTGACCATCTTTAGTTTGATTTTCATAAAATTCAATTAATCTTTGTTGATCAATTTCATTATTTAAATCAAAGTATTCATAATCAATACTATATTCACTTAAAATTTTATCCAATGGTTTATCTAAATAAGATTCTCCATTATAAATAATTCCAAATGTTTTTAAATAAGGTTCTTTTTCGCTACCATAAATATCTAATTGAATTTTAAATTTATTAATATCTGCTATATTAGCATTAATATCAATAATATTAAATTGATCAAAAGAATATTGTTGTAACAATTGTAATTCAGAATGAATAAAATTGTAATATGGTGTAAAAGAATGTTTGATTAATCCTTCACCTAAAGCAAACCAAGGTAAGAGTTCGTTATCAGTAATAATAAAATCTTTTACAATCTTATCTTTATATTTTAACCATTCTTGTTTAACAAGTTCATCAATAAATGGTTGTTTGATACGCCATCCATTACGAGAAACTGCAAAACAGTTTTCTAATTCAGGGTAAATATATACTTGACAACGTGAACCCATATATTTAGTTTGAGCAATAACTTGAGTAATCCCTTTATTCAAGAAATAATTAATTGCTGTAGCTGGTGTTTCTAATTCAAAAACATTAGAGTTTGTATCATAATAAGAAGGAGCTGGACTCATTGTTGGTGAAATAAAATGAACTTTTTGAGCTAATAAACGATTAATTTGTTTAAGAACTAAAGGATCAATATTTTCATATTTTTTAGAATCATCAACTTTCTTATCTAATACATGTTTAAAATCTAAAAGGTTTTCTGTTTTACCTTTTAAAGAATCTTGATAAATAAAATCATAACGGCCTGTATTTAAATCAAGAGATAATGCAGTTAATGTATGTCCTTGTACACAACCTTGATCAATACAAATCTTATTTTTATAAATGTGATTTGTTTTAGCAATGCTAATATGACCAAAAATATGTAAAGGTTTATTACTTACTGCTTCTGTAAAAATATAAGGAATTTGTTCAACAGTTGGAGAATCCCATTTAAAATCTTCCTTACGCATTCTTTTAACAGAACGATTATCAACTTTACCTAAATATTTTTCAGGACAAGGACTGTGTGTAATAAATGCCTGTAAACAATCTAAATCAATTTGAACAAAATCATAACTTTTATTATATAGATCATTAAACTTTTGTTTAAGTTCTACATCATTAAGTAATGTTTGTAATGAAGAAAAATAAGAAGTTTCTTCATTTTCTTGATAAACATAATCAGGTTTATTAATGTTGGTAAAAACATACTGTTCATGATTACCATTGATTAATTGGATTTCAGGATTATTAGTCAAGTATTCAATAATACCTTTAGTATTATTACCTTTATCAATCCAATCACCAATAGAATAAATTACATATTTCTTATCTTGATATTGGGTTTTGATTCGATCAACTAATAATTTAAGTTCATCAACACACTCATGAATATCACCAATAAAGAAACAATAATCTAAGTCATGGTCTTTATTATACACTTTACTTTTAACATTATTAGTATTAAAAGTTAATGTACATTGATCTAGATTAATTTCTTTTCTAATTTTTAGAATACCAGTAAAGTCTTTTTTAACAATAACTGGAAATACTTTACGTCGTAAACGATCTTGTTGAATTGAAATTGTTTTAAAAAATAAAGGATCTTCACTACAACGTTTCTTTAAAAAAGAAGGTACAAAATCAAATACCATTAAGTAATGATGATATTGATTTTGTTGAGCTACTGAAGAAATATATTTTCGAAATACTTCATCCAATCCAGTAGTATCAATAATAATTAAATCTGAATTTACTGGAAAAGAAACAACAGATTCTAATTGTACTTTAAGGATTTGAAAAGCTTGCTCTGAAACACCTAAACCCTTATTAGTACGAATATTATCATCAACACCAAGTTGTAATAAATATTTACGAATTTCATCAGAAGAAATTACATGAACTGTTTTATTTTGGTTTTTAGCTAATTCAGCTAATTTTGCTGCAATAGTACTCTTACCTGAGTAAGAAGTACCTACTAGAGTTACAATAGATTTTTGATAAAATTCAAAATTCATTATTTTGCCTTAATAATAAAACCAAGTGTTGAATAGATTCCTTTAAAGGAATCACCAATAAAATATTCAGTAATGGTAAATTTATTTAAATCAATATTAGATTTAATAAAACCAATAGCTTCTTCTTGTGTTGGTTCCCAATAATGATCTGTATGTCTAGTCTCATTATCTTTTAAACCATAAACTCTATTAAAATCTTTATTTGGTAAAGTAATTAAACAAGACTTTAATTGATTAATATTGAGAATATATTGTAATGTTTCAACAGAGTCTGGGTAAGCCATATGCTCAAGTACTTCTGTACAAAGAACATCTACTGGTTCATCTAAAATACTTTCTTGTAAAAATTCAACAATTGTTTTATTAAATAGTTGAACGTTTAAAAGCTCTTTTTTACGAACAGTATGTGTAGCATCTGTGTAAACATCTAAATCTTTTTCAATACCATAAACTGTAGTATAAACAGACGACATTGGTTTAAAATAAGAACCTTCTCCGCAACCTAAGTCATAAAGATTTTCTGAAGTAGGATTTTTAGCTAAGTTATTTAAAATAAAAAGATTACGTTGATATCCATTATTACCAAAATTAAATACAAAATCAGTAGTATCTAACAATGGTTTACAAATGTTAGTAAACTTTTCTAAAGATTTACAAGCTAAAACAAAACGTTTTAAAGTATTGTAATCTTCTTTCAAATATTTAACTGCTAATGTTAAATATTTTGTATATTGTACATCTTCAAAATAAAATTCTGAAGAATACATATATTGAATGTAGGTATAAAGAGCAGCTTTATTTACAGCTTCATGTAAAGTAGCACCACTAACTACTACTTTATTACCTAAGAACCCTTCCTCAAGTACTTGAATATCAGCAAGAATATTATTTTTTAAAGTAATATTATCTGTTAAATTAAAAGTAATTTTAACAGATTCTTTATCAGTTTCTGGTAAATGTTCTCGTAAAGCAGTACGAAGCATTTCATTAAAAAGTTGTAGATAATACTCAGGTGAAGAATGTCCTGAATAATCTAAATATTCAAAATTATCTGATTTTTTATCAATAATTTTTTTACCTAAAACTAAAAAAGTATTAGGATTTGTATCTAAATGAACACCAGTTTTTACTGTTGGAAACCAACCGTAGATGTTTTGCATCTTTGTTGATTTTTTAAAAGGTTTTCCGCTGTCATACTGAGTTTGAGGATTTTTAACAAGTGCATAAGACAAGTTAGACTTAATTTTAACATCACTTTCAATTACCAATAAAGACATTTTTATTCCAAAAAAATAAAGGGTGTCTATTATAGACACCCTTTAGGTTTAAATTTCAGTTAAAACAGGAAACATCGTAGAAATATCATTCATAACAATACGTGAAATTTCTGAACGAGTAAGTGTAGTAGTAACCTGATCACCTTCTTCAAAAATATATTCAAAAGGAAGAATTGTTTTATTGGTGTTTTCAGGATTACGATATAAACAACGTAATGCATGTAGAATACCAGTCTGCTTATCATAAGCATCATGTTGGCTACAGTTAGCTTGTCCAACCACTACACGTTTTTCACCAGTTTGTTTTGTAATAACTGCTAATGCAAATGTTACACCACCTTTTTCTAAAACATTATAATCACGATGGATTTGTTTTAATCGTGAAGTAGGAACTAGTTTAAGGTAAGGAATACCTACTTTATTCATAATTGCACGAAGATGGATAAATTGAAACTCTACAGTAGAGTTTTCTTTAGCAGCTAAATCAATAGCTACTTGTTTAACATCTTGAATAGCTTTAGTTAAAGTAGTACGAGCATTTTTTGTTAATTGCTTAGTAATAGCACTAGTAAATAAAACTTCACCAGTTTTAAGATAATGTCCAATTACTTTAGTCATTAAATAAGTCTCATTGATAAAGTAAGTTTTACCTTCTTTATCTTGATCTTTAATACCTTTTAATGTTGATTGAATAACAGACATAGGTAGTAAATGAGCAAAATTAATAAAACCTTTAGTAATTGCACGATCAAGTGCATACTTCAGACCAACACTACGAATAAAGAATGGATCTTGTTGATTACAGATAGAGTGTGTAAACAATGGAATATTTTGATCATTTTCAAAATAAACAACAGTCATACCTTTCTGTGGAAATGAAAATCCTTTGAAGATTTCTTTATAAGTTTTAAGTAAGTCTGTAATATGATAGATTTTAAAACCTAAAAACTTTGGATTAGTTGTAATCTTAGATTTAACTAAGAGTTCATTCCAATTTTCTTGGATATAATTCCGAAGTTGGGTGTTAACAGTACTAGCTTGTTGTTTAAGATGTTTTACTTGTGCATTAGTAGTCATACTATATAATCCTAAAAATTGTTAATTGATATTAACATTACGGTTGATGATTTAGTGAAAACCATTCTAAATATTGTGGAATAATATTAGGAAGGAATCCACCATTTTTAATAAAAAGTATATAAACTGCTTCAAAAAATCCATCAAAAGTATCATCATACATTATTTCAAACCAATATTCTGAAATAACTAATGAAAGAATAAAACTTCCTAAAATCATTAATAAATATCTTTGTAAATGATTATTAGAAACTTTTTGATATAATTTATAAGCAATAGTTCTATGGGATTCTGATGATTCTTCAAGAGCATGGTATAACCAAGCTTTTTTAACATCAGAAATCATAATGTCTTGTAAATCTGGTCTTGATAATAATTGAGTAGCTAATGAACAAGTAACATGTTCTAAAGCTGCTGTTACTGCAAGATTTTGTTTCTTACTAAGAAACTTAGTACCAATATTGATAATTTTACCAGTACGTTTTTCTAACTTTTGTAATAGTTTTTTATTCTTAAATGAAGCATTCATTTGATTGTGTAACAAAGAATGTGATCTTTCTTCTTTACAGAATTTTATGATATCTTGTTTAAATTCAGGATTTTCTATCATAAAAGCTGTAATAGATTTCATAAAATATGATTCACCTTTGTCAAATAAAACTGACAGTGAATGCATAAAATGTGTTAATGCTGGATTATTATTAAACCAGTATTCTTGAATATTTTCTAACTTAGGTGGTGTTAAACTCATAACATGTCTATCTCTAAATGACCCCACTTTATACAATTGAATATATGATAAATGGAAACTAATGTATCCAAATCAGATATTAAATACAACAAATAAGGTATTTTTTTGATTTCAGTATGTATTGAATTATCTTTAAAACAAATATTTGTTTGTATTGTTCTATTATCACAATCTAAGATTGTATCTATATACTTAATATTCATTACCTTACTCCTTATTTAATATTATTTAAATAGTATTGATAATTATATCAATACAAATTATGTCATAATAACATAATTTGGAGTAAGGTAGAATATTAAAAAGTTACACTACTGATGAGTTTGTGGCTACAGTAAGCCAATGACTACGATCAGTATGTAAATGAGATTGTACTGGAGGTTCTTTTCCAACTTCTTTAAAGATTTTTAAAATAGAAGGTGCGGTTGGTTTTTTAAATTGAACATTAAACCGTTTCATTGAAATTTGATTAAAAAATTTAACCAATTCAATTGTTGACAATTTTCCAAGAGTCTTTGTAGCTTTCGTAAGTTGAATTACATCTTCACAAACAACAGCTTTTTGTTCAAGAGTCAAAACAGGAGTACGCATACTTTTAAATCCAGATTAAATGAGTGATTAAGTACAGAAAGAATACTAAACAATAGAAATTTAAACAGTGTCAATATTATTCACACGATTAAATTCATCCATATATTTAGTAATGCGAGCAATGTTTGATTTAAATGAATTACCTTTGGTGCGACTAATTAAAGTATTGTGGATCAGATCTGCTGATTTACAAAGCTTTACTAATGTAGGACCATTGGCAATATTTTCAATATACTCTTTACGAGTAGTTGTTTGTTTGTCATAAGTAAGATACTGTTGTATACAATCAAAATAAAAATCAGTACCAAAAGCTTCAAAAAGTTTAGCTTTTAATTGGACATGATATTCTTCTGGTAAATCTTCAACAACATCGTGACACAAAGCAACGATCCAAAGGATTTTTGGATCAATTGAAATACCAAAGTTTTGTGAAATAAAACTTTGGTTAAGTAAATTTTCTGCAAAGTTGGCAACTGATAAACAATGGTATAAATAAGGAACACCATCTTTACAGTTAATACCTTTAAACCCTTCTGTTACTAATCCAACAATATCCATTAATTTAGGATTTGATTGAATATAAAGTGGGACTTGTGTTACGTACATGGAAGCATCTCTATTGTGTTTAGGTTCGTTGTAAAATAGCAAATTTGTAAACCTTTAGAGGCTATTGCTAATTGGCAAATAGGACAAGGCTTAGAATTTACTAAATTACCGTCTGAATCAACCCTGCAAATAAACATACCATAAGGCTGTTTTTTACATTTAACTAAAGCATTAATTTCAGCATGCAAAAAAATCTTAAAAGGTTCTTTTGCTATTTTTGCAAATTTTGTTTGAGTAGGGTGAGTTTTAAATTCATTTTGAAATGTCTTTGTTAAAACCCTACCTCTTTTATCAAACAAAATACAACAAAATTTAAACTTACTTGGATTTTGTTTTGCAGTTGCAATACAATCAAGAAAAGCTTTTTCAAACTTTGTTGGTATTATTGGATAATTTTCCATTCAATGTTACCAACATATCAAGAACTTTAGGCGAAGAATTAATAGAAGAATTGTAATGGACAATATTTAAAAGAGAATCTTTAAAAATATACCCAACAATTTTCTTTAACTTAAGATCTTCAATCAAAGTAATGTCTGAAACATAAAAAGGGTACTTTAAGAAAAAAGCAATATAATTTGAAAGCTCTTTATCTGAAAAAGTATGTTGAATCTTTTGAAGAAGCTTTAACTTTTTAGTATTACTTAAAGTTTCAATACGATTAAAACGTTTAGGTTTCATAACTAGCCTCCTTTTAATAAAATATACTGGATAATATAACGTACTATTACACTGAGCACGCTATAGTATCCAGACATTATAGTCTGGATCTATTGTTTACTTACCTTTAGTAGCCTCAACGTAAGTATTAACAAAACGTTGAAGCATCAAAGGATCAATAAAAGTTGGTGAATTGGTAGATTCAAAAAGATTACTTTTGATTTGATTGATTTGCAAGCAACAAACAATCACATTATCTTTTGTATAACCTTTAGTGTTATCAATCCGATCAAAAGTACGATGAGTTGATTTAGTACCTTCATCATCAGTCATAACAACTTTAGTGTAAAAACATGTTTTACGCTTCATCATTCGACGAATGTCTGAAAGTTCAAGATCAAAATCAAGACCTTTTGATTGAGCACGAGAATATAGCAAAAGGTATTTCTGAGCTACTGCCCGATCAAAAGGATGTTCTGGTTTATCTTTAAGTTTAAAACCAAAATAACCACGCCAATTAGGTTCTGAACTACTTTCCAAAACTTTAGCAAGATCAGGATTTTTCAAAACCTCAGAATGCACATTTTTCAGAAATTCATCACCAAGATAGCTTTGAATTTTTTCGTTGAAATCATTAATCAAATCAGAATACTTTTCTTTTGGAAAACGATTAAGATAATCAATAATCTGTTGCTTAGCTTTACCACTAACAGTTGGAAGTACTGGTACTGGTGGAATGAAAGGTTTGGAAGGTTGATTCATTTCAACTACTCATAAAAGAATAAAGTGGAATAACATCCAAATTAGGGTGATATTGCTTTTGCCATTTTTGAATAATAGCAAAAGACTGGTTGGTTTGTACAAGAGTGTTTGTTTCTTTACAATATAAACCAAAAGCAATTGGTTTAATTTCAAGAATTGTTGCTTGTGGAAAACCTCTGATGTCTTCAACTTCATTAGTTACTAAATTTAAACAAGTTTTTGTAGATAATTTTTTAAAAAATCCACAAACTTTATGTTCAAATTTATTAATATCTACTTGTTGTGTAGGGACAGTTTGTAAATAAAACATCCCTACTTTAACAAATAATGAGAGAGGATTAGTAGTAAACATATCCTCTCACCTTTTAAATTTCTCGTTGAAACATAAAATCTATTCCAAAGAGATTGCCAATGTAACGCATTTCTTCTAAAGTTACAGATTGACATCCAATATTAAAACGTTTAGCAGAAGGTTCATAAGTCAAGTCATAAGTATTTTGATTAGAATAATATCCTTGTGTTGCAACAATTTTAGATTTTAAAGTGAAATTAAATTTCTCTTTATGATCTTCTGTATGCAATACTTTTAAGATAAAAGGCCAAGCTTTCAAAAGATTAGAACGAGTAATCCGTTGAGAGAGAACACCTTTAGTAACAGAACTAGGCTTTTTACCTTTGTAATACACTGTATAAGTAGTAGGTAATTGGGTTAAAGTTGATTGAGAATTAACTAAAAAGTTAATAGCAACTTTTTTCCAATTGTTACTACTAACTTTCAAACAACCTTGAACAAAGTCTTCTAAACTTTGAAGTTGAGTTTCATCAGTAATTTTATTATGAAAAATAAAAATATCTTGCATTGCTTTTACTTGCAAAGGATATTCTGAAATTTTCAAAATATATTCTTTAAAAATTTTAATATCTTGTAAAACAGTAATAAGATTACTAACAAGATAAAACTTTTGAGAACGATTAATCCAAGCATTTTTAAGTTCTTCAGAAAGAACATTATTAAAAATTGCTGTATCAAAAACAATACTGTCTTCTGTTACAAAGCATTGTTCAGACTTAATAAAATAAGGATAGGTTTGTTCAGTCATGGCAATAACTCTTTAAAGTTGAATAAATACTTTTGATGCGCCATCATCAAAGTAGTTAAGTTGAGGATCAACATTGTATTTTAGTAAAGTTGCTACTTTTTCAACACCAAAGAGTTGAAAGTTTTTTGCAATAGTTACTAAAAAAGTTTGATAAAATGATTCAACAGCAAGTGTTACTGTTTTACCATAACAAGATAAGTAATCAACATTAACACCTTCAACGATGTAATGATTGACTTCTTTATCTAATTCAACAAGAACTTCAATACGTTTAAAATCAGGAAAGTGAATGTTTAAAACATCTTTACCAATCTTAATTAACTCATTTACAGATTTCAAATCGTTAATAGATTTTTGTAAATGAGTTAAGTTGTTTGAGAGTGATTCTTCCATAATAAACCTGTAGGTTTGTAAACACACATATGGGGACTATTACGAAATCCCCATAAATTTATTTACAATCTTTGTTTTTAACTACTTCTTTTTTATCACAATCTTTAGTAGAAGATTTAATAAAAACAGGAGGAGCTACATAAGCTTTTGGTGGTGTTACAGCACGAGTGCTTGAATAAGATCGTGAACTACTAGATGAAGATGAACGTCCTCCGCCACCAAAGCGTGCATGCGCAGCTTCAACAACTAAAAATGATAATAGTGTTGCAATCAAAATTTGTTTTTTTCATAAAATACTCAATAAGTCCAATAACGTTCAATTTGACATGTTTTAGTATTACCTAAAACATTACCTTCTTTTGAAACAATAATTCCACGAATAACACTAAATTGGTAAGCAGAATAATGTTTTACTGAACCATTACAAGTTACTGTAACTGGCATGTAAAACATATAAAAGAAAAATGCTGCAAATAAACCAACTAGCATGAGCATGAAACGATCTTTCATAGAAATCTCCGAAATAAGAGTTAGTATATTTCAACTAACTCTTAAATAAGTTCAGTTAAGAAACATTGACAGTGTCTTGATCTGAACAACCAACAAGTTCTTTACGATAACCACAATAACGTGTAGTTTCTTTAAACCCATTTTTTACATCAGGAATCATACCACGGCATGTTACCATACCATTTTTATTTGAATCAGATGGGCGGCATTCTGTCCACATACCATTAACTTTTGTAAGTTGATTGGTAATAGGATCAACAACAGGAAATTCTTTATTAAAGAATTGTTTTGCATTAATTTCAGCAAGTTGTCACTCATCTGCAGTCAAAGCATGTACATTTTGAGTAATGCTTTGTTGAATCTGTTCTTCAGTGCTTGGCTTTTCAGCACAACCAATAAAAGAAAGAGAAGCCATAACTGCAAAACCAATAATAGCAATACGTTTCATCATGATAAAATCCTCAGTGTTACTTACGTTTAAAAATGAAAAAGAAAGAAAAAGCAACTATGGCAACTAAACAAATTGCAACAATTGCCATAACAATAACATAAACAGAAAAGGCATTAAAAAGAGTTGCCAATGCAGCTTCCATAGTTGCTCCTATTAGTAATTACTCTGAACAGTAATCACGATTATTAAGTCGTTGTTGAATAGTACTAAAAGAATCATCTACTAATAGTTTACCATTATAGTAAACATCAGTAAGAAGATCTGAAGTACCTGCTAATTCTACACGAACAGTTTGAAGTTTATCTTGTGCATATACAACAGCAAGACGACCTTTTTTGCTAACTTTAGCACGACTGGTAATTGGATCTTTAAACACATCAATCCAAGTATCATTTACTTTAATTGCACTACATTTCATAGCCCAACCAATAGTATCACGATTAACTTGTTGAAGTAATCCACCACCCATACCAAATACAATATTATCTAAGCTGTATCCTTTTTCAAGGATTGCTTCAATAATTTTAGGCAATGAATTAATATCAATTCCATCACCTTGAATCAAACGAACATAATTTGGAAAGAGTTTATAACCTTTGGTATTAAGAGTAACACCAAATTTATCTTCAATAATTCCAAACAAACCACGTTTAACAAGAGGATCTGTAGAAGAATCATCACCTAAAAGAACTTTAATTGGATCACCACTATCAGGGCGAATTACTAAAGTACCTTTCAATGATTCTACTTTTTCTTTAAGAACACCACCCCAAATATTATTAACAGCATGGTAAATGTCATAGCTGTCACTAACAACAGCAAACAAACCATCTCCATATTGTTCAATCATATTGGAATAAGCATCAATTTCACCAGAACGAGTCCATGATGTAATTGTGCTGTGTTCGGCAGCAGGTACTGAATAAGCTACTACTTGATCTTTTGGTTGGTTATAATATTCATGAACCGCAATAACAGCAGCTACATTATCACTACCAGCAAAAGAAAGAGTATGTGCCATCCCACCTAAAATGCTCGATTCATTACTAGAGACCCCGCGTGGCGCGAAATCACTCAACATAAATGGTAATTTATCAAGCGTGTCACAAGATTTTTCCATTGCATCTTTGAAAACATTTTTCAAAGCAAATGAAAGAGTAGCAATAGTCGATGGATACCAAACTGCACGAAGTAAAGCAGTTTCGAGATAACTCACTAACCAATAACATTGAGGATCATTATTAATAATTTGAACTAAACAAGTACCAATTGGAGAAACTGTACCTTCAGATAAAGATTGAATAGTTACTGGTAATTTACCTTGATATTTATCAAGAATATATTGCCAACCTTCTTTATAAAAAGGAACAGCATGTTTTTGAAAAAAGTCAGCAGCTTGATCAATATCTTGTTGAGTGATTGGTTTCAACAAGTATTGTTTAATAAAAGCTTGCAATCCAAAAAAGACTACATTACGAAACATTTCATTTTTTGTGTTTCGTGCTTCAATATAAGAAGAAACAAAAGAAGTTCCTTTTGGATATTGAGCATAATGTGATGCTTTATAAGAATCTGCAAGAAGAATAATATTTTGTTGCAACATTTCAGTAAACTCCTTACTGGTTAAATGTGGGTAAAATGTTGAATGATTGCAAAATGATCTTCAAACATTTGTGTTGGTTTAATTTCAGAAAGTGGATACCAAGCAGCATGTCGTGCATCATCACTACCTTTTACTTTAGGTAAGCCTTCTGGCATATCCTTCAATTTAAAATAAAAAGCTTGTGTAATAGTACGACCACGGGCTGAACGTAAAGGGTGGTCAAAGACTTGTGAGCCTTGACAAGATCCATAAAGAACTGGAGCAGGAACTTTTAAACAAGTTTCTTCACGAAGTTCACGAACAGCAGCATCCATCATTTTTTCATTAAGATCAAGAAAGCCACCGGGAAGTGCTAATAAACCTTTGCCGGGATTACCACCACGTTCTACTAAAAGAATGTGTCCTGATTGTACAACAACAGAATCAACTGTTACAAAAGTAGGTGGAAATGGAACATCTTTCCAAGAGTCTTTATACTTTTGAATATAAATATATTCTTCAAGTAAATTTAAATACTCTTTACTTTCAAGAAATTGTAATAGAAAATCTTGAGTTGCTTTTGGAATCTTACAAAAATAATCTGTAAGAATATCTTCAACACCAAAATACAAATCACGAATTTGAGTTGCATTTAATGAAGATTCTTGTTCAACTTCAATATATTGAAATTGGGGAAACAGAGAAAGATAATAAGTAGTATTATCTTTATTATGACCAATAATAGCAATTTTATCGTTTGGTGTATTACCAACAATATTTGCTATATTTGTCAATACTTCTGTAATCCATTTTGTGTCATTATATGGATAATCAGAAATAGGTCGAATCTGATCAATTTCTTTACCAAACTGTTGACGAAAGATAGAAGCACGTTCTTGATATGTGAATGGGTTTCGAATGGATCTTGAAGCATTTGCCGATCCAATGAAAATATGAACTTTATCTGAAAGTTCTTGAGCTTTTTTAATGACTGATACATGGCCATTATGTAATGGTTGGTAACGACCAATAAAAAAGATATGAGAATAAGATTTTGATGACATTTGGCAAACTCCTTGCACAAAATAAAAAAGGTTTCTAAAGACTATTCTATTGCTTATAGCTTTTAAGAAAAGTCTTTACACAACTTATTTGATAAAATCTTAAAGTTGTGTGTTTGCCTGTCTTACTACAAACTAGTAGATGATTCAAATCATGGATAAATCAACAAATAGACCATATAACTAATTGAGGTCTATAGTATCATTAAAGATTTGAATAGCAAGCGTAATAATAAAGGATTACAAGAGAATACCAAAGCATATTTAGAAGATATCTTTGGTAGTCATGCTATAAGCGTAAGCCTGTAGAAAACCTACAGGCCGAGGACTCTCACCTCTTCAGTACCTTGGGCATGACTCAAACAAATTAAGAAGAACTTTTTGAGTTCTTATATTTTTGTTTGATTTTTTCACGATAAGCATCAAGCTCACTAACACCATCTTGCAAGATTTTATCAAAATCAAGCTTAGGTAAATCAAGTGTTTTGTAAACTTGGGTAACTGCTGATGGAAACTTGTAAACCAAAAGTGGAATCCAATTATTGGTTTCGTTTGCATACATCAATCGAGCAGAAAGCTCAGTTGCATGTTCAACCTTTTGTTTGGCAATAGTACGAAGACGGCGAGCTTCGTCAATGTTTTCTTTGATTTCACGTTGAATTTGTTCTTCAACATCAACCAAAACACGAGCTGCATCTTTCATACGTTCTTGTTTACGTTCATTACGCAAATCAGTAACATGCTGGCGAAGCAACTGATTATCAAAACCAAGTCCTGAAACAACTTCTGAAGGTTGTTGTTCATCTGTAACAAGTACAGCAGTCAGACGTGCCAATGACAAGAAATTTGCTAAGGTAGCCATAAAAACCTCGTTACTCATTGAAGAGTTTGTGTGGGGATGTGGTGTGGGATTTCTTCATCAATTTGTTTGTTTTCTTGTAAAAACTCGTTAAAGACTTTACCAAACAAATACGTCAGTTCATTACTTTCTTTCATTAATTCCAATAACTCTGGATCACTATTAACAATATTAAAAATTGTTTCATTTTGTGAAAGCAATATATGAATACTATTGTTAATAGTTAAATAGTAATAAAGATGTTTTAATAATTTATCATTAAAAGTCATTAGGATTATTCCAAAACCAGTGTTCATTCTTTAATTGATCTTCAAATAAGAAGCCATGTTTGTGAGAATGATATCCTGTATAAGTCCAAGGTGTGTTTGATTTCCTAGAATAACCTTTATTCCAGATATACTCATCAATTTTGTATTTAAATATTTCAATTGATAAATAAAGTAAAATCAAACAAAATATTGCCAAGCAAAAGTTTATCATTTTAATTTAGTTCATGTTCAAGTTTGACTAAACAATCTTCATATTCATCAGTAGTAATCTCACCACTAATTAATAAAAGATCTAATTCTTCTAAAGTCATATTTTAATCCTCAATAGGATTAAGGTAATGTAATAGGTGTGTCTAAAATATTCGGATCAATACCATATTTTATTAGTTTACTTTCAGTAAGTAAATTTCTAGTTACTGTATAATAACTTGTCCAATTTAGTTTGTTATTTTTAATAACAGCATAAAGTACAGGAGTTCCTTTACTAGTATCTCGAAGTTGTCTTACCTCTTGTATAGTTTTAACTTTATGTAATTTATAAATAGTTCCATAATTAGCTAATACATATCTAAATTCTAAAGGAATAGTAGCTAATTGAAAATTCACTAAATCATAATATTATTGTGAATAATCAGGATCTTGTTTTAAAACTATTTCAGGGTTTTCAATTTTAATAACTGAATTATAATCTAAAATTTGAGTACCAGTACCATAAGTATATTTATACTTAATACTAATAGTAGTATGTGTAAAACTTTCAATAATTCCTAATATAATATGATCGCTACAAGCAGCATAAACAAAATCACCTATATTAAGAGTTTTATTAAATTTATCTATAAACATTTTTTATTATAATTACCTTAATTTTTATTATTTAAATTTAATAAGGCTGATACCTAAAACGACGAGTTATCAGCCAATAAAAAAATACTTACGTTAAAGTTTGTAAGTATTCTAGAGAATAGTATTTTTCATCATCATAAATGATTTCAGCATTAATACTAATCTCTAACCAGTTGTGTTCAATGTTTTTAAGTTTTGTTTGAGTTTTAACTTCATAAACAGAAGTTCCATCAAACATAAAAACTAAGATAGCTTCATTTTTATTATTTAGAAGATAAACATTATCGTCTTCTAAATTTAAAAGAAGTTTGTAAGAATTATGTTGAGAATCTAAAAATTCTCCAACCAATATTAACATCTTCCCTTTACTATAAAGAGGAAATGGTGAATTCATATTTTATACCCTATTGAAAAATAATAATTGAAGGAAAGATATTGTTAAAGAAAGCTTGAAGTATTAAGATAAGTATTGCAATAAAAATATATTTTTTATTACTAATATCTTTTTCAAAATACATTACAAGTGTATGAATTAAATATCCAAAAACAAAAGCTGCTACTAGATATGGTACTAAATGCACATCAATTCTTAAAAATCCAAGAATTAATCCAGTAATAATTCCATATAAAATCAAAATAGGGTTTAACATTATAAACTCACATGTTTAATAACTCAGGGTACTTACAATCTTTAACAATCAAACCTGTATTTGTTTCATAAATAATTTCATTAAAACAAATAAAAGGAATACATGCTTGAAAAGCGTCCAAACGAGCATTTTTAAAATTATCAATACCTAAATTATAAGCATGATAAACTTCAGATTTTTTAATTGGTTTGGTTGTTGAATATTCTACTTTAATGGGTTTAGAAATTCTTATTGTATTTGGATTCTCCCAAGAATATTGAGATTCTCTTTGATCAATCATATTTTTATAATCTTTTTAATAACTGAAGGTTTTAATTTATCTTTACATGTACCAACGAAGGTTAATATCAATATCACAGGAAGAAAATTTGCAAAGTTTTACAAATTCTTTCCATTTAGGAATAAAATCTTCAGCAGATAAATCTACAGAAAATTTTAAAGTATGTTGATGATAAGCATCAGTAGTTTGTGTTGTGATAGTTAATTTCTTATCACAACCTTTAAATACTTGATGAAAAACTTTAGCAATGCTAACGTGTTCTTTAACAAGAACACAAACAATACCTTCACCACTACACCATACAGACATGATTAAACTCCTAAATAAGCTTTAATTTCAGAATAAAGCTCTGTATTATATTCCCAAAACTCAGAATGTTCTGGAGAATTTAAATATAGAGATGGTAAGAATTGCATATAAGTACCTTCAGGTGTTAATACTTTATCTTTAGGAAATAAAGATTCAGTACCAACTGGAAGTACAAATGCTTCAATAAGAACTGGTTTATTAGGATTAGAATAATCCATAATAGGAAAAGAAAGTTCAGTAGAAACTTTACTAATATCTACACCAGTTTCTTCTAATACTTCCCGATTTAAAGCATGACGAGGAGTAAGATCAGTTTCATCAACCTTTCCACCTACTAATCCATAACTTTGATCATTACCTTTACGAGTAATACTAAGAATTTCTCCTTTAGCATTAGTAATAAAGAGTACAACACCAAAAGGTTTTACCATGAATAAATCTCACTCTTAAGAGTTTTAACCTTTACAACACAACCCATAGACTTATGTTCAAAAAGAAAAAGTCCATTCATTGTTAAATCAAAAACTTTCCCACAACAAGTGACTAATTGAATAGTACAGATTGTGTGTTTAAGAGTTCCTTTAATAAACTTCCCATTAGAAAGTTTAAATTTATACCACTTACACAATTCAAGTTGAGTAAGATCAATACCAGTTTTAGAACTCATTAAAGTGCGTTTGCTCATTTTAAATCTCCATTAAAAGGTATTGATAAGCGTTAGCCAAATCTGCTGCAACTTCATCAGAAGAAAATTCACAGGTATAAGTACCTTCTGAATTTAACATAATAAAGTCAAGACGATAGCTCTCTTGTTCAATTTTTTCAACATGTTTTAAAGAAGGATTGCATAAACATGTAAAACCTTCTTTTGCATGTAATTCTACAATAAAAGCATAAGCTTCTTTACGACTATTGAAATGAATCATAAGATTAACTACCTTATTTCAAAGTATGATGGTCAATAAATTCCATAATATTAGATAAAACTAAGTCATGGTCTGCAGGAAGTTTATCCAAATGGATAAACTCTTCTAAACTGTTAAACCAGTCTTCAAAATCTTCTTTAATAGAAAATTCAGAAGGTTCGTCTGCCCATGAAGTAGGAATGTCTTTTGAAACTTATGTTGAAAAAGACTCCAATTTTTCCAAGAGTTGTTGTTTAAACTCTTGGAAAGACATGTTTGACTTGCTCATAACTTACACTCACTTTAAAGTTCAAAATAAAATTAATCTTCAATTGGAAATACAATTGAAGCACGGATTAAGAATTCAAAGTACCCAATATAGGGAAGTTCGTAAACTACATCTTTAAAAATAAAATTGTATTTGTACAATGAATGGTGATCTTTATAATACCAAGACTCATTACAATATTTATTTTTAATTTCTTCATAAGTAGTTGTTTTTACAGATAAATTTAACTCATCTACAAAAAGATAATGTGCTTTAAGAGTACGAAGAAATTCTTCAGCTTCTTCTAAAGTAGAAAAAGTTGCAAAATGTTTTTTAGTTTTAACTTCATTGCCTGTTTGATATTGAATTGTAATTGAATACATATTATTTAAACTCCGGATTTTGTTGATACCCTAAAAGAATACATTCTACTGTACCAATAACATTAGAAAATGATTCAAGTTTAGGACGAGTAGGGAAGACAAGAGAACAGAATACAGAGCGACCTTCTACAGGAAGAATTTGTACTCCATAAGTTTCTTGTAATTGAATTACATCATTACCATTAAAAATGTCAATTTTACGCTTCAAGAATTTATTTAATTCATCTTGAAGTTTTAACATTTTTTGTTCAACTTGTTGCATGTTAGTATTCCTAAAAAACAAACAAAATTTTGTTTGTTAAACAGTAACAACATCAGTTGTTAAAAGTAAAGAACTAGTTGGTAAGTTTGCTAAAGAACCATCTTCAAAAAGAACAGTTTTCTTATTACGATAACAAGTTCCAACTACCACACCTTTACTACCATAAAAAAGATTTTTACGATTAGTAATGATTACAGAATCACTATTACTTAAACTTCTAGGTACTAAAGCAGTAGCAAATTTAGGGTCAGTTCTCCATTTAGAAACTAATCTGTTCCGAAATTTATCTTTAATGGTATAAGTATGTTTATTTTCTTTGATCAAAAGATAATCTTGATTTAAATTAACATGTTCAAGATTAATATTATTATAAATTTTAATTGTTTTCATAAAAAATATTTCAAAAAATGACGAGTTATCAGCCCAAATAAAAAAATACGAATTGAAATATGGAAGTGTTGATACAAAAGCACCAACACTTCCATTCTATTTTAAAGTTCAAATGAGATTGATGCAGTCATCTCATTAAGCTCCAAAATAGTTTGTTGTTTTTGAACTTTAACTTTAGCAGTAATATCATAGATTGGTTGTACTAACATGCCAAAGAAAGTGCATGATTGTACAAAATCACCATGTTTTGCTAAAGCTTTAATCTGTCCTTTATCTGTTGGTTCAACACCCTTGTTATATAAACGTAAGAATGCTTTACAAGCATCTAACATTCCAGAGTGTGCAGCCCAATTGATTACAGAAAAGATTTTGTTAACAATTTGAGGATTGAGTTTAAAATCAATAAGGAATAGATTTGAAATATCCTTTTGATTTTTAGGATTTGAGAAATTGTCTAAATACAACATTTCAAATCCAGCAGCACCATTCGTTACCTTCAGGGAATATCGCTACTATTCCCCCGAATCCGAAAGGATTCTGCTTACACTTTCATGTAAGACGAGACTATATATTTACCCACGTTTAACGTTTGGCCAATAGGGTCACTACGCCTATGGATGTAGTCTATAACTACATGTACTTCCTGTTTCGAAGCCGCTTGGCCCCTACGAGAGCATTACTCTCTAGTCGTTGAACCTTCATCATAAGAGCTAAATCACTCTTTTAGACGCTTGGCTGCTGATTGCCCAATCCAGAATCTTTTCGAACCATCACGTTTATCTTTTCAGATTGCGTTGTGGTGAGTCTGGCTCTAAGGGGTTCCCAGTCAATTAAGGAAGAATCTGCTTGACCATTTCGGGCCAAGAGGACTGTTTCAATATTGGATAAAGCTTCTAAACTCATACATTCGGTATGACCTTTGAAAAAGATTTTAGGACTATATTTAAAGTCCTTATTACTTTTCAAAAGGTCTCTTTCCTGTATACAAGCCTCTGATAAAGACATTTGATAAAGATAGAGTACTTTATATTCATAAGGACAAAGTTTAAAACGATGATTTATAAAATTGGATGTTATTCCAACTTTTATAAATCGTTCTTCGTCTTTATGAAATTCCAGAACATAGAGAAAACAAGGAAATTCTTCAGGAAGATAATCGTATTTAAGTGCCTTAGTGTAAATGTTATGCTTACTTCCATAAGACTTAACTTTACATTTTGGGCAACCGCATACGATGTTTGACATGATAGGAAGGACTCATACAAAATCTATAATCACAGATTTTGCAAAGGATTAATCCTTTTGTTCTCCTATCCACGTAGTTGAATTCTGAATAGTCATATGAGTTATTAAATAACTCATTAGCTTTTTCAGTGAATTCTTCCACTTTCTTCAATCGGTTTTTCCCTCGAAGTATATATGAACATTTATTACAACCATGTCCATTCATATGACTTCGAAGAACTTGTTTAAATTCACCATGTTCTGGAACATTACAAACAATCGTAATTTTTTCTCTAGCACTGACACTAGGTTGATCGGGATATGTGTATTTATCACCAAATACATTTTTCCCAATTTCCCTAATTTGATCTACAGTGTAGAGAATCTTTTGATCGTTTGCGACTCTTTCTGCAGTACACTTCTTACAACCTTGCGGTCGTTGTTTACTGATGTGCGCTGCTAATGTCTTTTGAAAATATCCATGTCCTTCAATAGGACAAAGGATATTTATCTTATCATGATAGCCTGTATAAATAAAGTCAGGATAAGTATATTTACCGATTATGAATTGAGTTCATCATCTTTAAGAATGTTTCTGTTTTGGACATTTTTTCCTCCTTATGAACAGAAACCAATATTGAATTTAATCATTATGTTTAACACCAGTAACAACAAAATCTTGCAGACCTCGAATATACGAGAAAGTCATCAATACAAAATCTTCATCAGTGATATTAAACATTGGTGTTGTGATACCAGTTTCATCTACATAGTTGAAATGTTCTTTACGATATGAACGATAACATTCAGTAATCATAGAGAATACCCAACCATCATTTGTTGCAGGGCCAATCGCATTCTTAGCAACTAAAGCATTGATAAGAATATTATCATAACCCATTAACTTTTTACGACCAGTTGTAACACTACGATAGGGAATATCGTAAAGAGTGTAAACAATTGGTTTATCCATTACAGCATCAGCTTCAAATTCACCTTCAAAATAAGCTCGATTCCACTCATGTTCTTGTTTAGAACATTGCATTGGTTTGAACTTAGGACGATCTGGTGAATAAGTAACAATGGTATTAGGACATAAATCACCCGATATGTTCAACAAGATTCGTTACTTCTTGCCAGCAGCATTACCTGCATCTCTCGCTCTCACGAGAATGTTGTAAGCGCCCAAATTCTTACAACTGTCCAGACTATATCTTTACCCACGTTTAACGTTTGGCAGCTAGGTGATAAATCCTAAACAGTGACAGCCTATATCTGTCAGTATCTCACATTTCGATTTAAGCCTACTGGCACCACTTGGCTCTAGACCTACTTGCTTAAGGTAGGATTTACTAGTCGTTGAACCTGATCACCAT
>ERZ650304.415-NODE-415-length-23171-cov-22.465176_pt1 | contig 23171 bp, 33 predicted proteins | sample MGYA00376240_ERZ650304 | MGnify/ENA primary metagenome ERZ650304 (study PRJEB26733, sample SAMN07839271) | wastewater metagenome | biome: small river; feature: stream; material: water | place: USA: North Carolina | collected 2016-03-01 ... | reverse complement strand
TTACTGTTGTACATGACTTAAAAGCTGTTCGTCATGGTCAAGAGTTAATGGTATCTGCATTTAACGTTCAAACTATTTGTGAGTCTAAAACATCTCTCCAAGAAACTGCTCGTCGTTGTGGTTATCCTATCACTTTGATTAAAGCTGTTCGTGAGTATTTTGGATTTAACCCTCTTACTGACACTTCTGTGGATGCAGTTGAGTAACAGTAAATACTAGTAACAGAGAGGCATGCATGTGTTTATGTATGTCTCTCTATTTTTGTTTTTTTTAGGATGTAATATATGAACACTTCAAATTCTGTAATAGATTTAACTTCTGTCTTACTTGTTAACACTAAATATCGAGTAATGGAAACAACTAAGATACCTCTTAGCAAACAGTTTATCATTGGTAAAGAAGTATTACTGCTGTCTATCAATAATAAAACTGCTTCTGTTCGTCATGGTGGAAATAAACATGAAGTACCAGTAAGATCATTGATTAATGTCGTTGGTTATACTTGTAAAGGTGTAGCACATAAAAATGCAGATGGTTTTGTAGTTGTTTCTAAAAATAAATTAGGCTTAGAAGTAGGCACAGCTTATCTTAATCCTGTTGCTGTTTCTGACACTACATTTACTGTTGAGGTGGATGGTAAACGTATTACTGTTCCACTTGATATTGTTTGTAGTCTTGTTAAAAATGTTAAAGCTGAGTCTAATGTTAGTGTTAAAAAGATTAAAAACAACACACAATTGTCAGACAGCGTTATTGAAACAACTGCAGAGTTAATGGCTCCTTCTGACAATAGACAAGATATTGAACGATTACCAGCTGTTGTACAAAAGTTGTTACCTAATACAAACTTATCTGTACTAAGAGCTCATCTCCGTCAATCAGATGGTGTGTATGCAGATTATGAAGGTAATTTGTTTAATACTATCGAAGAAGCAGATAAAAGTAACACTAAGATCCGACATAAATTGCTTCAAGATAAGTTAATGGTCTTGGTCAATAAACGTATTGAAAACGAATTTGAACAAGTTCGTAATAAAGATGAACAGGAGTAGTATGGCTCTTTATATGTTCTTTAGTGTCTTGATCATTATCATTGTTAAGACACTACATGTAATGTGGAAGTGGTATTGTTATAAAAACAGTACCTCTATCCCTCATTATCCTCACCCTTTAGCTAAGAAGAGAAGGAAATAACTATGGAACTTTTTGTAGGTATTTTAGCTCTTTTTGGAATTGTATATACTGGTCTTATGCAGTTAGCCTTAATTGTAATTGGACTAGTTTTCTTTTTTCTCGTAGTTATTTGGCCTATTATCAGTTTAATAATTGTTGAAGTTGGCAGTACATTAGAAGCAAATAAAATGTACAAACAACAATTAAAAAAAGAACAAAAGGCTAAGGAGAATCAGTAATGGCTCTTTTAATTGGTATTATAGCAGCTTGTGCTATTCCTGTTGGCATTTTTCTACTTATGCTGGTACTTAGTATTGTTGTAACTGTTGTAGTAGGTATAGTAGAACTATTCTTAACACCGTTTGTTTTCATTTTATCTTTGTTTAAACGTAAATCTAAACGAGGAGTTTAAATATGTTACAACATGCTAAAATTCAAATGCTTGGTGTTATAGGAAGCATCAAGAAACTTAATGGTAAAGGTACTAATATTTGCGTCTATGTTAATTATATTGACGATTACGGTAATAATATTGGTCACTCTTTGTTTCATTGCACGTTGTTTAACGATGCTGAGAAAGTATTTGTACGCTCAAATGCAAGAGTTGGTGATCAAATTATGATTGTCGAAGGCAACATTACAATGAAGAAATTGAAAGATTCTCAGACTGGTGTAGATTACTTCTCTCCGAGTATTGTATTGAATTACGGTAGTCAACTTCTAATCATTGGTCGTGAAAACCATCAAGCACTTGCTAATCGTAACAACGCACAAGATCGTTATAATGATGACCTTAACATCCAACAACATGGATCTCAAAACAAAGGTCAAAATTTCCCACCTTCTGAATCAATGTATCCTTCATATAATAATCGTTAATAGGAGAGGTATTATGAAACCTAAAGTAGTTACAGTACAAGCTCAAACCACTAAAGTATTTGGCCCAAATGGAGAGCTAATAGAAGCTAGTTTGGACGATATGATTAAAAATGCACGTAAGATTACACTAGAACGTAATTTTATTCCTGGTAGTGCAGTATACAACACATTGTTTGCAACTTTAAAAGCAACATTAAACTCAGCTTGTCTGTGTACAATAGAGCTTTTAAAAGTAGGTGCAAGTGGTGGTGGTATTGATGTAGATAAATACCAATTACTTTCTGGTACTACTAAATCATTTGGACAAAAGAATGATATGGTTAATGCCATTCTTCTTGAACTAGCAGATGAACGTTTACAAGACCAAAAAGATCGTTATGAGTTAGATATGGATGATGATAAAGAAAATCCATTAACTGATAGTGAACGTGCTTCATTGTTAGCTGAACCAACTAATGATGTAGATACTCAAAAAGCAACTATTACAACCAAAGATGGTTTTAAATGGAACTTTGATAAAGTAGGGTTTACTATCTCTTTTATTGGTGCTAAGACAGGTGAACCAGTTGTAGTATCTATAGCACCTGAAGGTTCGTGGCGTAACACAGCTCTTAAATGGATCGAAAGTCTTCTTAGTTCAATTAAAGATGGTGCTATTATGCTATATGGTGCTTGTCTTGCTGTTGCCGATACAGTTATTGATTCTGTTTGTGCTGTACCATCTAAAGTTAAGGCTATAGGCAGTAGTATTAAAGATAGTTGGAATAAGCCTAGTAAACCTATTTGGTCTGTAGAGGACAATTGTTTTTACACCGTCGACTCGTTTCATACAGATACAAAGATTAAATGTAATCATCTAGGCGTTCCAATTACAACCGCATAAGGATAGTATGTTGTAAAATGTACTATACCTAAATACTGTATAATCTTGTCTCACAAACTGTTAGGGATGTTACTAGATATTAAGTTAATAATGGTAATATTTCTAACAGTTCTGTTTGTGTTGTTTATAATGGGCAGAAGATGCAACAAGGTTAACTACTTTACTATTAACAATTATTTTATTAAGAGATAAAAAATGAAAAAACATCTAATGTTGTACTTGTTAGGTTTAATAGCTGGTTTCTTTTTAGGTGCTGGTTCTAAAATAAAACCTGTAGGAGAGTTTAATCCATTTGTTAATGATCAAGTGGAAGTAATGTTCAAATCAGAATTAGAAGCTTGTAATTTAAAATGGTCTAATTCTTGTGGTATTGGTATTGAACGTATTAATGGTGTTACATACTATACTATTGATACTAAAGATATGGTTGATAAAGGTGTAAAACTTTATTTGGAGGACTAAACATGTGTTTTTATTTAATACAAACTTATCCACGTTCTCGTAAATATAGATTTTCATTTATGAAGAAACGTCTAATGCCAAGAGATAAGAAGTTATGGAATCATCCATTACTAAATCAAAGACCTAAAGTTACTAACAGAACTAGAGATACTTATCTTAGACATAATGCACGTGTTCGTAAGCACAACAGAAGTCTTATGTGGCAGTAATAATAAAACTTAGAGGTGGTAGTGTATGGACTGCTATCTCTTATGATGTTGTACCAGAAGCTGTGACTAAAACTACTTCTGAAACACAACTATCAGATATCACAGACCTAACATGTGTTAAATGGGATAAAGATCTTACACATACACATCCATATAGCGCTTGCTTCAGTGAATGTATATGGGAAGACTTTAAACCTGATGATTCTCGTATTGAGAAAATTTCATTAGATGTATTTGATTTAATTGATTAGAGGTTAAAAACGTAGTTTTAACTACACCTTTTATTAAAGAAGCTTTAAAATTTCTTATTACAAATCATTAACTAAAGGAACATATTATGTTTAAATGGATTACAAATTCAGTACCAACTGAACTAAAATTACACAAATATTTAACTGATACTATTACTTCCAAACAAGTTGTAGTACTAGTTAGTTCTAAAATAGATGGTAATTATCCTTGTATTGCTACATATACTAAAAATGTAGATTCATCAATAGATGAAGAACAAGGTCATTGGAGATTAGTAGGCCATAATGGTAATTGGGATAATCGTATACTTGGTTGGTTCCCATTACCAGACATTATATAGGGGTTAATATGATTACTATTCATGAAAATTGGATGGGTTGTATTACTTTTCATTGCAATACAAAAGAAGAATTTGATCATGTTTCAAAAACTTATCCTTTTAAAGATAATAAGAGTTTGAATACTACTCAAGTTCAAAAAGAATTATTAGATTGTAATTTTGAAGTTACAATTAATGAATGTGAAGATTAACAATTATATACATTTATTTAATAAGTAGATGTATATGCTGGTTAATTAAGAGTAACTATAAATGAAAAACTCTGCTATTCAAACTTTATTAGCAAAACAACACTTAGTACCTGAAAGTGATGTTACTGTTGAATTCATAGCTTCTGTTGGAGATACTTATGAATTTAAAGCTGTTGTTTTAAATAATTCACAATCCATTGCTAATGGTTTTCCAAGACGTGAAGAATTAAAAGTTACTATTAAATCAGAGCCTTGGAAAGATGAATTTTAAACAGTTACTAGAAGCTCAAAAGTTTTACTTCATTAGTGGATGTATTAGTCATCGTAATTATGATAATGGCATCTATAAAATTGAAGTAGTTAACATCACTGGTACTGCTACATTAACTCGTAACAATGATATAGTAGATACTTTTAATATTCATGATCAAAACCTTACACTATCTAAATTTGTATATTAAGGAGATAATGATGTTAATATTGTATGTAATGGAGGGTGACTATGTTAACACTGAAGAAGAATTAGAACGTGATGGTTCTGACTACGGTGTTAGTGGTGCCTATGAAGTTGATATTTCTTTATGGGATTATCAAAATAGTATGGGTAATATGGTAGATCGTATTATCAAAGAACATTGCTTTTTTGATAAACCACTTCCACCTGGTTATACATCTTTAGAGGATTAAATTATGTCTAATATACATAAATATTGGGTTATGAATGATGGTGAAGTTAAACACGAAGATTATGTTAATGATGGCATAGATCAATCTAATGACTTCACTTGGCCTAATACGTGTTATACTGTTAACGTTGATCTCTTACCTGATGATCTTAAAAACGGTGATGATGAAGATTTAGCTCCGTTAATTTTAGCTTATCATCATAAAGAGATTAATAAACCTGTCTGGATTATGGAGAACATATGAAACCACTTTTATTTTTAACATGTCTTAGTCTCTCATGTAGTGTATCAGCTAGTAGTGCTATGAGATACCAACAATATATTGATACTGTAGTAGGCAGAGGTATTGTTAACATATCTGAATTAACAACAAACAGATATATTTTAGAAAAAACAAACAGATTCAATAGTTGTAGAGACTATGCACATGAGGTACCATCTAAAGAACAGTACAAAAACATTGTAAAGGCTATTAAACTTATTAGTTATTTAAAAACTAATGGTATTATTAGTGACTACACTATATTATCTTCTTATCGTTCACATGAAGGTAATGTATGTACTGGAGGTGCTAAAAATAGTAAACATTTAAATAATGCTGCTATTGATTTTACAGTCCCAGAAAAAGATATACATGCTGTTAAAAAGATGTGTGCTTTTTGGAAAACTTATGGTAAACAACATAATATGGGTTTAGGAACGTATACTGTTAAACATCTAAACAAGAATATTACTATATTCCATGTTGATGTAGAACAATACCGTACGTGGGGTGGTAACTATAAGTCCAATACATCTCTTTGTTTGTAACGGCTCTATTACAATCAACAATTTATAGACTAAATACTATTAAGTTAGCAGTTAGTAGTTTATAGATTGTTGATTAAAAAACAACCACTTCATACAACAGATAGAACTACACTCATCATCGCTATCGCTCTTCTTCGTTTCGTTGTATTAATCATTAACAGTTGCTTCTATCTAGCTCGCTTCGCTCACTACATCTTAATTGATTCATATAGGCTCACTATCGTTCGCTTTTAAAAACAACAATAAATACAACTACTACAATTATTGTATTCTTACTGGTTCGCTATCGCTCACACGTACGTACTGCTTCAAACCTATCTGTTTGTTATTTCCATTCATACAATCACTCACTACGTTCGTTATTGTACTCATTCCACCCACATAAATAACATCTCTTAACAGTATTCATCAACTTCCATACATCTACTCGCTTCGCTCCTAGATGTATTCCACCCACGTTGATAGTATTTTCCTAAGTCTCTGATTTTATTAGTATTATCTTCTATATAAAGTCTTAGTAAAGAGCCGTCATTTTAGACAGTTTTAGCACATTTACTCCTTATGGAAAAACGCTGTAACTTTATGATTTTATTATCTTTTTTTTCAGATTTAGACATTTTACGGAAGTTTAGACAAAAACATTGACAAAAATGTCTAAGTTTGATATTATGATTTTTATAGTGTAAGGAGGAGAAAAAGCCTTGTACATATACAAAAACTTAAAAACACTTAAAATATAAAAAATGTCTAATATCAAAAAGGAATAAATTATGACAAACGTAACAATATTTGATGCATTATGTGGTTCAGGGAAAACAATAGAAGTAAAGAAACTAATAGGAAACTCTGATTCAACAACAGATAAATATTTATATATAACTCCGTTTTTAGGAGAATTACATAGAATAGCACAAACAACGCCAAGGCCGTTAAAGAAAGGAGAGGATACTAAACAAGAAGGAAAGACACCTCCGTTAAGAGATAAAAACAATCAAATCATATATAGTACACCTTCTTATAGAGAAGAAAAATGTGTTAAGGAATTTAGATTTAAACAACCAGAAGTAAGAAATGCATCTGGAAGTAAAAGAGCGTCTTTATTGTATCTGTTAGATAATAAAGAAAATATAGTAAGTACACATCAACTATATCAAACATTTGATAAAGAATCATTAATTGATTGTAAAGACTATACTCTTATCATAGATGAAGCTATATCAGTTTATGAAACATATCACAATCTAAGTGCAAAAACAGTTAAAGCACAAATAGAGGTAGGTAATATGTATTTAGATGATAATGGTATTACAATTAGAATGAAAGATGATACATTTAATATGACAGATATAGGTAAAATAAAAGATGCTACTTTTGATATAAAAGAGTATAAATTATTGTGTGATGAAGGTATGTTACTTCTATTACATGGTACTGTAGTTATGTGGAAATTACCTAAAGAATTATTCAGCTCTTTTAAAAACGTTATTATATGTACATACCAGTTTAGAGGTTCTATATTAGAAACGTATTTTATTCAAAACAATATACAATATAATATAAAATGTTGGGGTAAAAAACCATCTGATATTAAACATCTTATTAACATTTATGAAGGGCCTCTTAATCAAACAGAACAATCAACTATGTATAATTATAGTTGGTATGGTAATACAACAAACATAGATGATACTAGAAAACTATTAGATAATTATTTTAAAAACGTAGTTAAAGCTTCTGCTAAAGACAGATTATGGAGTTGTTATACAACATACACAAATGGAACTCCAGAACAAACTATAGAAAATATACATAAAAAAATAGGTAATAAGAGATATGATAAACAATGGTTAGCTTTTAATACTAAAGCTACTAATAATTTTGCTGATAGACATAATATAGCTTATATGGTTAACATACATTATAAACCTGCTTTAAAAGACTTAATCAATAAAACACATAAAGATGAAGAAGATGTATCTGTTAAATTTAAAGAAGAACTGTATGCAATTAATGAAATGATTCAATTTATTTGGCGTTCAGCTATTCGTAATGAAGAACAAATTAATCTTTTTCTCCCTTCTGAACGTATGAGAAAACTATTAAATAAGTGGTTAAACAACGAATACGAACCATATAGAACAGCTCTATCTGTACAACACACTCAATAAAACTTAAAAAAAGGAAAATACACTATGCAAGAAGAAATAAACAATTTAGCACAAGCATTATTATATTTTAGTGATGTGTTTATTAAGAATCGTAATATATTAGCAATACAACTATTAAGAGTATATGATTGTCTTAAACAATACATAGAAACTAATACTATATCTAAAGAAGATTTATTGTTTTTAAAACAATTAAACTTATCTCTTATTTATTCAATAAACGATGATGATACTATTAACATACAATATCATGATTTTGGAACATTATCAGATTAACACAACACCGAGCGAAGCGAGGTAGAGGAGCGCTAGCGACGTTATATGTATGAACGATAGTGAATACATATAACACCTCTGAAAATAAAAAAAACAACAACAAAAATACAACAATGGATATAAGAGAAATATTGTAAAGATGGATCTTATAGGAGATGATTGTATGATGAGAAAAATATTAAAACGTTTAATGTGTTCTAAGGTGTTTTTTTGGAAAATGAGCGAGCGCTAGCGAGACGAGAATGAACGCTAGTGACATTATACATATAACGTTAATGAATATATCTCCGCTGGTAAAGGTTATTTAAACAAATAACTTTAAGGATGATATGTTAATAATATGTTATTAAAAAAATATTAAGTTAATAAGAATGGTATGAAAGTTAGATGATAGTGCTACGGATAACTGTTATTTCTTTTTCTATTATTTAGAAAAACAACAAAATAAGAGTTGACACTGTGTGTCTATATTGACACTATCTTTGCATATTGCTACAATGTCTCTTATATAGCCAACATGTCTATGTGATATAAAGTACTTCTTTCTACCTCGAAGTATATAAATAAGAATCACTAAATCCACTATCAATATGAATAAATAATTAAACAAGGTAAAATGAATGTTATCTTTCCAATTAATAGTTCAATCTGATGAGTATAAAAACTTATTAGAATCAAAAACAGAACTTCCAACATATAAAGAATTAGTAACAGAATTAAAACAATATCTAACAGTAGGAGAGATAAAAGATATACTACATATATCTGAATCAACTCATAACAGATATCTTAATGGAGCTGATGTAATCTTTTCTATTAAATTACATCTATTCCTTACCCTTCAATATTTTAAAGCTCTTCCTAAATAAAACTTAAAAACATTCAAGTTGGTAGGTTATTTCTAATTCTTTATTTATAAACCCCGAAGAAAAAGTTATCACCTTATATCAACTTGACTCGTTTAAAACAATCAAAGAAAAACAAAATAGTAGACAAAATATCTTTATATTTGTATTCAATTATGTTTAAAATACATATATAGTCTACATATCCCCTTCTATAAAATATTAAAAACAGTAATAGTATCTTAACTCATATTATTATGTTATTATTATGTTATTATATCCTACCACTTCTATCATCTATATTACCTTTTTACACTTAAAAAACAACATATATTCCTATATCAATATATATCTTTCTATTAAGAAATGTATCTATTCATATATGTATATAACTTACTAACTGTATCATCTAATTGACTTCCTACTTTAACCATAGTAGAATGTCTTTTTAGTGAGATGTATAACCTACTGTAAGTTCGTTATATACGTCTTTTCCTACAACAACTTAATCAATGTTGTTGATTTCCCGTATGTTTTAATATAACATACAAACTATTAATCTCTTCTATATGATTTATCATATCTGAAGAATCCTTAAAGGAGAATTAGCTTATGGCTAATAATACACAATCTACTAATACCTCTAACAATGAAGTTGTTCAAACAACTCCTGTTAAAGCACAGAATACAATTGATAATACTTTGATTAAGTATTTTGGTGAGAAGCTTGCTAATAAGCGTGATAACGTTCACACTGATTTAGCAGATGTTAAAATTGTTGGTAGTGCTGCACATCGTAATATGCAGATTCCTACTATGGTATCAGCTACTTTAAAAGCTGATAAACGTAATAACAATCATTTAATGTTAATTAATAAAGCAGTGAATGGTGTATTAAGTTTAAATGTAGTTTTTCCGTTTCAGCATGTTGATTTTAACAGTATGGGTAATGGTATTCAAACGGATACTGTATTTGTACAGGTTTCTGCTAGTAGTGGTCAATATCAGCGTGTAATTAATGCAAATAACCCTGATTTAAAGGGTATTGCTAATTCTAATGGTAATTTAACTCGTTTAGCTAGTATTTTTGAATCCAAAGTTCTTAACGGAGCTACTATTATTGGTTCTGTGATAGATGGTTGGATTCCAAGACTTGGAAATGTGTATTCATTGTCGTATCATGATACGATAAATGGAGAGACGGTAGGAGTTATAAATGCTATCAATCGTATTACTTTGAATATTTGGAATCGTATTAAAAGTATAGAAGAGAGTGATTTAGTTGAAGCTGATAAGCAGAGTGGTTATAAGGCTGAATGGGATAAGTATTTATCGTTTTTTGAGGTATGGAAAGCGCATAATTATATAGATGTAAGTAATGTAATTTATGCTGTTGAAAATAGCATTGAACCTGTATGTGCTGCATTTTTAGGGACACGTAGTAGTGTACCTGAATTAGATACGAATAAGGTTTATGGTACTATTAATGGAAGTAGTTATGTTCCTAAGACTAATCGTATTTTTGCATGTGGTGTAATTAGTGGTGCTACTCATAGTGAGAATGGTAAATTTGAATATGGAGTATTTAAAGCTGGTCGTGGTGAAGATCGTATTGTATTAGAAGATCAGGATGAGATTAGTAAGACGGTAGAGATTTGTACTAAAGAATTGTATATTACTGATGGTATTGGTCGTGAAGTAACTATTCAAGTTAAAGCACGGGATGTACAGTATGGTGCAGGTAGTCGTCTTATTAAACTTAGTCGTCGTTTAGCTAATGAGCCTGTAGGTTCTATGTTGCAGTTAAATGGTACTTTAAAGTTTCGTCCTGTTCGTGAGAAGAGCCAAGCTGTTAAGTTTGAGATTGAGTTAATTGATCATCAAACATATGGTTCTCAGACTAATGCTATTGTTGGTAATATTGAGACTAGTGATAGTATTATCTTTACTAATGATGGTGATGCTTATTTAGATTTTGATTTAGAAGTATTAAGTGCTAATGATAATAAATCTAATGTAGTTAATGATACGGATAATGGTGTTAATATTGAATCTGGTCAATCTGATTCTGATATGAACAGTTAATATGTAAGTAGAATTAAGAGAGATGTTTGTTTATACAGATGTCTCTCTTTTTTATTGTCTTGTTAAAAGTTAAGTTATTGAAATATAACGAAATTTTGTTTAACATATAACGTGTATGTATAGATCGTATAAGAATGTCTTTCATGTGTGTTATGTATATAGATGTTATATGTTGTTAATTATAACAGTTATTAACAATTTAGAGGTATTAATATGATTACAATTGTAGTTGTAACAAGTACATTAATTGTGTTTACATACATCTCATTGTTTTCAAGATTTGGGATGTTAAAATTAGTTATTGGACACAATGCTTTTGTTGATGTAGTGTTTATGATGTTAGTAAGTGGAGCTGCTGTTATAACAGGCTCATTAACTGGTATGTTGGTTAGTGTTGTAACTGGCTTCTTTTTAACATGTGCATTAATTAGTATGCGTAAATATATGCCATATAGTCGTATTCAAAGACGTAAGAAACCTGATGATAAAGGGTATTATTTATTCAAATGGAATATTATCACTTATGAAGCTGATAATGTATTTTCATTTAAAGATGAATTAGCTGGCTTAAAAAACAAATGTTTAAATCTTGTTCGAAAAAACAATGTTAAAACAGTAAACCCTGTTAATTCTAATTAATAGGAGATGGTATGAATTTATCAGATGCTGTTAAGAAAATTGTTATTGTCACTATACCTTTACCTTTATTTCCCCCATACAAAGGTTATCTTGTTATGTGGAGTTGTAAAATGTATTTTTATTTTTATATAAAAATATTATTTGGTACAATTAAAGGTTTAAAGGTTGGAAATATTTTTAGTAGTTTATTAGTTCCGTTTAAAGGAATTATGTATGCTAAAGATATGGTAGATACAAATCTAGATCAAATTCGTATTTTAGCGTATGAAAGCTATAAAGCTTTAGCTAATGTTTGATTTTGTTTGTATTTAACTTTTCTCTTAAACATTGAGGAATTAAATAATGTTTAAAAATATTAGTGTAAATTTAGTTTCTGTAACTACAATGTATATTGTAGGTGTTGCTATTGGTGCTTGTTTCGGATTTTTTGCTGGTATTCTAGCATTAATCCTTGTCACTCTTTTGTCTTATTTGTTTAAAACAAAAGATGATACAAATAACGTTATTCTAGATGATAACCCATCTACAACTGCTGTCTAATTAAATTCAAACGTATATATATATATAGGTGACTATTATGAATCCAATTGCTAAGTCAATTATTACTATTACAATCACTACTGCTGCTGTTGCATTAGTTGGTTATGTTTTTGGTTTTGCTGGTTTATTTGCACATAGTATGATGGAAATCTTCTATTATGCTGGTTTATTTGGCGGTGCTAACTTATTAGTCTTAGGTGTCCAATGGCTGATGAGTAAACGACAACAAATTAAAACAGTAACGCCAGTACAATCAGTACAATCGGTACAACCACAAGTTAATAACAGTTCTGGTGCTTCCGCTGGTAATGTAACAATTTAAAGTATAAATAATTGATAGTAATTTAATCATGTTAGACGTAATATGGTTAAGTTACTATTGGTTTGTTTAAATCTAACTGTTAGTTTAGGAGAATTTTATGTCTAATAATTCTATCTTACAACCAGAAGTAGTGCATTTAGATGGTTTAAAATTGCATAAAGCTACTACTCGTACATTATTAAGTGCTAGTACACTTAGCATAGTTATGATTGCAATTGTTGTTTATACTTTTAATGTTGGTTTATTTACTAACATTTGGATGTTATTTGGTTTATTAGTATTTGTAAATTCTCTTATTTTAGGATTTATCTATTACTTTAATAAACTATGTTTTATGGATGGTGCAATGGATTGTTTAATACATCGTACTAATAACACTTCTATTCCTTTAGGATAAATAAAATAAAACAGGTAACAGACAGTAAATAATTGTTTTTAGTCTGTTTATTTTTAACCTTTATATTCAAAATAGGATGTACATTATGCTGTTAACAATATTTTTCGGCTTAAAGAATTTGTTTATTCCTAAAACAAAAGTAGGAGCTTATACAATTGTTGCGGTTACAGCATCCACAATTGTTATGTCTTTTGTTTTTACTCAAACATTTGTAACAGCTTCTGTGTATATTGCTATATACTTACCTCTACTTGTATTCTTATATTGGATATTTGATGGATTATCAAAATCTTTATCGTTTATAGCTCAATCTAATTAATATTTAAATGTTAATATATGTAATAGTTATCATTAAACTTGATATTGCTGTTACATATAAGAACATTAGTGTTAATAGTATACTACCAGTATGTTTGTTTATTTCATCCTTTAGAACAAGCATATGAACAATTAATATATATTAGGAAATGTATTAGTTGTTTTGTAGTGTTTTATTTGTACTAGTGTTTTTATATGTAACAACAAAGAGAATACAAATTAAATGTTAGTTTGTAGTGTATGTTACAATAAGGAGAAACCAATGGTTAGCTTAAACATGCCTGTTATTACTTCTGCTAATCGTAAACGTCCAATAAAAGTAGAAGAACTTCCTAATCTTCCACGTTATTTAAAGGACGAAGATTTACATTTATTACTTCCAATTGGTTATGATGATATTGTTACTTGTCATATAGACGATACAATTTCTACCAATAAAAAGTTAATTTTAAAATTCAAAAATGCTGAATTTAAAGGTAACGATGAAGTAGTTATTAATAAATCTTTATACAACAGTTTAGAAGCTGATGTAGAAACACCTTTGTTTTTATTAGAGACAAGTACTGTAAAAACTGGTAAACGTTATTTTGATAAAACACATAAAGATAATAAACAAATCTTAAATGTGAATCAAATGTTATATTTGATTATTCAACATCGTTTAGCTTTATTTGCTAGAAAGTTAGCAGAACGTCCAGATCGTAAGCTATATGTTAGTTTGTTACGTACAGATATTAACAAACGTCTTAGTAAGTTTATTGAATGGGTTAAACCTAACACTCACAATGCTTTAACTAAGATTGAAAACACATATGCTATTATTACTAGTCGTGTCCATGAGTATGGCAGTGAAAAATCTATTGGTGATTTTTTAGATAATAATGGAATTTCCGAATATTATTGGAAAATGATTTTTAAAGATATTGGTATTTATTTATTACCAACTTCTGAAACATCCATGTCTAAAAGTAATAAGGTTACATTAAGTGCGTCTTCTGATATTTTATTTCGAGCTCCAGGTTATTATTTTAATCAAGCAAACAACTGTTTTGATACTATTTTTCCACCAAAACAAAATGTACCTGCTCGTTTTAAAACGCACATCCTTAGTAATGCTGTTACATTACAGAAACCACAACTTAGTTATTTTCAACAACTTTGTCATTTTGACAATGGAGTTGTATCAAATTTAGATAATACAACAAGACAAGCTATTGTTGTGTTTCATCCAATGGATTTGAAAACAAAACGTTTTATTTGTGGTGAATCTGAAGCAAGCAGTAATATTGCTAAAACAGAAGTTATTGTTACAGAATCGTTTAATTTAGATTTTAGTGTTAATGCTGAAGATATCTATATTGAACAAGGTAAAACATATACACCTAATGGAGAACCATTTGTTATTGGATTAGATTTGAATGGAACTGAACATGTTCTTAAAGAATATCGTTCTATTGAAATTCTAGAATTAGAACCAAATGCAACAGCTGGTACATATTATATTAAAATTAGAGGTGTTAAATGGGCTGGTAATGCTAGACTTGTAAGTTATTCAGGTTTTAAAGGTGTTACTAAAATTAAACCTGATAACGGTTTTATTGTTTTTGCGCCAAAAGATAAAAACAATAATCAATTAACATTCGAACAGTATCTATCAAAACGTAAAGGTAATGATGGTATGTTAGGACGGTATATTGATAGTCAAGAATATAATACATTTACTTCCATTAACAGTGACGATCTTAAAGGTTGTCAAAAATTATCAGTTGATATTGTAACTGGTATGAACGCTGTTAAAGCTGGTGAAAATACAATTGTTCTTGCTCAGGCTGCATTAGCTGTTAAATTAGGTTTTTATACTCCTGTCGCTAAAGGAAGAAATGGAGAATATAAAAACATTCTTAACACTCGTGATCCAAAAGAAATTCAAGCTGCTGCTAATAGCTTACCACCTTTTGTTTATATTGATTCAAATGGTAATGCTGTTAAATGCCATATTGGTTTGATTGACATTATGTACACTGAATTAGGTAGTACATATGCTAAATTTAAACCACAATCATTTAGTTTTGAAGCTGGTTGGGTTATTAAACAAAACAATCCAGAACTATATGAACACATTTTTTCTACATATCTTGAAAAAGATAAAGTAGAAATCTCTAAAGAGTTTTTTAAAATTCTTAAAGATGAAAATGGTGCATTACGTGCAGATGAACAACTTCCAATTTATTCTGTAGAAAATATACGTAAAAAGATGTTTAATGTTAATGAAGATCTTTTTCGTGTTCGTACTTCATCTTTTAAATCTCGTTCTCGCCTCTTAGATGAAGAATGGAATAAAGGATTTTATATTGATTTAACAAAACATAAAGGACCGTTAATTCGTATCCCTAGTGCTAAAACACTTAATTGTTTTGTCAATCTTTTGCCTTCAGGAGAATATACTTATCACGAAATTTTGTTTACTATTTCTAAAATTATTTTAGCTATTTTAGGAAGAACTGAACAAAACATGGATATGAACATTAAAGACCCTAATCCAAATTTACATTGGATCTTTAATAAAACTAAAGACAATGAAAGAACAAGTTTACATAATGCATATTTGTCTAATGTCAAAGGTGTATTGTATTCTTCTCCTTCAATGTCTCATATGTATGTTCAATCTTTTATTAAACCTCGTATTCCAGGTTTCTCATTAAAACAAGTTGTAGATAGTCTAGTACCAAATGATGTTGTTCTTGTAACAAATAAACAATTGTACGACAAATCTTTAAAACAATCTGGATTTACTCATATTTTTAATCCAACTGCTGAAGTTAATCATGTTGAAGTATTAAAATTATGTTCAGAAGTACGAGACAATAGTAGTCGTCAAAGCTGTAAACAATTGTTAAACGAAGCATTAGATGATGTACCATTAGGTATGTTTATTAGAAACCCAATGCTTTGGAGCAGCCAAATAATGGTACGTAAAATGTGGTCTATTGAACACTTCCGTGCTTATTTAAATGTGTATCATAACATTGATCTTGATACATATTTAGACGATTACTTTAATAAAGACCTTTTAATTATGAATCCTCAGACAGCATTAGAAAGCAAATCAGATGTTGATGGAGATTTAGCACCTATTTCTGTTTTAAATTCTGTAGGACAAAAATTACTTAAAGGTCTTATTATTTCTACTATTCCCAAAGAGGAATCACAATGGCTTGAAAAATATGCTTTAAATGAATACAAATCAAATGAAAAATTAAATGTAGATGGTAAACCAATTTACCAATTATATACAGTTAGTAATAAATTTGATTTTACTGGTCAGAAACCAGATAATTACCCTCAATATTTGATCAATTCAAGTTCTTCTAAATCAGCAATTGGTCAGTGATTGACATTTGATACTTACCTGTGATAGTATTCATGCTTCAATAGCATTTAAATATTATTATAGGAGTTTAAAAATGCCAGCAAGAATACAAACCGTTGCAAAAAGTAAAATTAAAACTTTAGAAAAATTGTACCCACAATACGATTATTCTTTAGCAATCTATACAGGCTTTGATAAGAGTATTATTGTGAGAGATAAAGAAACTGGTCTTTGTTTTGAACAAAATTATAATACTCATTTAAAAGGTACTCAACTTCATAACAATTTTGAATATACTTTTATAGTATATTACAGAAAATGTTTAAAAAAATATAATGGTAGATATCATTATTCAGAGTATCAAGGTTATAATAACCCTGTCAAAATTTATGACACTTTACTTGAAAGAGAATATTATCAAAATGCTCAAGGACATTTTGATGGTAAACAACCTATAGAATTCTCTACAAATTTAAGTGACTTTGATTTCTTTTTGCAAAAAAGTAAAGCTGTGCATGGTGATGAATTTGAATATTTAGCTTATGATTGGCCAAACAGAAAAGTTACAGTTAGATATAAAAAAACAGGTGTTGAATATGTTCAATCTGTTTATGAACATTCTGCTGGATACTTTCCTAGAGGTTGTAACTTAGATTCAGTAAGCAAAGGTGAAAGGATTGTTAGAACTATTGTTGAGAAAAAATTCAACAATGAAGAAATAATTTATAATTCTAGGCCTAAATGGTTAAATGGTTTAGAATTAGATATTTACATTCCTTCTTTAAAATTTGCTATTGAATTTAATGGTGCTGTATATCATCATTCAAATTTTAATCATCCTACCAAAAGAGAAAGAGAATTAGCAAAGCCTAAAGATTACCATTATAACAAATGGAAACTTTGTTTTAATAATGGTGTTAAATTATTACATTTATATGATGCAGACCTTAAAGATATTGAAAATCTTATAGAAATGTATTATACAATTCCACATGAATATGTGGAAGATAAATGTTTTTATTTAAATAAAAGAGGAAATTTAACATCTTCTCAAAATCCTAAAGCTTTGATAACTTATAAACCCTCTTTTGAATTTAAACAAAAGTATTATGTTAATTGGGCCTAGCTAGAGTTAATCTTAACACAGCTCTAGCCGTAATCGAGATGTATCGGTGAAGTCTAAGTTCGAAAGAATATGATAATACCGAGGGCACATGTAAAGTAAAAATTATATGGTATGCTTCAATAGCATTTAAGTCTGTAACGCATAGATGACAAACTACTTTAGTAGATATGGTAATTCATCCAAGAGCTCTCGATATTGAGTTAAGCATTGAAAGATTTTCGAATCTTTATCAATAAAAATATATGCTAAACTAGATTGGAAATGACCAATAGTAAAGATACTTATTCCATCTAAGTGTCTTATGAGAGAAATCTCTAGAAGTAAAAGATAAAAAGCTTTTACGATAATAAATTGCCTGCAACAATTGATGGTTGGTTGGTTAAACTATTGTTTCAAATGTATAACTCGTTGTTTGATAAAAACAACGGTAAAGTTCTTGATAAGAATGGTAAAGTAATCAGTTATATGAAATTTAAATTAACTGATTTTGAAATTAATCTTTTATCATTTATGTATATTCGCTTAATTCAAGAACGTGTTGTTGAGGGAGTTAAACATTTTTCAGGAGGTACAGCAGGGTTTCAGATGTACTATTTAAAGAACATCACAAAACCTGAATTCATTGATTTAGTTAAAAAGGAATTAGAATATGAATTTGGTTTAAATAAAATTCTAATTTCTAAATTGTTAGATGTGATTGAATATGCTAACTATGACAATTCGTTATTACTAGCATGTCAAAACTTTATTTCTAAATATAATAAAGGTAAGTTACCAAAAGAACCTGAAGCTCTTGAATATTGGGAAGATCAAATTCAAGCTTATACATATTTTGGTTCACTTGTTAAACCTTTGTTTGATATAGAAAAACGTATTAAAGAATTAGCACAACAAAGTTTGTATAATTCTTTAAACAATGCTACAATTTTAACTGCTATTAGTAACGATAAGAATGATGGTATTCAAAGAGATTCAAATGGAGGCTTAACTCTAGATTTCTAAAATATCATTTATTTAAAATATGACTATACAGAGGATTTAATTATCCTCTGTATTTTTATATTTATTTTAGGAGCTTTTCTTATGTCTTTAAATTATATTAGTTTTAAACAAGCTTTTGGTTTTGATCCAAATGTTTCTCATTATCTCACTCAAGAAGAGAAACAATTGTATTGGACTAAAATGAGGGAGCTTGATGCAGACAGCCCTCAAATTGATAGTCCAAGTGTCAAAACTTTTTTAGGTATTTATGAAGATTTTACAGTACCTGAAAGGAACGAAAATGGCGATGTAGTATGTTTATATTTTGCTTTACAAGATTATCGTGTAACAAACGAAATTCTTGTTAAACATGTTGAAAAACAATTTGTGTATGGTGAAAACAGCTTATATATTCGTGAAAGATTTAATCCACAATCTAAAGATTTAGTATTGTATGAAATTGATTTAACTCTTTCTCCTATAACCAATATACATGAGATAAAGAAATATTTAAAACAACTGTATCAATATCCTAAAAATACTCGATTATTTCCAGGTATTATTGTTATAGATAAAAATAAAATTTTAGGACAATATGAAAACTCTAAAAAATAATTTTAATTTGTTTTAATAATCCCTAATATTTATTTATATTAGGGATTTGTTTTTTTATAAGTAAAAATATTACGTTAATAAGAATAATATTTAAGTTAGATGTTTCTATGAAGTCATCTTTTATATCTTTGTATGAAACGAAAAACAGTTAAATGTGTTGTTTTATTATTTGTTTTTTAATTGACAACTATGAAACTAAAAGTAATTCTGGAGATATAAATTACTATTAGTTAAACATTAACATTTCAAGCTGGATGCTTTCATGTTTTTTCAATCTTTAAACCCTATACTTTTTAATTATAATTGTAATTTTATTGTTTCTTTTTTTTGTAAATTAAATTTATCTATTCTATTAGCTAATGTACTTAGCTGTCTTAAACCCTTCTCAAGCTATTATAAAAATGACAATGCTTATCTAAATATATATTTACGTATAACTACGTATTTATATATATCCCTCTCAATCTTAATTCCCTTTTTCGTAGTCAAAGATATTCCATGATAACTTGATGATATTTTTTTCATCTGTTAATGTTATCCCCTGCAGGAGTATTTTTCAAACACCCCTCATCTTTGTTTTACCTTTCATTGTTGTATTGTTGTTGTTTTAAAAAATTATTACAATTTAACTTGATGTTTTATTTTAACATCTGTTATTTTTGTTTCTTTTATTCTTTTAACATGAGCTTAGTCAAAACAACTTTTTTATTTTTTACGTGAGCCCAATTTTTTTAAACTGTTCTTTTTTCTTTGCTTTTTATTGAAGAGTGAGCCCAGTCAAAATTTCTTAACTATACTATTGTTTTTTCCCTTAAAATTTTAGAATGGATAATTAGTCAAAACGATTATAGAAAAAACATAAAAGCGTGAGAGATAGTTAAAAGTAAATTTTAATTGTTTCTATATGTGCTGTTTCTAAAGGAGAAATGAAAAATGGCAGATTGGTTAGATAAAGTAATTTGAGTGTTGACTTTTAATTTATTTTGGAATATAGTATATTTATGTGAAAACATAACACTATTTAACATAAAAAAATTAAAGAGATTAATAAAAATGGCCGTGAGATATACAACTGAAACATTCATAGAGAAAGCAAATAAAGTACATAATAACTACTATGATTATTCCTTAATTGAATATACCAAATCTATAGATAAAGTTAAGATAGTTTGTCCTAAACATGGTGTCTTTGAACAAAAAGCAGTAGAACATACTAGAGGAAAAGGTTGTAATGAATGTGGTAAATTTAAAAAAAGTTACACAACAAAACAATTTATAGAAAAAGCTAAAAAAGTTCATGATGATAAATTTGATTACTCTTTAGTTAATTATAAAGGTAATAAAACTAAAATTAAAATTATTTGCTCAGAACATGGAGTTTTTGAACAAACAGCAGGAATCCATTTACTATATGGTTGTAGTCAATGTGCTGGTGTATTACATTTTACACAAGAAAATTTTTTACAAAGAGCTAAAGAAAAACATGGTGACAAATATGACTATTCTTCAGTTAAATATAAAAATTTTAGAACTAAAATTAAAATAATTTGTCCTATTCATGGAGAATTTGAACAAACTCCTCATTCTCATTTAAATGGTCATCATTGTAGAAAATGTTCCATGATGAATAAAGATAATGGTTTTGGTAAATCTTATTTTTTAAAATTTTGTAATAAAAATAATAATGGATTAGGAACTTTTTATATCTTAAAATGTTTTAATGAAGATGAAGAATTTTATAAAATTGGTATAACTTCTCGTACAGTTAAAAAACGTTATAATGCTAAAATGGATTTACCATATAATTATGAAATTATTCAAGAAATTACAGATATTGCTGATAATATTTGGGAGTTAGAATTGTTTTTCAAAAGATATATTAAACAACAAAATATTCATTATTTACCATTAACATTTTTTAATGGTAGTTTAAAAGAATGTTTTATTATTTAATATATTTAATTTAACAGAGGAGTAACACATATGAGTTGTATTGTTGATCGAGTAGTCATGGACGATGTTGATTCATTAGTACAGGATGTCGTAATAGCTAATCAGTTAAGAACACAAATACCTTCTTTAACACACTGTAAAGATTGTAGTGATCCTATTAATGAAATGAGACGAGCTATTGGAAATATTCAGTATTGTGTTGATTGTCAAAATTATCATGATAAAATGAATAGTCGAAAACAGACTAATTTTAAATGTTAGTTTGTTTACTATAAGCAGTAGTAAATAATGTTGAGAAGTATGTTATGAAACATTTATATAAACTAGGAATAGATCAATACACTGATAAATATTATGATATTAATACTACCAGTGCTTATCTTCTTTCCGTTTTTCTTAAAGCTTATAGAGTTGATCCTGCTGCTTTAGGTGAAAGTATTGGTGTTTCTAAACGTACTGCTCAAAGATATATTTACAACAGTTACACTGAAAGTTTACCTAGTTTAAATACTATATACAATTGTTTAAAACATATAGCTGTTTCATTAGAAAAGTTTTTTTCATATGTTGAATTGTTTATTAAAAATAAATATATAGCTGCTGTTTTAAGAAATGATAAAACAGATTTAATTTGTTTTACTGCAGAATGCTATGTTGAATTTGAAAAAGCACAAAATAAAACAGCTCTTTATGAGTTGATATCAAATCGACATAAAATTATCAATCAATGTGGTCTTGAGTTAGTTAAAGATAGTTTAGATCAAATCGAAGATCAAATGAATATGTATACAATGCAGCTAATTACTGATGTATCTCAAGAGTATTTTTCTAAAAGAAATGAAAAGAAAAACAAAAGTGTGTGAAAAGTTTTTAAACATAAAGGAAACAAAAAATGAACAGTGTCAGTAAAGTGTTAATTGCTTTTAAAAATATTGTAATGGAACAAATTACAGATATTCGTCAAAAAGATAAAGTATCTTTAAGCGATATGTCAGTAACTATTAAAGAGTCTGATGCTCCTTTAATCAAGAGTTTAAAAAAAACTCTTTCTGAACGTATTAAAAAACGTGAAGAAAGTTTAGGTGAAATGGCAGTAGATTTAATGGAAGCTTGTATTGACAAAGAAAACATGCTTTTAAAACAAATCCGTTTCCATAATAAAGAAGCTAAACGTTTGACTAAAGAAGCAGCTGATCTGTACAATGGCCGTCATTTTCTTTTAGAAAACTGTGATTCAATGCCATTAGCTTTAGCATTAGGTTTAGTACCTTTGTCAGACCTTAAAATTGTTCATAAACATGTTGAAAGTTTAAATGTACCTAACTATTTAAAACAACATAAACATTCTGTTGAGAGTAGCAAAACAGAATAAGTGATAGCCCGAAAACGCTAATACAATTGTATTAGGTTGGTAAGATTCCAACTCATAACAGTAATATCTCATTTCAATTAATTTTAGTTGTAATGTTTTGCCCTTGATATTTACTGTTATGATGTGGTTCATAGCTATCTTTTTTTAGTTCGAGATAACTACAGAATGAGATTGTATCAAATTCTATTTAGTAACTAAATTATACTATACTATCTATATATGAATGAGGCATATTGATTATGTAATATTTATATACATATGTATATAAGATCGGAAGAG
>ERZ650304.413-NODE-413-length-23349-cov-6.774062_pt1 | contig 23349 bp, 35 predicted proteins | sample MGYA00376240_ERZ650304 | MGnify/ENA primary metagenome ERZ650304 (study PRJEB26733, sample SAMN07839271) | wastewater metagenome | biome: small river; feature: stream; material: water | place: USA: North Carolina | collected 2016-03-01 ... | reverse complement strand
ACATAAGCCCCAAAATGTAGGTCGGAAATTTTTATAACATTGATTTTCTTATTATCAACTGGTTTAAATTGCTGCTTAAATTTGTAGCCTTTTAAATCTTCTGTAATGAGTTGTTTTAACTCATCTGCTGTTATTGTATCTTCTATACCGTCATTAATAACGTTGGATGCTATGTTGTAGTATGGTATTCCTGTGTGAGTGACTAATTTATAAGACCTCGCCTGCTCAAAAGGAATGCCATAAAACCTACACCATTCCTCTACGTTCATCAATTTACCATCCTTATCCAAAGCAGTTAATATTCGCCGCTTTTCATATTGGTTTGTTTTGGTATATTGTTCTTCTTGCAACCCTCTTAAATCAGTCCGAACCCTATTGAATAATGTTTTTGCATATCCATATTTAATATTTGGGTAAAGCTCTTGTATTTTCTTGATAACGTCGCTTTGTTTTGAATTTAGCAAAACGGGGTCATTTTGAAGTAGGTTTTCTATTTCAATTCTTATATTCCCTTTGTGTGCCATATTACCTTCGGATTATACGAGTACTATTACCGATCCTTTCAATTCTTATATTTCCATTGTCGGTGATTTGTACCCTGTTTGGTTTTAATGAATTCAAAATAGTGTTCGAACTTTTTAATAAATTTCTGATTTCTCTAAGTTCGCCAATTGATAAATTATTATCTACTATTATTTTATTTTCAGGTATATTCCTATCAATATTCAACTGCATTCCTCCAGTTAAATCAGCCAAACTCTTAGCCATTGCAAATCGGTCATCTTTGTTTATTGCAGTTAATAAGTCAAAGTGTTTAGCCGTCATTCTTCTATTTACAATATTCAATCTTCTACCGTCAGATGTTGCAAACTCGCCACTTTCAGCTTCGTAATACATTTTTACGCCACCGCCCGAATGCCTATTCCCTCTTAATACTCCTGTGCTTACATCTACATCACCACCATCTTCGAACACCCCAGCGTTAACGGCTGCAAATGCTTTTGTTTTTGCGGCTGCGAAAGCTCCGAACATGGTTGCTATTGTGGCAACTGCTAAACCAATGCCTATCGGACCGAGTGCAGAAAGCGACTCAAAGATTTTAGTTGAAGCCGTAACTAAATTAATAGTTTGCTCAACTGTTTGTATTGCTAATTGTGCTTTAGCTGCCTGTTTTTGTTCCTCGATTGCTTTCTTCTGTGCGGCTTTTGCTTCTTCCAATTCCTTCGCTCTTAATTCAGCATTGTTGGCATACCCTAATTTTGCAAGTTCAATTTCGCTATTTAATTGGTCTTGCAAAGTAGCCACTTTTTCATCAGCCAATTCCTTAGATTTTGCCGCTCTTTGAACTTCATCATTTAAGAATTGATTTGCTAAATCAGTGGCTTGAGAATAAACATCTTTTAAAGCATTTATTTTATCAGCATCCTTTGATTCATCCAACCCAATTAAAGACCAAACAGATATTTTTTTGTTTGTTCCTAGTTTGGATAATTGGCTATTTAATGCAACAATTTGAGCGGTGATATTTTTTACCCTTTCGGTTAAGAAAGTTTTTTCATCCTCTGTTAATTTTTCACCAAGTTGCAATTTTTGATAAACTAAACTATTTTCTAACTCTAATTCAAATATTTTTCTTTTAATAGAAAGTTGGCTTCTTAAAATATCTTTATCGTCCTCCGCTGCATTCAATAAATCTATTTCAGCAAGTTGTCTTTCGTATTGCTCGTTGTATATTTTTAATTTGTTATCGTTTAAAATCTTGATTGACTTTGTGGCATTTTCAACATCAATCGCATCATATTTAGCATTTATTTCCTGCTTTTTTTCAGTAAAAATCATCAATGACTTTTCATAAATCTTCGCACCTTCTTCCGTATCAAATGCACTACCTAATATTAGCGTTGATTTTTTAAAGTTTTCCTCTAAATCTAAAAGTTCTTTCGCCCTTTCATTTCCAGTTAATTCGTTGATTAACTTTAATCTTTCAAGCCTTTTCTTGTTTTCTTCTTCTTCTCTAGCATCTACTTCAGCGACGAACTTTGAAATTAAGGTCATTAATTTTGCCTTATGTTCAATTTCTAAATCCTCTATTTGCTTTTGATTCAATCCAATGACTGAAATCCGTTTTTTATATGCTTCGTTTTCTGCATCAATTTCATTTTGAGCAATCTTAACCTTATCTTTTCCAGCTTTTAAGTTCGAGCTTTCCAACTGGTATTTTTTCTCAATATCAATCAATGCTAACTCATTATTTATGATAGCCGATTTTTTTACTCGATAATATGTTTCGTCTGTGATTAATCTTTTTTTATGATAATCATCCAATTGTTTTAATAAATCTTGATGTTTATTATTTTGTATAGTTTTCTCCCTTTCAGCATCATTGATTAAAAACGAAGCTTCCAAATCTCTTATTCTCTTTTGTGCATCCGATAATTCTTTCGCTCTTTTTTCAGCATCCTTTAATTCATTCGCATCAGAAGTGTTGTTATTTGATTTTGTTTTTGTAGATTGATTTAAAATAGAAGCCAGTTGCTTTCTTTTTGAATTTAATTCATTATTCAATCCGTCCAATTCTCTTGTGTAAACAGCTCTATCAGTTCTAATTTTATTAGTAACATCGTTTTGAAGTGATGAAATCCTACCCTCAATTTCCTTAATTTGGGTATTCAATGCAGTTACTTCAGGGTTTAAATCTATACCCTCTAAATTGGATGCAATTGCTTTTTTTATGTCATTTGACGTTTCGGAAACCGTCTTTATTAATTCTCTACTTTGTGCTAATTGGTTTTTTAAAGCAACCACATTCTTTTCAGCAGCTATCAAACTTGCATCAGCTTTTGTTCCATAAAGTTCTTCAGCCTTTGTCAACTCCTTGAATGAATTTGCTTTTGCGACTGCTAGTTTTTCCTCTGCTTTCCTTAACTCTATTTGTGTTTCAATTTGCTTCTCAATTTCGGCAGTAATAGACTTTGAAATGCCTTGATTAACAACATATTCGATTATTCCCTCATTAACTCGCCTTTGAGCTTCGTCCAAATTATTCAATAATTCAGAATTGGTGTTTATGTCTTTTAAATAGTCAGGGTAAAGTTCTAGCAATTTAGATATTGCCTTCGCCTTTTGCTCTTTACTGGCGTTTACATTTCTGATTGTCTCAAACAATAAATCCGACTGTCCTTTTTCATCCCTAATTTGAGAAATTGCATCTTCACGAAGCGAATTTATTTTTGTCTCAATAACCGAGTATTTATCGGCTTGTAGGACATATTGAGCCGTCAAAGCTACTAAGGTAGTTAATCCGCCAATTACTAAACCGATTCCACCAGTTGAAGCAGCTAATGTAATCCCAAATAGTCTTGTTGCAGCCGTTAATAAAGTCACACCAGTTGTTGCAGCAGCAATTCCAGCCCCTAATGGAACTATTAAGCCTATAAATTTTGCAAGGAAACCTATAATTTCACCAATGGCACGCCCAAATCCTTTTAGTTTTTCAGGGTCGAGCGACTTCACAAATCCATCCGCTGATTTGACAGCATCTTTTAAGCCTTCGTTAATGCCTTCGCCAACGGAACGTAATAATTGAGCAAAATCATCTTTTAAAGTGGACGTTAAGCCAGTAAGTGTCTGACTTTGTTTATTCATTAAACCAAAAAACTTACCGCCCTGCTCCGTCAATGATGCAAGTGCTTTATTTACTTCGTCGAATCCAATCTTACCAGCCGATAAATCAGCCTGTATTTGTTTTAATGATTTTCCGCCTTTTTCTGCAAGGGCTTCCAATAATGGAACTCCCGCTTCTGTGAATTGGCGTAATTCATTGCCTGTTAATCTACCTGCTGCATTAACTTGTCCAAGTGCTAAGGTTAATTGTGGCAATTTCTCACTACCAACCCCTGCTCCAATATCTCCCAAAACTCGAATAGTAGGTACAAGTTGGTCAGCAGCTATACCCATCGCTAATAATCTTTGCCCTATCTCCGTTAATTGCCCTAATTCGAAAGGCGTAACGGCTGCCTCTCGGACTAATTTACCTAATAATTCATTTGCCTTTTGACCACTTTGCAACATGGTCTCAAAACTTACTCTAGTGTTTTCAAAACTGGATGCAACCCTTATGGATTGTTGTGCTAAATCTGATAAACCTCTTAAGCTCACAACGGATGCAATTGCCAATCCTAAGCTAGTGATTGCGGATGTAGCAACGCTCCCAGACTGTGGAACTTTCTCTAATTGTTCTAAAATATCTAATTTCTTTCCGCTCTTTTTTGTAAGTTCATCAATTGCGGCTTTTGTCTTGATTATTTCAGCATTTAGTTTTGAAACTTCACCGCTTTGAAATGCTTGTTTTTGAGTGGCTTCTAATACTTTAAGGTATTTATTTAAGTCATTCAATGCCTGTTTTTCGGCATCCAATTCTTTGTTTTGAGCCCTAATTGATTTTAAAAGTGCATCTGAATTACCTGTATTAAATACATTAGGCAAAACGCCTTTTACTTCATCTACTTTTTTCTGTAAAATATCAAATTCCCCTTTGGCTTTCTCAATAGAAGCTACCAATTTGGAAACATCAGCGTCAAGTTGGAAGGTGGTTATATTTGACATTTAGTAGTTTAGTTTTAGTGTTAATGTATCTTTGGTTAGGTCATGTATTGCTGATTCAATTTCTCCATCACCTAATGAAGTAGTATAAAGTTTTTTTGGATCGAACTCATGACTAACTCCGCTTGTATCTTTTATTGAATCACAACAAATAAATAAGAAAAATTCATCTTGCTGTTTTGTTTTTATTTTTGAAAGTGCGGAATCTATAACTCCGTTCATGTAAAATTCTTGGTATGGTCGTTCGTGCCTATGAAGGTACTCATGTAGTATAGGAAAGCTAAATGCAGTATTGAATTTCTTTAAATCCCTAGTATTTCCATCTTGCCAACTACTACAAAGTACGAACCCTTTGTCTTGTATATTTTCTGCATTATTTGAGTCTAAAATATATTCTATATCTGTGCTTATTAAACCAATTTTATTTTCCTTTACTTCTCCATTGTTGGTTAAATACTTTATATCAAATCCTTTGAAGTAATCACTAGCATCTTCATCCATATATTTATATGTTTCAGATTGTAAATCACTTACATTATTGTAACTATACTCATTTTTGCAATTTGCTTTTATATTTATAAATGAAGTTGATTTAAAAGCACTTATATGTTCTAGTACTAAATTATTATCATCATCAATATCCCAATATACATTTTGCATTGTTTTTAAATCGTGCAAAATTTCTTTTACTTTGCAAGTCCATGTTTTAGGTTCTGACTTTTTGTTATCATAAGGTCTTTTCACATCTGATTTTTGATGTATTGTAACATACTTCATGTATTTTGTGGCGTACAAATATGGTAGGTTGCCTATTGGATCTATTGTTGGGTTGTAGTTATAAAATAAACTGCTAATATCATTGATGCAATCTAATTGACTAAGCCCATATTTTAAAGACTCAATAAAACCCCTTCCATTGTCTAAGTCTGATAAACCTTTTGTGTGAATATTTGGTCGCTTTACCCAATGCCATAAATAACCTGGAGGCGAAGGCGGAATAGTAGCTGGAAACGGTGGCAAAGGGGGTTCGAAAGAATCTGTTTGTGCGATAGTGTTTTTCCATCTATACCAAACACCTGTTGTATCGGGTGGTATCGTGTCCGTCCCATAACCTACCATGTGGTGATACCAACATCTAACCGTCCATGTAGCACCATAAGGAGGGTTTCCCAATACGGTTTGTTCTTTTTCTACCCACCAAATAGGGTCTGTACCTTGATATAAAGGGTCGTCTGAATAATATGTATTTGTTGGTAAAACGTGGTCAACATAGCCAAGTTGTACAAATACACCATTATCCATTAATGTTTGATTGACTGTTTTAACAGTAATGACTGGTAGTTCATGATTATATAAGTTAATCACCTGCTCCATTTTAGATAAAATACAGCTATATTTATCTAATACTTTCGGCTTAACTTGAATCTCACAATTATCAACATCAACCTTACAATCCATGATAGTGAAAGTTCCTTTCCACTTTTCAACAAAAACACCGTCGCAATCTACTTTTATAGTGACGGTTACTTCTTCATTCTCAAACGGCGTTAACGCAAATATTTCTTCATAATCATCTTTTTGACCAAAAACAAGGTTTTTGACAAGCTTTTTGCGATAAAACACTTGCCCGTCCTCTTTTTTGTACTCAAAACTTATGTTATTTAAAGCTCCAAATTGCCTATATGGTATATTTAAGCTTTGTAGAAAGACTTGATATAACGCCATTTTCCATTAATTGTATGATTCTGTATAGATTGCAACAACCCTGTCACCAACCTCAACTGTTGGCTGGTCGGGTATATTATAAGGATTTAATGCAATTCGTGTATTGCCCCCAACTGTGGCAACTGTGAACATCGGAGGGTCGGCTTGGTCGAGTAGCATCCCTCTAAGGCTCAATGTCATTGAACTTATACTGTCGGTTGTCAAAGTGCCTACAATATCAGCTAAGGTATTCGAGCCTGTGACTGATACAACTTTTTGAACTGTTCGTAATTTGACAGATAGCTTACCATTTTGGCTTCCACCAACTTTTCTACGAAGTAGGTTATTTACATCGGTGTCTAGTGATGCAATCAAAGGTGATGAAGTCGTACCGTTGCCTGACAAACTTAAATCGTGTTCGACTTTTTGAGACCCCCAATTATCACCTGAACCACCGCCCCCACTTGTTGCGTCCACTATTTCCCAAACCCTACCGTCAACAACTTTCTTTTCCTTTTGGATTATTTCACCATCATACTGCCCGACGTGTTCGTTAATATCTTCGGGTTCGCTTGGATTGTATGCCATATAGTGTTTATTTTGAAGTTATATAATATTACTTATATTTTTGATATAAGTAAAACCCTGAACCACCCAATGTGAGAGCCAATAATCCTGCTAATAAAAGCCCAAATGAATATGATTCTACTAACCAATAGCACAAGCCGAAAACCAATGCCATGATGATAAAAAATACTACTATTGTTTTTGTTTCCATGATTAATTTAATATTAATTATAAACTCTTATTTCAACTAATGTTTGATAAAATACATTATCTCCTAACTCCCCTAAATTATTTACTGTATTGAATTGTAAAATAGTATTATCAATTCTTTGCCCGCTACGATTACTTAATGCGTCCCACATTCCATTTGAACCTCCAATTAATATAGCAGTTTTATTTGCTACCCAAGTGCTACTTCCAGCGCTGCAATAATATTGCCCAGCTATATCAGAGTCTCTAGTCCAAACTGGTGTAAATCCCAAATTGTTTTCTAATACTACTACAATTGGGTCGCTAGTTCCAGATTGGCTAACTAAGGCAGCATAAACTTTATAACTAGCTGTCGAAGGGATTTCTGCATCGTCGGAAATTGCATTTTCTTTGCTTTCGAATATTCGACCATCAACTACTTTAATATCTTGACTAAATGCGTTACCATCAATTACTTTATTCTTTTCTGATATTTCAGATGGGTGGTACGGTTCAAATACTTTTGGCATGTTAATTTGTTTTAAGTGATTATTATTAAATATTATTAGGCTTATTACAACATTTAACTATAAATTAGGCATTATTAAAGTGTTTATTATTGCTTTTTTAATGATTTTTCTAAATCTTCAATTGTTTTTCTAGTTGCATATAATTCATTAATCTTTTTTTGTATATCTTCAATAGACTTATTCAAAGATTGAATAGTTAAATCAATAGTTTTTGTAGTTAAATTACTATTGCTTGTTTCTACTTTAACTATTTTTTTGTTTTCAATTTTGTATGTAGTTACCGCACTCTCAACCTGTGCATTAAGGTTAAGTAAACCTGACAAACACAAAAAGCTTAAAATTATTTTTTTCATATTATTTATTAATTTAATTTATTAATTTAATTAAGGTGCAGCCACTAAAGTAACTGTGCCACTACCCCCTTTGAAATATAGACCCCCATCTGTACCATAAAACATAGAGCCATTTATAACTCCAGCTCCAGATGTAGGATATTGGATAGTAAATTGTTGAACCCCACCAATTTTTAGCTCATTAGTTGAAAAGTCTCCACCTATGAGAGGCGTTGTTGTTGTAGAATTTGAAATGTATAATTTATTACTACCAGTTTCAAAATATCCAGAAAGTTTACCTATAAAAACATTGTTGCTACCTAAACAATTATATCCAGCAGCATACCCAAATGATGTATTGTAGTCTCCTAAAACATTCAAATATAACCCTAAATAACCAGATGATGTATTGCCAGTTCCTAATGAGTAATACAAATTTCTATATCCCTGACCTGTGTTGTATGCACCTGTGACATTACTATACAAACACCTAGAGCCATGTGATGAGTTTTGCCCCAACCCACTTGTAAGATTATATAAAGACAGTTCTCCTGTTGCAGTATTTTCATTCGATGATACATTTGAGTACATAACAGCGTACCCACTTGCCGTTATATTTGAGCCTGTTATATTATTATATAATGATAAACTTCCTTGTGATGTTATGCTTTCTCCTGTAATATTATTTCGTAGTGATGTATAACCCATTGTGTTGATATGAGACCCCCTATTGTTTAGTAAGCACTCAAGACCAACCCCTATCGTATAATCTGCATTGTCTTGATTTTCAGAACAATAATTACCTATCGCAATACAATTACTTCTACTTATAGATTGTTTTAGTGTGTTTAGTCCTATTGCTAAATTCCCAGTTCCAGTTGTATTAGAAGTAAATGCTCCATCTCCAACAACAGTATTTCCAATTACATTTCCGCTACCTCTTCCAACTCTTATGTTATTTACTAATAAATCCCCATAATCAATTGTCACAATTCTGTTACTACTATTTCTTATAGCATCTATATTAAAAACAACCCCTTCTGTACCTAAGTATTGCCTATAAAAACCATCCATCACAGATGTTGTATTGTAAATTAATTGACTTCCCTTTGCGTTGTTTGGATCATCTGTACCCTCTACTATTGTTGTGCCACTAACTCTTAAGTCATTTGCAGCACCTTGTAATAAATCTGGTTTATTAATCGCATCATCAATAAACTGAGGTGAACCTACAATAACTCCTAATTTATTATCAAAACTATCTATTCTAATAGAATCGTTTACAACACTAAGTAGAAGTTTAATGTCTGTGTCTTTTATAATCGTATCCAAATCCGTATAAACTAAAGACGAATCCGAAGTTCTCGTCATTAAAACCTGTCTTGGTTTAGTTCCTTTTCTGATTTGTGTTGTTGGTGCAATTCTAGTTTTACCACCACTTTTCCCCAAGCTTTGAGAAAAAGATATGAATGGGATTAAAATTAATATTAGTGTTTTTATAAGGTGTTTCATTGATTAATATATTTTTATAAAGCATTTTAAACCTTCGTCATCCGCTCCATTTGTGGAGGTGATTGTACTTCCTGAAAAAAGAAAATCTCCATTTGTATAGAATTTCCTTTGTCCTTCGAAATAAATTTCATAAAGCGAATTATCAGACAATATTCCTGCAAATCCTGTTACCGATAAAACAGCTTGTCCATTTTCATCTAAGACAAAACTTTGCGTCTGTGGAACGGATGGTGGATTTGGCGGTGATATTTCATCAGCATCTACCAACTCCCAAACTCTACCATCTACTACCTTTGTTTTTTTTGTAAAAGTATATCCGTCCGATATGGATTTGTGCTCCAAGTCGTCAGGTGGATTATATGGCTCGAAATTAGGCATTATTAAAGTGTTTATGTAGTTGTTTTAATAAGATTAAATTAACGCAAATGAATGTTATTACAGCGTTAATATTGAAGCCGAATAGATATAAACCATACCATAACGATACTTGACCCGCAAAACAATAGTCGCAATATCCTAATGGTTTTGCAATCCAGTAGTACCATTTTTCGCTTCTATATATATCACCTAGAAATTCGCAGTATTTGGACAAAATTTGTCCACTAGCCATAAGTATATTAGTCACAACATAGCTAAATACAACCACCCTAAAGCATTCTAAAATATATTCTAGCATTCAATTATGTTTATTGGATTAACACACTCCCAAGTGTGAATAAATTTAATTTCAAAGTTCAATGAGAAACAAACATAAGGAAACATCAGGTATTGGGTCTTTTCTTCCAACATATCAAACCCACTATATGGGTTCTTCGCTTCGCTCCCTAAATATCGTATTTCAACATTTTTTATATTATTATCGTCTTGTATTTTTATTAAAGTATTGAGTATTAAAGTGCTTATGAAATTACTCAATGTAGTGTCTAGCTTTCCCGAATTATACCAACAACCTAGGGTAATATTACTTCGTTGTTCAATATAATGACCTGAAAATAACTCTTTTAAATCGGTTCTGTTCTCTTTAAAAAATGTCAATGAATTATAGCTATCACTTGGAAATACGAATTTTTCAGGCTCTAAATCACAAGTCATTGAATCTAAATTATTAGCCTTTGGTAATTTCTGAACTTTACCGTTTTTCTCTAAAAGTTGCGTACTCACCAAACCAAATGAGGTGTTAAATGGTAAATTATCTTTTAGATTTAAAGCTAATATTTTAATTATGCTATCCAACATTGATTAATAATTGTAATTCATTCGATAAACTTTCTATAAAATCATTTTTTGCATCATTCAATTCATCATCTGTGGGTTCAATAATACTTTTACCCTCTCGTTTACTATTCCAGTCTATTTTATTTTGTGAATCTTCACTACCGCCTTTTAAAGTTATCCTGACTATATTATTACTCAACTTTTTTACATCTACACTTTCAGAAGTTCCAAAATTTGCCCACATATCACCAGTAAATTCAAAGTTTTTCACAAATTCAAGACCATTTTTAGTGCCTCTATTCTTTTTTGCTAAATACTTTTTGTACTTGTCTGAATATGGCGAAAACAATGTATTATTTGCCGAAATACCTTTATTTAAAACCCTTCTTTTTATAACCGAAGCTAATCCGATACCTATTTTCTTGCCTTCAATTAAAGCAATATCTACAGCCTCATTTTTAAGCTTATCTAACCGCTCTTTTATTTCAGCTACGCTGTTGCTCATCAAGATAGTATTTTACCGATATTTATTTTATGGTCGCAACCCATACATCCGTTGTTGCTCACATCTACATTTTGAACTAAGTATGTCATCTTTTCAGAATACATTGCACTCCAAAACGTCATTCTTTCATTCAATATATCCTTGCTTATGAATGATTCTCTATTTAATTTTGTAGAATTTAGTATTTTTAAAGCGATTTTTTCAGCAGCCTTATATCTTATCGCTAATGCGATACACATATTAATAGGGTCGCTGAAATCCATTTCATCATTACATAATGTTTGAGTATTATCGCAATGAAAATCGACGCTTAAACTTATTCCATTTGCGTAATTACTTGCATTAAAATCTTCATCAAAGCTTTCTAAGTCTTCAAATTCTACGCCCCCAATCATACACCAGTTAGCCCAACTATGTGAGCCGTTCCAGTTGCCGTAATAATATGGATTTGCTTCGTTATATGTGCTATTAAAACCACCGCCGCAATTACATCCTACTTTATTATCTAAAGGTTTGTTTCCACCTACTTCGTACACCAAAAAATAGGTCATTCTACCATATTCTTTCGTAACGCAAGGCAAAACTATATCTACTACATTTGATTTTTTCTTTCCACCTATTGTAGTGCAATCAACCATATCAATGACATTATTGTATTGGTCATAAATCTTTACATTGATTGCTCCTGTTTGGTCAAATATAAGACCTAAATCTTTTATTTTTAAATACCCACTCTTTACATTCCTGCACGAAATAACCATCCCTGCATAACTCGAAGTGATATTCCTTACATCCTTTCCGCCTGTCCATCCTAATAATCCGTTGTATTGCTTTAAAGTTTGTTTGTATTTTCTCAATAACAAAGCATTGCTATCTACTACAAACTCCTTAACCGCTTCATTAATAGCTTTTTCTCCTACTTCCCAAATATTACCACTCTCACATCCTGAAATAGATGCAATGCTTTCCAATCCCTCTAATTCATCTAAATATAATTCGCTATTACTAACCACTTCGGGTTTGTCAGGGTAGCAATTGCATTCTGTCTGACTAATTCCAATTATATTATCGTAGCATTCGTACATCTTATTTATTTTAAAAATAGGGGATTGAAAGGCTCAATCCCCTATAAAATTACTAAACTTTCAAAAATCTAAGTACTCCAGTTCTATCGGCTACGCAGCCTGTTGGGTTCAAGAAAAAGTCATAATAACCTCTGAAATCCCATACGTCATATATTTTATTGGAAATACATTTCGTCGTGTAAATAACGTCGTAACGAACTCCGGGTAAGTTTCTCGACTCAATTGAGTATCTTTTTTGACCCGGATTCATGATGTCATACGGTTGTGCAGGGTCGTAGTTCTTACTTGCAAATGCAACCGCACCTCTATTGATTAAGTAAGTAACTAAGTCAGGGTCATTCACCGCTTCGATATTAAATAAATCGTAATATCGCTTCAATAGTGAATTTCTGACATTATCACCTTTGCCATCCGCATTATCTTTGTTGTAAGTAGCCTCATTATCAGCATACCAGTAGTTTTCACCACTCAACATAAACGGATTGTTAAATCTATTTTTTGTTGCTACCATTCTAAGGTAAGGCAATAATCTTGTGTCCCAGTTCAAGGCTGCAATAGTAGTGTCGCCGCTCACTAATGTTCCAAGCGGTCCAGCGTAAATATTTGCCCCTGCTGAAGTATTTAAAAAGGCTATTCCTGCCTTAGTAATTTCTTCGTCAAGAACTTTTGACGCTTTCAACATTCCCTTTGCAACTACTTCATGCATATCATACAAGTTCGTTCTAAAGCCTTTTCTTTCTACTTTAAAACTTGTTTTCACACAAGAAGTAATTTCCAAGTCTTTGGATTCTGTCGATAATTCAACTCCATCAATAGAGCAATCATCTGTACAAGTAGTTGCTTCAATATCGCAATCCTGAATCCATGAAATTGTCGTCTTGAAGTCTTTTCCAGTTTCTAAGGTAGAAACGTTTGCCGACTGATTCTCTTTTAAGGCTTTAAACGCCTCAACGTCTGCTATATAGTCGGTCTTAGCCATGTTATCCATCCAAATAGCATCCGCTTTAAGTTGAACGTCAACCAAATTAGATGCTGTAAAATCACCTGCTGCCATTATTGTGTTTTTAAGGTTAAATTAAATTTTTAAAGGTTAGGATTAGCTTTTTTGAAGGCTTCGCTTAAAGCTAATCGTTTGGCGGCGTCTGGCTCATTGAATATCATTGCAGATAACTCCTCTTTAGTTTTTGGCACTACTAACGGCGGCGTAGTTCCTCCTTGATTTCCTGCACTCCCTTTCGGGTCTTGCTGCTCAAATTCAAAGAAATCCACTGCCTTGCGTTGTACCAATTTATCTAATGTCAAAGCGTTTCCATGTTCATCTTCTGCTCTTTTTCCGTCTTTGACGGGAATAATATTCCCATCAACATTTTGGAATTGATATTCAGAAGATATTTGGCTTAAAAATAGCTTTTTGACATTGTTTGCTTTCGCTGGGTCACTTGATAAGACAGGCTTCATTGTGTCTAATACTCCAATAGCGATGTCATTAACTTTAGAATTTATTTCTTTTGATGAAAATTCATTCTTAAGTTTGTTGATTTCATCCTCATAAGTACTTTTAAAAGTATTTATCTCATTGTTTTTCTGATTTTCAAGTGCTATAAATAACGGATGTAATTTTACTTGGTCATCTGTCATTTTAACACCTGAAGTCTTACGAACAATGCTTTGGATTAGGTCAATCCCTTTGACATCTTCTTCAACTTTGTAAAGCTCTTTTATTTGCTTTTCAAAGTTTGTCAACGCTTCAGCTTTACCCATGTTCTTGAACTTGGTAATATCAGCGTTGTCTATTGATTTAAGTTTGGAAACCCTTTCTCTATCCAGCTCTAGCAAAGTTTCTAAAGCGTTATCGGCGAACTCATTTGAAAAAGTGCCGTCTTCTTGTTTTTTATAGAGCTTTTCTTGAATGCTCTCGGCAGGGAGGTTTATAGTTTTTCCCAAAAACTCGGTTAATAATTCCATGCAAATATAAATATTATATTTTAATTATCCAAATTTTCTTTCTTCGATTTCTTCTCAATTGCTTTCGTAACGTCTTTCGGTTGTTCTAGTATTGGTGCGGCGTGTTCTGTTCTTGAAATTATTGTAAATCGCTTCCCTTGTCGTGCTAAAATCTCGTTGTACTGTTCTTCTGTAACATCAAACACTTCTTGGGTATGGTTATTCCTGATTTTCATTTGCGGCTTCGTTTTCAGTTGGTGTAATTTCTTTCTTCGGTTCAGCTTCTTTTTTTGGCTCGGCTACTTTCTTTGTCGCCTTCTCTACCGCTTTCTTTGTTGCCTCTTTGACATCTTGCGGTTCTTCGACGACTTCTATCCAGTCGCCTTTTGACCTCCGCCATGATTCCATAGAGAACTTTCTTGTCATGCCGTTTTTTGTGGCTGTGATAAATTCTGACATTGATATTGTGTTTTAAAAATTAATAATCTATCTAAATATGGTTTAAACTTTTCATTGTTTATATTTGATTTAATCGCATCAATATGAGTTCTTACAAATCGTTTTGCATTTGTTATTAAAGAGCAATCATCTAACTGGAATTTATCTTCACTTACTAGTTGGTGAAATTCCTCTAATTCCTGTATTTCTTTTTCAGTCGCAATCATTTAATTCCAAATATATTTTTTAAAAATTCCATTTCTTCATCACCACTTATAAACCAAATAAATACAAGACATAAAATCACCGATATTTCTAGTATCACACAATTCTCAATTGTTATTATAGAAGACATATATAATGCAATTGGTATTGTACATAAAACCCTAATAACCCAATCGTTATAGAAATATTTAATCATAAATAATATTTTTATCCTACAATCAATTTTGTAATATAAGCCCCAAAGCATGAGCCTAAAGCTGCACCCATTGAATATTGTAACCTATCTAATAGATTCCCAAATACTATTTTCTTTACATTCCAACTCCAAATAAATGAAATTGTGAATCCGCAAAATAATATTCCTAAATAAATAGACTTAGCGATTAGATAAGTATTTACCGCAACAAAGAAAACTTGAATAAATCCAGTTAATAATAATTTCATTTATAATTGTTTATCTACGATAATCATATTTAATAATACTGCATAGTTAGATAAATCTAAAACACTATCTTGTACCGATTCATTCTTTGGCTCTTTACCTTGAAGTAACACACCTAATCTTGCTACCTTGGTAGCTATCAAATTAAGGCAATTTAATTCAGGAGTAATCCCGCAAATATTACCAGCTAATTTAAAATTGCTTAACCTATCTTCATTTGCGTAATCATCGCCTTTGCCTAACATGATTTTTCGCATTTCTGCTACCATATTGTCAAATACTACTTCTTGTTGCTGTTTTGTCATGATTGATTATTTATAAAGGTTTACTAATATACTCCGATGCAGTAGCGTAATATTTACGCTCCAAAGTGTTTTGTTTGATATTTATATTAAACTTAGATTTGAATTGTCGTATAGCGACTGGAATACTCGTTTTACCATCTTGCGTTTTCCCAGCAACGAACCCAAATAAAAGCATATTTAAATTGTGTTTTTCTAATTCTTTGATTATCTTATCATTCATAATTAGAATTTACCGTAAATAAACCAACCTGGCACTAATGAATTGTAAACCATTATGACCCCCGAAATCGAAGTTGTCAAATAATATTCAGTTGCTCCATCAATCAAAGTACCGTTTGAACTGGATATTTTAACTTGTCCTGTTCCTACTGAAGCTGGATTTCTTTTCAAGTAAATAACTTGTCCGTTATTTTCCATCGCTGCAATTCCGAAAAATACAGTTGAGGACGTAGGAACATTGATAACCTTTGAAACGGTTTGTAAAACAGTAGATGAACTTGCATCCTGACTAACGCAATGTACTGGCGAAGACATCAAGTTACCTGCATTATCGGTGTATAAGGTATTCTTTATTGCAGTAGTTGGAATATCATTTCTATTATTCGTATGGCTTGTAAACCTAATAAAGTTCAATCCAAAAACAGACCTGCTACAATCATTTTCGATAAATACACCACCGTCAAAGTTTGCTGAACCATATAATTTATAAGTAGCTTTCGGCACTCCGATTGTCGTATATTCTGCATAAAAATCAGATGTACTTATCTTCCATGAATCCCTAATCGTCGCCCCTGACGATTCCCTTCTAAATCCATTTGAACCACTCATATACATATGATATGGGAATGATGGAGTTGCTGTACCTTGTCCAATCATTCCGCCGACTTTAAACCTTAGCACTTCAGTAGCTTGTGTTTTTACTACAAAATCCTGTGCGTCAACCGTACCAATGTAATTTGTTGTTGGTGATGTTCCTGTATTACCAGTTAAACCCCAATAATTACCACTAAACGAACTTGCAATCAAATCACCGTTGGCATTTGTCCCCAATATTGAAACGTTGGGTAAACCTTGTATTCTTACCGTACCATTTCCATAAACCGTAAACCTATCCGTCGCAGTACTTCCGCTACTACAATTTAAAATCTTGTAAGAGGTTGTCGTACCATTTGTTCTAGCATGGAATCCATGACTAAACCCGCTATAATAAGTTCCTGCATAGCCACTACCAAACGATTGCCATAATATACCGTCAATTGCAGCGTTATTGCTCGAACCGTCCGAAATGCCTGTTGTTGAATTTGAGAACGCTGTATAAGGTGTTGAATTTATGAACATTCCAACTCTTGAGCAGTTTAAGTAAGTATTTCCAGTACCGTTAAATTCAAGATTATACCCATTTAATCCAGCCGTTCTATTCGCTGTCAAAAGTCCATTTGAATTATAGATATTAATATTTGAGCCTGAATTTGAAATCGTAACCGCTCCCGATCCGTTATGCGAAATCCCTATTCCAGTTCCAGCCAATAGCGAAAATGAACCACCTGAAAGCGATAAGGTATTCAAATATGATGTAGTTCCTGAATGGCTATATGATTGCAATTCGTTTGTTGTGGATAAATCACCTGTGTTTGAAATTACATTTCCAGTTGAAATGCTTATGCCTGTTCCTGCTGTATAGGTGCTAATTGGTAGCGTAACAGTATTTCCGCCACTAATTGTTAAATTGCTTCCTGAAATAGACAATATTTGATTGTCTGTATTATCAAGATAGGGTAGCAGATTAACGCTATAAAAAGGAACTCCATCACGTTCGATTGATAATCTTAACTGATTGGATGTTATTTGAAATGTATCAGCCTTTTGTTTATCAAATCCAAGTATAGGAACGGCTTTATATTTCTCACCATCTTTTGATATTGAAAGTCTTAATGTGTCATTAACCATTGCAAAAGTGTCAATGACCTGCAATTCATTAATATTCGATGTATCACCTAATTTTACAATATCACCGATTGTGGTTGCATTCACACCCCCAATTTTCTTTATTATCGCAACAGTATCTTTCTTCGCTGCAACCTTGTAAGGGTAGTATTGAGCGTTTATTGAAGTGCAAAATAAAATACTAATAAAAAGCCATCCAATTCGTGCCATCATATCCGTAGTGTTTGTTTATATTAATTGTCCCATCTGCATCTGTGAATGTGTCTTGAACAAAGACTATCATTCCAGCTCTTTTATTTGGCAAATTATTCATTTGGGCGAATGTGATGCCTTCTAAACATAAGGCTGATTCTGTACTTATCACATGGACAATTGTTTGGGCAACAACTGGGGTGTTTTTGGTATCTTTTTGGTCGGTGAAAACTGTTTTACCACCGTTCCAATGGACTTGTCTGTCATCCATTGGTATTTCTCTATTATCAATTAAAATAGCTTTCTCTTTACCTTCTTCGTTTCCTAGCGTTACGTAATACTCGCTATCAGTAGAAGTTCCGTTTCTTGCTCTTACATCAAAATTTGGCGTCGCATCGGTATTTGCATAAGGGTAACCTACATTTTTGCTTATTCTGTCGGGGCGGCAATCCCTAAACAATAACGCCCAACCCCATTTAGACGGTGGAAAGCTATCCCATTGTTCACATCTAAATTCCCTTTCAAATCCTGTGCTGTCTTTTGCTAATACCATTGTGTTTTTTTGGTGTTAGTGGTTATATGTAATTAATAATATAACATATCAAAATCTTTTGCCAGATCTTCGCCCCAACAAGCTATGTTATAAAGAGAAATAGCTGATTTCTTAGCAATTTTCTTTTTCTTGCGGGGCATTTTTAAAGCAGCGTAATATTCGTCAATTGCTCTTTGCTTTAAATTATTATTGCCTTCTCTTAATTGCCCTATAAAATTTGTACACACGTCAAGATAATGTTGTAGCATATAATTATTTTTTAATCTTAAACGTACCTAAATGAGACAATTCAACTTCTATTAAATAATCTAAATTAACATGAAATTCGCAATCACCTAAAATTGGAATATTCTGCTTTACTAATACTATATTAGAATTTCCTCTAGTATTCACTAATTCTAAAATACCTATACAGCTCATTGGAGCAGCATCTTTAAGTACGTTTTGATATAATTCATTGTTAGGTATAAAATATCTCTTTTTCATATTGTTATTTTTAAGTATTCAAATCCTCGATATTGATATTACGCTCATTTAATAAATCATAAAACATTTGTTTTATTAGCTCCACTTCTTTATTGTCTTCATCGCAATTCTTTGACACTTTAACTAGAAACTGCTCAAATAAAAACAAAACACTAGCCATATCGTCTATCTTAGCCAATCTTTTTAATCCAGTTTCGTTAGTTCTGAATATTACTTTAAATTCCATCACTTATATTTTTGAATTATTGATTTAATTTTTGGCAGTATTTTTAGGTCGTTTCTAGTTTTACCCTCAAATTGTGCATCCATTTGAACATGGTGGTCATAACAAAGGATTAACATATTGTCTTCAGTAGTCCTCAAGTCAGGTCTTGCTCCTTTGCTATTGATATGAGCCACGTGAAAAGGACTAAACTTTATCCATTTTCCACATTCCTCACATTTCCCAAATTCATCAATTCCTCCAAATAATTTTACCCACAAATTTTTCATAAATTCTAATTCACCAGTTTTCTTTTTCTGATGCCTTAGCATTTTTAATTCTTGCGTTTTATCAATCATTTACTTGAACTTATTAAACTTTTCTAAATCCAACCTTTGAGCGATTTTATCTGGAACGTATTGTATGTGGTGGCGGCATCTATAACGCCCTCTATCAATTAATGGGTTGTACAAAGCTTTTGTTTTTTGGTCAATTAAATTCGGATCGTTTACCCAGTCTTTTGTTTCGCTTACATGAAAAACCTTATCGGCTCTCATGGAACAAAACTTTCTTGTTGTTGAAATTGTCGTTCCTGAATAAAGGAAAAATCTTAGATTTAATTTTTCCGCGAATTCTTGGTTTTTAATTTCACGAACAGAATTAAATGAATCGTAGGCGTATTGGTCATAATAACGTTGTAAACTTCCATTAATACCATTTGAGCCTTTAATATAAGAACTTAGAGATTTTGTAAGAGATTGGAGGGTTGCTTTGTTATTTATATTTGTTAAAACGATATTCTTTAAATCGTTTTTTACTGAATCGACTGTGGCTAAATTATCTAAATATCCACCTTTTACGAGTTTATTATCTTTTATACCTAGCCTTGCTTCTAATAACGAGTTTTTTTGTAAAATGTTGTCTATTGTATCGGTTGAAAATCCTATTGCTTTGTAATAATTTCCAGTTTCTTTCGAATAATCCAACAATTTATTTCCAAACTCGATTATTTGATTTTCTAAAAACAATTTCCTAAAATCAAGAAACCATTTTTCGAATGTTGCGATTTTATTAAAGTTAGAAACGCTTCTTTCAAGTGTTCCGTCTTTATAACTTAAAGTTGTTGTAAAATCACTTAGCAAAGATAATAATAAATCTTTTTGTATTCCAATTATTTTGGCATCAAATTCCGAGATTAATCCATTGATTACTTCTTCAGTTGATTTTGATAGTTTTGCAATTTCTTTTAGTGTTTCTTCGATGGTCATATTTTTTTGAGTTGTGGTATTTTTATTTTAAAGTATTATCTTAATTCAAAGTAATGGCAAATTTTTAAATTTCCCATTTATCTTTCCACCAGCCTATTCTTAAATGTAATGATAAACAATGTAATCTATAATGAAATTTTATAACTATTAAAATCCTTGATAAAAAGAACCGACTATTATTACCATACCAAGTTTCTGTATACATTTTATATATTTTAGACAATATCCTCTTTCCATTTAATATTAATTGATTTTAAAAATTGCCCGTCTTTCCGAGCTGCCAACCACCCTATTTATGTTCCAAAATAGGCAGGATTTTGTAGCAAAGGAGGGATTCGAACCCTCAATAATAATATGGTTTGAAGATTACCAAAAACAGCGTCTACCATTCCGCCACTTTGCTATATTTATTTATTTTTCACCACCCTTTTTGAAATTCGCACTAATATTCAAAGCTTTCAAAATCTTATCAATATTTTTATCCGTCAAAGATTGATTGCCGTGAAAAATCCTATATATTTGGCTCATTGATATTCCTGAATCATTGCTTAATTCATATAAGGATTTACCGCTTTCCTTAATTAGATTCTCTATTTGTTTTTTAATCATCTTTTATTCTTATGCCTTTTTCTCCCAACCCTTACATTAAATGGATATGCAAATAAGCCGCCAAATGTTTTATTTCTAATGTTTCCATAGATTGAATATAATTTTAAAAACCTCCGTCACACCTGTACCCTTTCGGACTTTTGGACTTGAGCCAAACACACGAAATTTACCAAATCTCGGTCAACGAGCAGAATTGAACTGCATTCGGGCGTGTTAGGGTAGCGACCCCCACTTTAAATAGCGCTTTGTTTAAAGTTGCCAACACATGCCATATCAATCAATAATACTTTTCAAAGTCCTTGCAAACTTTTTATAACAATTTCGTTTAATTTCAGCTTCACTAGCCTCTTTATATTTGCCTTGCAATTTATATTCTTCCATTAGCTCATCCATTCTTTTTGCAAGTTCAATATATCCGTTTAATTCATACTGAACCAATTCTTTAATCGGCTTTCTTAATTCGTTATGGTCGTCCATAGATTACTTTTGTTTATTTATACAACCCATCTTTCAAAACGGATTAACAACTCTATCGAGTACATCATAAGCAAGATGTTCAAGTTGTGTTTTATCATTTTCGCCAAAGTAATTCCTAATTCTTACCAATGCTTTCATATCATCTTCAGTAATATAAACAGTGCATATTATAGGCTGCTTTAGTTCATTGATTTGCAATTCGGTATTTGTATTTTCCTTTTCCATTTGTTTCTATTTTTAAACGCCAAATAAATGTGCTTTAGGTCGTGGATTGGGTGCATGGTGGCTATTTTCATTTATATCCAGTCCGTTACCTTCCATTTAAGGCGGCTCCTAGCGGATTGAATACTCTGACAAATTTCGTTCGTTGTTCCTGTTCTTTTATTTCACTTACAAACTTATGAGCAACTTGCTTTCTTTTTTCAAGCCAAACAATCCTAGCCTTATCAACACCATCGACAAAAAAAGTATGTGGGTGTTTTCTCCATTGGACTAAAACGCCACTTTCTACAAGTTCTAAAATCTCTTTTGGTATAAAAGTATTAACACGTTCAACGCCTTTTATTTTACCAACTTCAATATCTATGGCTCGTTTTGTTTTTTCAATGTTTTTTTTGGCTGTTCGTATTGCATCGTTTTGACGTTCCCACTTATTTAAGGTCGCTTGTCCATTTCTTTTATCGTTTAACGGTTGCCCATTTGATTGTCTTACGGTTTCAAAATGCACATCAAATCTTCTACGCAGCTCTTGCTCTTTTTTCACAAGTGATTGATTCAGTATTTCAAGTCTTTTACTCATGCTAAATATTTATTTATACTCTATTAATTACCCTACAAATATACAACACTTATTCCCACATTTGCAACTATTTTTCAATTTATTTTTAAAAAAATCCCAACTCGTGGTTGGGAAACGCAACTTTAGGTATTGCGGTTGAAAGAACGAGTCCATTACCAGTACATTCACTCTTTGAGTGGTGTACAAAGAATTATAATTTTATTACAGTAGTTTGGCTTTCAACTAGCTCACTAACTATTTTATCAACTTCTAATTTTTGAATATTATAATCTAAGGCGTAAAAATCTTTCTTAGCCGCTATCGTCCTAGCCCCAAACCGTTATAAGCCATTTTAAAGACACCCTGCATTTTCAGTTAGCCTTAAAAATGTTCGGTGGACAGGATAAAAAGTTGTTTTGACAAATGACGCTAAAGAGTAAGTACCTCCATCAATGTAAAACTTGACTTCTTTTTCTTCTCCTGAAAAATCCTTAAATGACAGACCTAAAAAGTGAGTATCTCCTCTTACTTCGTTTGTTTCAACCTTAGTTATAAGTATGGTTGAATAAGCCGAAATAATAGACCCAAAATCAGTATCAGCAACGGTTTTGATACAAAATACTTCTTTGTTTAATAAGTATTCCTCAACTGTAATACCATGTTTGTTTTCGTCTAAATATATTTTGCTCATATTAAAAAGTTATTTTTTTGTTTTGTTTATGAATTTTATATCCGTACCAATTTTCATTTCTAATCCAAAGCCACGTTTTACCATTGCCAATTCTAAAATCTAAAGAAGGTAAAAACAATAATTCTACAGATAAATACATTGCAGGTCGTTTATCCCAAGTGTAAAAATGTAGTGAAAACAAAGCCCTACTTCTAAATAAAAACGGGAAAACAAACCTTAAAATGTTTAATCCAAATTCGGTTTCTTTTGACCAATTATCACAAATCCATTTCCAACGAATTGAAAAAACATTTTTGATATAAATGTTACCTTGATAAAAATTAAACCACCAGTTGTATTTCTTTATTTTAAAAGGCTTGTAAGGCGAAAAAAAACGGCTTATAACATTGCATTTACGCAAGTTGGGCTGACGTGGTTTATTCGGCTTCTGTAATTCTATTTTACTTTTGTACATATATTGAACTTTTGTTTTTCAAATCCCAACCTGCGTAAATGCTTCAACGTTGGCGGAAATGCTAAACGACATCCACATTTAGAAAGTGGTCGCACAATCC
>ERZ650304.412-NODE-412-length-23361-cov-6.648202_pt1 | contig 23361 bp, 27 predicted proteins | sample MGYA00376240_ERZ650304 | MGnify/ENA primary metagenome ERZ650304 (study PRJEB26733, sample SAMN07839271) | wastewater metagenome | biome: small river; feature: stream; material: water | place: USA: North Carolina | collected 2016-03-01 ... | reverse complement strand
ACCGAGATACCTAATATGACAAACCAAACACTTACCGAGATACCTAATATGACAAACCAAACACTTACCGAGATACCTAATATGACAAACCAAACACTTACCGAGATACCTACCGAGATACCTACCGAGATACCTACCCTGGCCTCCTCTGTGTTTAACCCGCTCCCCTGGCAACTACCCCCCTTTTACGACATCTCAGACGTTGTACTACTCACTGGATCAGTAGGTGGTGGTAAATCAACAATTTGTGCAGAAAAATGCCATGCATTTGCCACAAAATACCCAGGCTCTACCGTACTTATTTTGCGAAAAAATCGAGAGGCGATGACCAACTCCACAATACTATTTTTTGAGCGTAATGTAGTGGGAAAAAGTCCACATGTTGTGCACAAATCCAGTGCACATCGTTTCGAGTACTCCAACGGCTCTATCGTTGCCTACGGCGGGATGGCAGACAGCAAACAACGAGAGCAGATAAGATCGATTGGACAGTCTGGAGGGTTAGATTTTGTGTGGATGGAGGAAGCGACCGCATTTACCGAGGAGGATTATAACGAGATCCTTGGCCGTATGCGTGGTAGAGCGGCACCTTGGAGGCAGATTATCCTATCTACGAATCCTGGTGCACCCTCTCACTGGATCCATCAACGCCTCATGCTGAAAGGACAAGCCTCTGTACATTATAGCAAAGCGTCTGATAATCATCATAACCCAGACGACTACGCAAAAACGTTAGAGGGTATCACTGGGGTGCAGAGAGACCGGCTCGTGCTCGGCCAATGGAAACAAGCCGAGGGTGCAGTCTACTCCGATTTCGACCGCGCGCTCCATATGGTAGAGCCATTTTTTATCCCCCCTCAATGGAGACGCATCCGAGTCGTAGATTTTGGGTATACCAACCCGTTTGTTTGTCAGTGGTGGGCAATCGATGGAGATAACCGGATGTACCTATACAGAGAGATTTACCGCACTAAGCGGATTGTGGCAGATCATGCCCAGCAAATCAAACAACTCTCTCAAGGAGAGCGGATTGAGATCACTATCTGTGACCACGACGCAGAGGATCGAGCGACCCTAGAGAGAGAGGGGATAGATAATATAGCGGCGTTTAAAGATATTAGTCCAGGGATTGAGGCCATCCGTAGCCGATTACGTCGAGCAAACGATGGCAAACCTCGGCTATTCATTGTGTCTGGTGCACTGGTAGAGGTAGATGCAGAGCTGGACAAATCCAAAAAGCCTTGGTCTACGGATCAAGAGTTTGAGGTCTATGCATATCCCAAATCGATAGAGGGCAAACCTACCAAGGACCTCCCTGTCAAAGACTACGATCATGGGATGGACGCCATGCGTTATGCAGTTGCTTATATCGATGATTTGCAAACCACTACCTACCTACCTGACAACCCCAAAAACCTAAATTTCGGCCCAATCCACCGGCAATTTGACAACTGGCTATCTCCTACCAAAATGCCTATGTTCTAGCGTTATCACACACAATCCATATAACTATTTATAATAAATAATATTTATCAATTAAAACATCCTAGATGGTTACAAAAAAGTGTATAGATAATCAGAGTGTGCTTGTGCTATCCCCATCAGATGGGATGGATCGCAAACTTGTTCAAATCTCAGCCTCAGTCTCAGTCGCAACCCGCTGAGAAAAAACAGCTGAGTTATCATGAGTTTTTTGTCGTCCATGAGCAACTCCCTATTGTACCGCTCTCTGGCTGGACGGCAGCATCCATTATGGACGCGCTATCTAACCACGATATGGGTAATTTCACCGCATCTGAGCAGCTCTATCATGCGATGACAAAAGAGCCAAGGACCGGAGCAGCGTATGAGACTCTTGTCGATCAACTCCGTAATCTCCCATTTTCCCTGAAATTACCAACAAATACACCCGAACGCATCGTCAAATATGCCAAGCTCTTAGAGCGTAACTATGGGCAAGTGTTTTCCGATTACGATTTGAGCGAGGCCGCGCAACGAGTGAGGTTTTTCGGGTTTTGCATCGGTCGTCACACGCTGAAAATTGTCGATGGTCAAATTATCCCATCCATTAAGATTTGGTCCCACTCGAGCTGTCGCTGGAATCCAGCAGACCGATTATTTTATGTGACCGATGAGTTTGGCTCGCAAATCCCAGTGCAGGGAGATCCATGGGTTATATTTTCCATGGGTGGAGATCGACCTTGGCTTCGTGGGGACATTCGCAAACTTGCATTTATTTTTTTCATGCTTTCGCACGCTTACGACAGATGGGCGGCGCATAACGATACAGAGGCCACATCCATTCGAAAAGTCAAAGTCCCAGCGCTTAAGAGGGAGCAAGACGAGGTCAAGAAATTATGGCAGGTGTTAGCAAGTCTCCGAGGTGGAGATACCATGATAGCACCAGAGGGATACGATCTGGAGCTATTATCTGCAGGTGGCAAAGGGAGCTACACCACATTCGAAGCGCTCATTAACAACCTCTACAACTCGATATCAATTGTGATCCTAGGCAATAACCTGACACAGGAGATCAAAGGTGGATCACTTGCGGCTGCCAAAGAGGGTAACCAGATTGCCATGCGCAAAATCAAATCTCTGGTTAATATCCTTTGCGAGCCGCAGCATCAAACCACAGCCCGGATTTGGGTCGAGAAAAATTTCCACCCCCATGTCTATGGTGAGTCCTCTCTTACACAGTATCGATATAGGCCCTGTTACGATATCAGGGAGCCAGAGGACAAAAAACAGATTGCTGAGGTGGCGTTAACCTACTCACAATCAACCAAAAATTTTATAGACGCTGCTATCGCTGCTGGCCAGGATTTAACACAAATTGGCATCAACTGGCACGAGCAAGCCGAGCGGTGCGGTAACGTATTAATAGAGTCTGATGAGGACTCTGAGGGAGATTATGAGTAACTCACCCGCAGAATTTGCAATTGAGCCAATTCAAAAAACCAGTACAAACACATCTCCGTTTGATCCAACAAATCCAGGAGATTGGTCAAATCCTCCTACTACGCTCCAAGGAGCGATTGATCAATTGGCAAGGAGGAGACAAGAGGTCATCCTTGGAGGTCTAGGTCCTGGTGGTGTGTTTTATCCCAATAATTTTATAGGACCTGGGTTTGGTTCATATTCGAGCGCTTCTGTTACCGCATATGGATCAGGATCTGGATTTTATCGAATTACACAAGCTGGGATCCTTTCTCATTTTTCCGTCTCAAATGCAGTACCACCAGGGTCGAATATATCTGTGGATTTGCAAATTGCACCCTCTGCAAATCCATTTTTGTTTGTCTATTCAGGGGTCACAATAACGATAGGGGCAAATAACTCCGTGGCCGATAATTATGTAGACACGTTATCTGTTAATGTCGATGATATTATTGTATTATATAACCCTAGTTTTTTCATTGGTTACTCACCCAGTACAATTGTAGTAACTGCTCAATTTTTACCAAATTTATAAGTTTTACCAAATCTATAAGGAGAATGAAATGTCAGGTAGCATTTACGCTTACAATACAAGCAGATACGAGATAGCGGCCCAGCTGAAAACCAAAGGGACATTAACCGCAGGTCAGGCAGTCAAACTCGTTGAGTTCCCATCCACAAGTGGGTTTCCGGTCCTTAAATTGGACCCAGCAACTAGCACAGACGCCATTTTGGGAGTTGTACCTATTGGTACCTCTCTCACAGAGGCAGTGCCCAGTCGCATTGTTGGACTTAACTCACCAATTATCCCTGTCTTGATGGCAGAGGATGCGGTAGCTGGAGATTATATCCTTGTCGCTACTGTCGACGGAAAATTCAAAAAAGCAAAAGCAGGAGAGATTGCACAAGCACAGCTGCTTGAGGACACCAAATCCGCAAACGTGGGTTGGGCTAAGCCTGTTTTGTTCAAACTGTAAATATTTTTATCACACACAATCTCTATAAGTATCTGTAATGGTTTAATTCCAACGATCAAAACATGAGAGATTGTTACCAAAAAGTGTATAGATAATCAGAGCATGCTCGTGTCACAACGTACGTACGCATGCAGTTACAGATCCTGAATGATTTCCCACTGCCTCGGATTGGAGCATCCGCTCCAACAGAAATAGTCCTGTTTAATTGGGGCGAAAACCTCACAACAAAAGGCACTAAATACCTCACCAAATCGGGCGCCAATCAAATTATGGCCACCTACAATCAAGGTGGTCGGATCCTGAACATCGATTTAGATCACTCAACGTTTGACAAATCCGTACGTCCTCAGGACCGGTTTTCCGTTGGGCATTTCCGACTGGCTTTGAAAGACATTGGGATTGTTGCCACAGATATCCAGTGGGTAGATGGATGGGATGAGAAAATCTCTAGAGGAGAGTGGACATTTTTTTCTCCTGCGGTCATGGAGACAGCAGAAGGAGAGATTGTATCCATCCGAAATATTGCTCTTACCAACCTACCAGCTACCCAAAACCAAACCCCATTATGCTTATCGGATATAGAGACTATGAGACAAGCTGAGACACAACCCAAAATAGATATTATCAAAAATCAATCACTCCTCTCTCGGACAAAACCCGCGAAGGACATGTTAGCCGCAATTGGATCCTGTATGACCAGTGCTCAGTCTGCGATGAGCGCAGATTCGACTCTCAAAGAGGCTGCCGCCGAGCTTATTGCTGCGTTGCCAACAGTGACAGACAAGATCAATAAAATTTTACAAGAAATGGACCCGCAAGGAGACACAATGGAGACAGAAAAAGATGAGCAATTATCAGCTCATAAACAAATATTTGAGCTTGCATCGGAGTTAACTGGGAAAACAGACCCAGATGAGATCAAAGGTAGCTTACTCGCACTCAAGCAGACCCAAAAAATGATGGTTACACAGCTATCTGACGCTCACAAAGATGTGGCGAGCGCTTTGATTGATCAAGGGATCACAGACAAACTCATCGCTCCAAATGAAAAAAACACATTTTTACAGATGTTTAGCGATGGAAAAATCAACACAAAGGGCTTGAAAACCTATTTGGAAGATTTGCGAAAAAACAATGTGTTTACCGAGCTCAAGGAAAAAATAGAACCTATTAAAAAGATAGAGATTTCCGAAGAGAAGAAAGAAGAAAATTTTGATTTAGACAGCACGGTTAGCTCGATATTTGCACGAGTCCCTAGCCGTTAACATGAGGAGATAATATGAGTTTTACTACAAACGAAACAGGGACTGCTTGGGATGGATTCCCAAAACGCTCCGTCCACGCCAACTCGTTAGCAGCTGGACAGAGAATCTATCGAGGCTCCATTGCAATTATGTTAGGAGGCGACGTATACCGAGCCTCATCATTTTTGAGCGCTCCATTAAACGCAAGATTGCTCTCTGCACCAGGTGCAGATGCAAATGGTGGAATCCAGGCATATGCGCTGAGACAAAACGTCAGATATAGCCAACTAACAGGTGGCGCCAATAAGACGTTGTCCGTCGATGTGCAATATGGAGCAAGCACAACAGATGTTGTCGTCCAGCTAGCAACAGACGGCGCTGGCGCAGCGACCTCAACTGCTAATGCAGTTGCAAACGCAGTCCGTGCACACGCAGAGGCCAACAAATTGCTCAAAATTGCAGCAACAGGCACTGGATTAGGAGTTACTGCCGCATTTGCTGCATTACTGGTAATCCAAGGCGCTTTGCTTGGCGTATCTGACGGCACATACGATAACAGCACAGGCGGCGGTGCAATCACAACCCCTATGCTGTTTACAAAGGGTATCTGCCAGCTAGCTACACTCTCTACTGACCAGCCTACTGCTGCACAGATTGATGGATTTGTGGCTCTCATTGATGACCAAACTGTTAGAGCAACCCCTTCCCCTCTCGATATCACTGTCAGACTCGTAGATGTCGAAAATGGACAAGTATACGTAGAGTTATTATAGGAGATTTGACATGGGATCATTTACAAATATTGCTCGTAACATAGAGCAATTAATTACAAAAATAAATTTACAAATGAACGCTCCTGACAGACGTCCACAAACGGTCTATCAGGATATCGCATACGTTGACTCATCAGCAGATGCAGAGATTGTTAGCTACCCAATGAATGTTCAGTATGTCGCTGAAAAAGTCAAAGGGGATACTGAGCCTCGTGATTTTAACGATGCGGAAATTTTTAGTTTCGAGTGCCGTACAGACCGTATTGACGGGCCCGCAACACTCATCTCGATCGATCCCACTCGGGACCAGTTTGGTTTATTGAAAAATCAAGCACCCTCCATGATTGTACAAGCTGATAAATTATACGACCGTAGACTCGCCAAAAAAATAAACGAAAACGGAAAATGTTACGACGGTCGTAATTTTTTCGACACTGCACATCCATACAACCCAGGTGTCAAAGGTGCAGTATTAACATATAGCAATGATATTACTGCAAAAACAGACGAGCAAGGCTTAATGGACGCTTGGACAGCAATGCAACAAATCCCAGGATTTGACAAGACGCTCATTAACGCCGATATGGGCACTCCTACCATCGTGTGCCCTACCGTACCCGTCAAACTCGCGTTTGATAAGCTTATTAACGAGGGTATTATCGCAAAAAACGTGGGTACCGGTGGAGCGTCTGAGACTACACAACTGGTAGGAGCTGCAAAAACTGTGCTTATGCCAGAGCTGATTGACGCCGCAGACCCATCAACATTCCGCAAATGGTATCTACTGAACACTTGGCACACAGGACGAAGTGCGTTTATCGTCCGAGATCCAATCAAACCAAGGTTTGTTGTGACGGGCGAAAATGACCACACTGCTGTCCAATATAACGCAAGAGCAATCTATTACTGGGCCTCTGCTGGTTTCGGCTACGCGATGCCACAACTTGCAATTCGGTGCTCGTTCTAACAGGAGGATAACATGGCATTAAATCAAATTACACTTAGTATGGCCATTAACACAGGCTATGTGATCCCACTAGATACAACAAAGGGGTCTAGTAAGGCAACCATCAAATCCGCTGTCGCTTGTTACGTGCAGGCAATCCCATTTGTTGGTGGGATGAGTGAACCAACAGCACCTGGTACTACACCAGCACCTACCTCAGGTAATCAATCTCCTTGGTACCATATGGCAGCAGGTGAGATTATCACTATCGGACAAGAATTCCCGATGGGTGGCAACACTCTATATGGGGATGTGATTGGGTACCTACTTGTGTTTTGCGAGGGGGCCTCTGGGGATTTCGTCGTAAACGCTCACTAGGAGGCTCAGATGGCAAGCTCACAGCTATTTGCAATTACACCATATGTTACTAGCCTACCTCTCGACAAGACAGCTGCGGTATCTATCTCTCATGGCTCTGCGGTTGAGGTCTTTGTGGAGGTGGTAGGTGGTACCGGTAAACTATATCTGATTAAGTGGGTGGAGGAGACCAGTAAATGGTACCCTCTACAAAACCCATTACCCTTAGATAGTGCCGTAAATAGTGGGAGAGATCATGCCAGATGGGTCATTGATAGGGACTGCCCTAACTATTACCAACTCTTGTTTGTGCCAACTGGAGGCGCAACCATCTCCGCAGCCTATCTGCACACAATCAGGGTGTAACGATGCCTACAGTGTACGCTACTCCGTCAGATTTATGGGATTTGGTACTTAATCCAGAGACGCTATTCCAGGACCCTGGCCTAGAGCCAGGAAATTGGAGCCCGATTGTGAAAACGGGAGCTGGCACTGGGTTAATTACTTTGTACTATAAATCCAATCCAAGGGATGCATTCGCCGTGTTTGTAGATTGTGTTGTTGGCGGCGAGCTAAACGTTGATGGCATCGTCAATCCTGGAGCGTTGCCACAATTTGCAATCTCTCTAGACGGAGGACTCACATTTTCACCTGCATACATAGCGGAAAATAACGGCCTTATCTCCTACTTACGTGGAGGATTTACACTCCAGTTACAAAACGGAGTTGCTGCTCCTAGTTTTGTGGCTGGAGATAGGTGGACATTTACCACAAATGCGTCCCCTATTGTAACTCAACATCTACTAGCTGCCTGTCGGACAGTAGATATGTATCTGAGAGACACGTACAAAGTGCCACCCATACAGTGGGCCGAGGACTTAAAACTAATTGTCTGCGAGCTTGCAAAATGGTCTCTCCTGAAACGGAGAGGCCTAGCAAAAGGCCAAGATTTAATGGTTTATGAGCCAAAAGAGGCGATGGAGCGGCTCATGATGATTGCCAAGGGGGAGATCCAACCAGAGATCACGGAGTCAGAGGCTCCATATGTATTCCCAATGACCATTATCCCCAGGCAAAAATATGCAACAGATTGGAGGTTTTGATGGGCAAAAATGCACAAATCGTAACCCAACTCGCTGCTGGCATCAGATCCATTGCTCGTGAGCAGTCTGCTATCTTAAAACCGGTAGCTGAGACGATTAAAAATCTTACAAATCAATCGTTTAATCGGTCAAAATCACCAGAAGGGAATCCATTTGAGCCCCTTGCAGATAAAAGCAGTCGAAAGCCAATCATTGGTATCAGAGATTCGCTGTCATATCAGGTTGTAAATAACAAAATTGTAGCCAGCACAGATAAGGGCTACCTCAAATACCACCAGACAGGCACACGAAAAATGGCACAACGCAATCCATTTCCAGATGGAGTTCCATCTGAGAGCTGGAATCAAGCAGTCAGTAAATCGTTACACAATGCGCTATTACGGAGGCTGTATGGCAAGCGGACTTAAGACAGCATTTAACGCGGTCAAATCTCATCCTCTACTTGTTAGTATCCCGCATCGATTTGGCAGACGCTCTATGCCAATGCCTACCTCTGCACCCTATGTCCACTGGTATCCACATAGAGATACATTTGCACCTCCAATCTATCAGCATAAAGCAAAAATTAGGAATGACCAAAAAATAGGCATCAACCAACCAAATCGAAAGAGAGTCGAAAACTCGTTATTGCAACGACGATGTGGTTGTGAGGTCAGGCTCTATCAAAAAACGGAGGAAGAGCTAGAGGATTTGATCGAAATCTACCAAATCGCTCTAAGGAGGACGTTTGTCACGCAGGCTAATTATGCAGCGTTTGATGGGGAGTGGATGGAGGAGTCTGAGATATCCGAAAATAACTGGGGCTATCGTCTCAATCTTACAGTTTTTGTACCAATTTTGGACCTAGGAGATTACGGCACAGTTACAAGCACTGAAATAACAGAAGAAATTATAAATTAAAAAGAGGACTTATGGCATTAAACGAAGTAAAAATCATACAAACAGAGAGCCAATCCAGTCAAAATACAGAGAGTGTTGGGAAAATTATCCACGTAGTTGGATACTCTAGCACTGGTCCAATTAACCAGTCATCTACAATCTCGAGCAAAGCAGACTTAGCTACATTTGGGAACGGCAGCGGGATCGAGCACGTTGCAGAAATTGCGCAAGAATCTGGGTATCCAGTCTATTTCACCCGGGCTAACACGACAACTGAGGGCACACCTAGCGCAGTAACTAAAAATTATGCGGTCAATTCGGTTGGAACTCCAGTCACATTATTTGGCTCTGTCATTATCCCTGGTGCAACAAATGGAGATGTGCTGGTGACTGCCAAACAGCTCCTTGTGACACTCACCGTTATTAATCCAGGAGCGCTCACGGCTACGACTCTTGTTAACGTGGTAGGACCTGCAATCACAGTCACACTCAAACACGATGGGACCAATATTACAGAGACTGGCACAGGGCTTGCTGCTGCTCTTAATGGTAGCGTAGCCGCAGCCGCACTGATGAGCGCAGCCGCTCAAGGAACGGGAGCTGGCCTTGCTGGACCACTCGCATTAACCGCACTAGACGATGGAGCGCTATCTGTCACTGCAACTATCCCTGTGCAATCAATTAGGGTATTACTCTCTGGTAATAATACTGTGTTTGGGGTTAGTTACGCTACCAACGTAATTACAATCACACTAGCCACAAATGCAATTGGCGAGCCTACCACAACTGCAAGCGTTGCTGCTGCTGGTATTTTGGCTGCACTAGGCACTGCTTATTGTACTGTGGCCACCATTGGGACAGGCACAAAATTACTCGGAGCCAAGAGCGTTACAGTCCTCCCATTTGGCTCTACTGGTACAATGACAGTGACCGGTAACCCTGTGGATGCAACTACAGTCCGTTGTTTGATCAAAAAATCTGGTACCGTAGGAGGAGTCCCTACTCCATCGTTCCAGTGGAGTTTCGACAACGGCAGTCGCTACTCGACCGAGTTAGCAATCCCAGCTACTGGGATTGTACTTCTCAAAGAATCTGGCTTAGATACTGGATTAAGAGTTGTATTTACTGGGGACCTTGCCGCTGGAGACGAGTTTGTGTTTACCGCAACCGCTCCAATTATTGGTACTACCGATTTGCTTGCTGCAATTGATGTAGCTCTTGCAGATTACACAAGAGATTTTGGGGTATTAACAAGCCCTGTCAAAATTACCGAGACAGTCGCGGTACAAATCGATAGCAAATTACAAGGTATTAAACAAAACCGATGGATTACAGGATTGTTTAACGTCCGTGATATTGCGGAGGGAGTTCCTGGAGAGACAGAGGACCAGTGGATGGACGCGCTCAAACTAGAGTTTTTGGGCTATTTCTCATCTAAGGGTCTTGTTTCAGTTTCCGCTGGAGATATTGGACATAACTCAGCGTATACCAATTGTAAGTACAAACGGCCACTTGCATATTCAGTGGCTGCTCGCAGAGGGAAAGCACCTCTCCATCAAGAGCTTGGTAGGTTTGCATCAGGAGCACTCCCACGAGTCGAGTACCTAACTCATGACGAGTTTGTCAAACCTGGACTAGACTCAGCTAGGTTTATTACAGCCCGGACCTATCCAGGAAACTCGAAACAATTTTACATCGAGAAATCATGGACAATGTCAGACCCTAATGACGCAGATTACTCAAAATTGCCATGGGTTGCAGTTACAATGCAGCTAGATAAGCTCGCAAAAAAACTATTGCAAAAATATATTAACGACGACCTTGAAATCAGTATTGCTGGAGATGAACAAAACGGAGTAGTTCCTGGAGCAATCACATTTGCGCAAGCAAGAATTATCGAAAACGATATTAACCCGAAACTAAGGGATTTTTTGTTCTCGCTCAAATCTGATCAGAGACCATCTGCATCCCCATATCCAATTAATCCCATTACCAACAAACCGTACCAACCTCTTGAGATACTGACAAATTATTCGTTTGTGAACACGGAGAAATTAATTGGAAAATTGAGGTGGGTACCAAAACCATTTGCCCGCATGATTGAGATTTATTCTACGGTTGCTAGTCAAAGCATCTAAGTAAGGAGATATTATGAGTTTTTTGGTAAACGACCAAGCATATGATTACACTGATATTACCGCAGGGATCCTAGGTAATAGCTTGAAATTTTTCATGCAAGACATTAGCTACGATGACAAAACGTCTGCTGGCGGCGTGAGTGGAGCTAACGGCTCTGATTACGGCTCTACTCGTGGCAAATATGCATGCACAGCATCATTCTCCCTCCTCAAAGAGGGATCTAACCAATTACATGCAATATTAGGACCAGGATATACAAGAGTGAGATTTGACATCCCTATTGTATACGGCTCTTTCGGATCACCTGTTACAGAGGACAAACTTGTGGGTTGTCGGATCACTGGAGTTGCAGACTCGTACTCAAAGGACGGCACTGGTAGCGGGCTTGTCGTCAAATATACCCTATTTGTCAAACAAGTTTGGCGCAATGGCATTTGTATGTATGACCTCATCACAATCGAGTAAGGATAGATTATGCTTAAACATTTCACGTTAGAAAATGGTCAAAAAATCACAATAGAGACCCCCACCAAAAAGTCTATCCTCTCTTATGTCGAAAAAAGAGAAATCGCTCGAAGTAGCAAATCGGATAGCAAAGATGATTGGGACAAAGACGTTTTGGATGCTATCACATATCCAGCTCAAGAGGAGATGCTAGAGCTCCTCGAAGAATATCCCCTACTATCTATAAATTTGGGGAATGCCTTTGAGGAAATTGCAGGCATTGGACTACCAGTTGAGCGTAAACCCTCATTAATCACAGAGGAGTTAAGAGCTCAACATGGGCGGATTGTTGGATATACAATTGATGGGCAGGACCTCGTGGTCAAAAAATTATCTCGAAATGAGGTTAAATTTTGGCAGCGTGAGCTTATGCACACAAAGCAAATCCCATATAAACACATGAGTGGATTAGCAGATAGTCATGTGTTGCAACCCTATCGGGACGCTTACGAGCAATTATCGCAGAAATATCCGGCGCTCTGTCTTGTTGTTGGTCAAGCACTGCTAAATGACGCATCAACCAAACTGGAGAGCGACGAAAAAAAATAGATACCCTGTTTTGGGCTGCGCGGGAATCCGTGCGCAAAACAGGTGCGTTATACCTAGATTTTTTCCGCGGGGAAAATACAGTGGAGGCAGAGGCTGGAGCATGCCTATACGCGTACCATCAGCAAGCGCAAATTAAGCTCCTGCAACACCTCATCAAATTGGTCTCACAGAGGGGGATTTAATGGATGGATTTAAATTCAATTTCGATTTTAATGTCAATAAATCGCCTCTATTTGAGCTAGGCAATCAACTAGATAACCTTGCAAAAAGACTGGATACTATTGAGGCACAAAGCAAAAAGCTAGAGGATGCATTTGATAGATGGAGATTGCCAGATTTTATGGCAGCCTTCTCTGGATTATCTGGAGTTTTATCGTCAATCACATCCGCGGTAAGTGGGTTGGTAACTGGTGCAATCAAAGGAGCTGTCTCATTTGCATCGATGGCGTTAGATGCGGCTAGTATGCGCGAGTCGTCATTAGCGACCTTCGAGGCGATGTATGAAAACAAGGATGTCGCCGCAGAAGTCTTTAAATCAGCACTGCGTATTGCCAAAGACACAAAATTCGAAACAGACCAGGTTGTTGATAGGTTTAAGGCACTTGCATCAGGTGGCTATAAAGCAAAAGAGTTGACCAATGTGTTCCTTGCCATCTCTGATGTTGATTCGGCGACAGGTAAAGGTCTGCGCGCACAAAATGCACTCGTTAAAATGCGGCTAACTGGTGTTGCATCTCAGGCCACTGTTAGATCGTTGGCAGAGTCTGGAGCCGGATCAGAAATATATACTAATATCGCAGATAGCCTAGGGATTTCGACATCAAAGTCAGCGTCTGATCGAAAACAAGAAGTACTTGCAGCACTCACACAAAAAAAAGTGAGCGATTTGGTTGCAGGTGGCGCATTTATCGATGCTGTTAATGTGAAATTAAATAAAGGGTTGGGAGTTGGCCATTACTCAAAAGACATGGGTATTAAAACCATAGAGGGACAACTGAGTACTCTCAAATCGTCTGTCACGGATATTATTGCAGGGATTAATATTGATGAAAATTCTGGCATTGGAAAATTTAAAAAATTCCTGGGCGACTTAAACGAGCAAATTAGCGGAACAGATCAAAACGGAAATTTAAACGAGAACGCAATGAGATTTCAAAATCTCATTAAAAATCTTGTTGATGACGTATTTATTTTGTTTGATGTAAAAGGCGGAACTACAAAAGATATGTTTACAAACGTATTATCCATTGCCGAAAAATTAGAGGTTAAATTCCGAGGCCTTATGGAGTGGATCCGAGATACATTACTCCCATTTATCACAGATAAAGTAATTCCCTATATTGTTGGAATCTTTGAAAATCCAGATGGATTTTTATCTGGGATAAAAGCGGCTCTTATTGACCTCGCCAGACTCGTTGGAAAAGAGCTATACAAGGGCGTAAAAGATGCAATTTTTGGAGAGGATAAAGGCGAAGTCACTGAATATTCTGGCAGAGGTCAACCGCTCAAAATCCCTAAATACACAGGACGTCCATTACAGCTATCCGATTTCCCGGAAGACCCGTTCCGTCCGAGTCCATTCGGAAAATTGACAGACAATATGATAAACGGTCTCAAACAAGGCGTGGGACCTAAAGCTACTGAAGTCGGTGTGGAATTAGGGCAAAGTGTCACCGATGGAACCAATAAAGCAACAGATAGCCACTCCCCATCCAGAGTCTTTGAAAAAATTGGAATGAATTTGGTAGATGGCCTCGATATTGGGATTAAAAAGGGAAATTCAAAAATCGAGCGGTCCTTATCTCAATTAGTAGAGATGCCAAATGATCAACAAGTGATGAGGACAAAAGATATCTCCATAGACAATGTATCCATCCATATCGATGGAGCGCAAGAGCCTAACCTGATAGCCAACGAGGTTATACGTGTTCTCAAGGACATTGGCCGATACTCGATGGCCCCTAATGGGTTAGTGAGGTAATCATGGGAATCCCTTCGCCTGAGCAAAATCCAAAACTATGGGACTCGTTAACAGTGGGTAAGTATAAGCTCGAGCCTCCCCTATTTGTGGTCAGGCTCAAAAATGTGTCTTTGACATGGGTCACATCTGACAACAAAGCTGTGGGTAAAAGTGGCGGAATCCCATCCAGAAGGGGAACGAAACCTACTGAGTTTATCGCAGAGATTGATGTGCCATCGGATTATCTATCTCAGGCCTGGAAAATTTGGGAAAATTTATGCAGAGATTTCAATCCGCAACCAAATCCAAATAAAGGAGCGATTTTAAATATTTATTATCCAAGCCTCGCATTGCTAAGAATTACAAAGGCGGTTATCACAAAAATAGACGCTGGCGCTCTTACAAATGATTTGCTCTATCGATGCTCTCTCCATTTTAAATCTGCGACAGAGCAAACTGGAACTAGTGTAAAACCCAAAAAAGCAGCAGTAGATCTTACAAGCAAGAACAACGTCTACAATCCTGCAAAACCAGCAACAACGAAAAAAGACCAAGTACCGCAACCAAAGGATAAACCAAAATGACAAGTGATGTAACTATCAATGATATCCCTGTACTCTCTGGAGATTTGTTTGTCCCTCGAGTTGGAAACTGGACAAGTTGCCTATATGTAGACACCGAGACCCCACCTGCCGGATTGTGCGAAGTCTCATGGCTCGGCCAGTTGTACTCTGGGCATGTGATCCACGCTGGAGAGTCTGAGACATTAACGAGGGTCCTTGTAGGTGGTGGGGTTGGTAATTTGTACAAATCGGTCAAAGCCAAGCAGTATGACCAAATCTACCCTATCAAGGTCCCGCTTGAGGAGATTTTGCAGGCAGTTGGAGAAAAATTAAGCACATCGTCTACTCCACAATTACTTTCAAAACCGATGAAAGCATGGGTTCGGACTGAGGATGATGCGTCCAATCTATTGTCATTACTTGCAGATATTACTGGAGCTATCTGGAGGGTGTTACCAGATGGCAGCGTGTTTTTCGGCGAGGATACATGGCAAGAGTTTGCACCATTTGACCATGTGTTACTGGCCGAAAATTATGAGGACGATACGTTAGAGCTATCGGTGGAATCACCTGGTATCTTACCAGGTCAGTCGTACATGGGGAAAAAAGTGGGCGCAGTCCGATACAAACTCTACGAGAGTGAGAGCTGTGCAACAGTATACTTGCAAAACCTAACCTCACCCAGTACCGACCCGATCAAAGCTGGCATCGAACGCATTGTCAAAGAGGTCATGCGAGGAGAGGCCTATCGGCTTACCTACACAGGGACTGTTGTCAATCAAGCCGCTAGTGGTGCATTAGGGATTAAAATTGATGACACGACCAAAATCCCTTATCTCAGCAATGTCCCCATGCGGGTACCCATCCCTGGATGCAAACTAGTGCCAACACCTGGCACTAGGGTACAGGTTAGTTTCGAGCGTGGAGAGCCTACAGGTTATGTTACGGGACTGTATGAGATTGGGACAGGGGCGAAAGGTGCAGCTAGGGTTGGAGACACAGTCAATATAGATACAAATCTGGCAAACTGGATCTCACAGGTGACCACAGCAATTAATGCGCTTTCGTCAGGGGCTGTAACCGCAGTCCCTACCATTGCTGGCAAAATCACAACAGGATCAGCTGAGTTACTACTCAAATGAGGATATATGGCGAGTAAATATGGAGTCGATTATAGTACTTATCCAAAAATAGATCTTACATTCAAAACACTTAGCGAGAATGAGATGATTTTACAGGAGCATCTAAGACGACTCAGCACACCTGCTGGAGATTTGTTTTGGGATGCGGCAGGGACGATTGATTTAACCCTCCTTGTGAATGATGATTTGTCAAGCGATGATATCGCATTTTACGAGACCTACCTACCTACCCTGTTTGAGGACGACCCACGTACCGTATCTGTTTTTACCATCACATTTAACGACGAAAAATTAATCGTCTCCGAGCTTATCACCAAACAAGATGGCACTAGCTTTACGGCAATCTACACAGTAGATAGCAATCAAATTACAGTGAAAAAAGAGGATTAATATGAGCGCAACCACATTAAACGATTTGTTAGCCGATAGGACTCAATCACAATATTATACTCAGCTCATTAGTGGCGCTCTGGCAAACGGTGTCCCTGTTGCTAGCTGGACAGACACAACCAATCTAGGACAGTCTACAACTCAGATAAGTGCAGAGCTATTCTATCAACTCAGATCTGTAATGAGGATTGTAACGGCAAGTGTGTTTTCTGGCATCCAGCCAGAGGATTTAGGACTGACATCAGATCAAGAGTTTTTATTCACGAAAGCGTTAACTCTATTTGGGAAATCACAATTTGGACTCGACAGAACAGAGCCTAGTTTTGCTGTTGGGAAAATGGTACTTACCTCCGTACCAACCGCTCCGCTGTACTCTATCTCTCCTGGACAAATCACAGTGGGTACACTTGGAGATAATGGGATATTATTTACAAACATAGATGCTGGAGCGATTACTCCAGGGGGTAGTGTTACATTAACGTTTCAGTGCAAGACCACTGGAGCAGATGGTAATATACCCACAAACGCAGCGCTTGAGGCCAAAACGCCACTCCCTGGAGTATCTGTCACAAATCCAGTGTACTCAGGTGGGACCTGGCTCACTCAAGCGGCAGTAGAGGGAGAGCCAAATGATTTATTCCGCAAACGTTGCCTGTCTAGATGGGCAACGCTAGGGGCTGAGGGTAATAGTGACGCATTTGTCCATTTTGGGTTACAACCTCCTGTAGGCTACACAGCCAGCCCAGTGACTCAAATTGTGTGCCTCTCTGATTTCTACCAAAACGGATACTGGCCTAACGCAATCACAGTTGTTGTTGGCAACGATACGGGGCCATTAGCGGCTGGAGATTTAGCGGCGGTAAGACAGAATTACGAAAACCCTAAAAAATATGGGATGGCCAAATTTGAGCTTGTCAATTTATCTATCAAAACCATTGTAATCACAGCAGATATATACATCTATAAATCATCTGGAGTCTCTAACGTAGACGCAGATATTGCGGTCAAAAACTCATTAGCAGATTACCAGAAACTAATCACCATTGGATTGGGAGTGTTCCCCCAAAAACTAGGCGCTCGGATTGAGGACGCCAACAAACGGATCATCAGAAATGTAATCATTACCTCTCCAGGAGCACCGATTACCCCGCTCTACTATGAGAGGATTATCATTGACATTGCAGGATCAACCCTAACCTATTACCAGGTATAATATGAGCACCGAGATTAGAGACTACATTGAGTTTATTCTGCCAAAATTTTTATCGACTCCAGAGGGCAGAGCATTTTTCCGCGCGTTTAACGATGGAGCAGATGAGCTGATTGACGATTTGGTGTTTGCAAGAGCCGAGAGTCTCATCAGTCAAACAACGCCTGACACACTGGATCAGCATTTGCTTAACTCCTCTCTGCTCAAATCTCCCTATGAGTTTCCCGACCAGGTAAAATCGTATTTGCTGAGGCGCTTTGACACCTGGCTCGCTGCTGGCACAAGAGAGTCGATCCAAGCAGATTTGGCTCGATTTGGGTATCGGAATACCAAAGTCATAGACTGGGCAGACCTTATCCTCAGTGGAGTCCCTCATCCATTTGGGGGTGGTTTTGTCACAATCCCTGGCGCGAATCCAAATGGGGGACTCCGTTACTGCCCGCTCCATCCCTATTTCGCTCCAGATGCATACTCGCATACAATCGAGCAGCGTGGTGGGATCAATCAACAGCTCGGTGTCTATCCTATTAATATTGAGCTTACCAGGTGGTATGTGCAGCTCAAAACAGATGGAGCGGGTAATGTCGTTTGTACTGCATTAGATGTGTATAACCTCATCCGTAGTAATGCAGTAGCCAGCAAATGTATCGGTGTGGCTTACACAGGTACAGGATTAGGAGCCCCAACCATAGCAACCACAACAAATCTACCAACTGGATATAACTCATTTTTTTTCGTAGATATTGACACTCCAAATGGGTTTTTACCATCCTTTTTGTGGGACGATGGGACTGACACAACCTATGACTATCCAGCAATCCATCCAGCAGCCTGGCACAACGTAGCAAGACCATCTTTATTTGATTGGTACGCAATTTGGGGCATCGCTCCCAATGATATTTGGGTGGTTGGTGCCACTACCAATATCTACCACTACGACGGAACAGCGTGGACCTCCGCGGTAAATCCGACGACGAAAAGTATGTTTGCACTCTGGGGTAATGCTTCCAATAATATCTGGGCCGTAGGTGCAACTGGCACTATCTTGCATTATGATGGTACTAACTGGTCGAGTGTAGTCAGCCCAACAACCGAAGGTTTGGGTGCAATCTGGGGGACCGCATCTAATAATATCTGGGCCGTGGGAGATAAGGGCACCATCTTGCATTATGATGGTACAAACTGGGCAGATGGAGGGAGCACCGGTGGGATTTTTGATACATTTTACGATATCTGGGGCAGTGGTCCAAATGATATCTGGGCCGTGGGAGGTCTTGCCAATATCAACAAAGTGTATCATTACGATGGCACGAGCTGGTCGATTGTTACAACCCCCATGAGCGTGTTTAACACTATCCAAGGCGTTTTCGGATTTTCGGCAAGCGATATTTGGTTTGTTGGGACAGCCGGGAAAATTCTGCACTACGATGGGGTTAGTTTTGCGGTTATCGCAAGCCCAACTACCGACTCCATACAATCAATTTGGGGATTTGCACCAAATGATATCTGGGCAGGTACATTAGGTGGAGAGATATTACATTACAATGGAACAAACTGGACAATTGACACAGTATACCCAGCGACTATTTATGGGATCTGGGGGTTTGCGGCAGAGGATGTGTGGGCAGTCAAAGCCGGTGGAGATATTGCCAGATACTCACCCTACCCCATCACTGTCAAGATATTCTCTGGTGGCACAGGTGTGCTCTGGGATGGAGGAGCTTGTTGGGACTTACAACCCCCTTATCCAGATGCAATCACAGATATTATCAAGATTATTCGCAAATGGAAACCTGCACGAATGAGCTGCCGGTTTGTACGCATCCGCGTGGGCGACATCTGGTATCCAATCCCAATTGGAGAGCAGTACGAAGAGGATGCAGATGGCAACCTAACAGGTGATTTTTATTATTTTAATTATTAAGGAGATTACACATGGGAACAACACTAACACCAGTATCTAGTTTTGACGCAGTCGTCTGTCCAAATCCTGGCGAGGTAGTCAGAGCAGGCGGAGGTATTGGCACAAAAATTACAATCGCAGGAGTAACAACAGATGGAGAGTTAAATTACACAGGATTAGTCTCAGGTGCAAGGGTCAAACACCTAGGTGGAGCGAGCAAAACGTTAGCGGTCACGGTAGCAGGTAACGATGTGACTGTACAGCTCGGCACAGATGCGGGTAGCAACGTGACATCAACCGCTACCGATGTGGTCAACAAAATCTTGACCGTGCCAGCAGCATTGGCTCTGTTAAGCGTAACGGCTGGAGGGACAGGCCTTGGCACCCCTACCGTTGTGGACTGGGTCGCATTAGGATTGGGTCCAGTTGGTAGCATTCGTAGGTCACTGCAAGCGCTCTTAAATCGTACCAAATACATCTATGATAAAATTATATTTGGTCTGCTATCGTTTAAGAGCCTTACCATTGACACGACAGGAGAGACTGCAGTGACTCCTACCCCGGGTCAGGGTACCGCAGATGTCTGGCAAACCGGGACCGATCTGAATGAGGGTGGGAGATTTACAACATCTGCTATCAAATTTCGCAACGTTGGAGCATTAAGCAATCCAAATCCAGGAACAGCGCTGAAAAACGAATTGCGACCTCTGAACATCGTTAAGTGCTTTGGCACTGTGGTCATAAACACTGGAGTGATTGGGATTTATGATGGAGCTTCTTATGTTCCGTCGATTGTTGGGAATAAAATAAAAATCACCATGCTAACACCAATGTTTTCCCCATATTATACAGTAATCCCATCGATAATGAGACCAACCGGTGAATCACAAAAATTAACGATCATGTGGGAACGTATTTCTGCAACAGAATTTTATCTAATTGGACAAGATAATTTTGTCGATATTTCACTGGTTACGGTAACAGTTACAGGTCCTACAGCTATTCGCTTTTGTTTTGTCGTCTATGGTAGTCAATTTTAGTAAGATATCATGACAAAATCATTGGGGTTCAATTTTTTACATTGAAATGGTGTGTATCCATTCAAATGATCTGGAATTTTCTCTGTCGTTTGCAGACATTTTTGAGATGCCTGATCAAACTTATAAAATGATTGCACCACTTTTGCAGTATCAGTCTCACAATACTCATTACTATTTAATATTGAGTAATAATTATTATATTTTGTAGGATAAGTTTTTGCATAATCTATAAATTTGTAAAAATATACTCTTACTTGACAAGCAGGGTCAGCATGAGCGAAATCTGGCGATCCGCTTATGTATGCACCATTCATGCTTATCTCGAATACAGGTAAACACCTATAAATATTTTGCTTTTTCTCAATTTCCGATGCGTAAGCTAAATCACAAGGCTCTTTGCGTTCCTTATCCCAAAACCTGGGAGGGATCAGGGCGTCTATTTTGGAGCCATCTGAGGCCATGAGTTTACGCCACTCTAGCCTACTGCCAGGCACAAACGAGGACATGGTAGGTGTAGGTGGTATGGGTTGATCCTCTTCATTATGGCAAGAGGCTAGGCCGATGAATAATATTATGTTGATGTATTTATTTAATTTCATTTTATTTATCCTTTTGCGCTGGTATTTCCCAAACAGAAACACCAAGGTTTCCTGCTGCTAATAACAGCTTTCCATCATCTGCAAATGAGGCAAACCTTATTTGATTACGATGGGTAAATTCAGCAATTCGGTCACCTGTCATTGTATCTGCTAGCTTTATAGAATATTCATCTGTTTTAAAAAGAAGAACTTGATGACAATTTGGAGCAAACATAGCATGGTCCAAATCTCCATACATTTCAATGACTAACTCTTTGCTAGAGCTTGAATAAATTTTGATATGATCTGAATTAGCTTGACGAAATTGACCAGTAGAATAAACACTCGCAAAATAAGGCCCACAAGTATCTAATACCTCTTCACTTGGAGAGTAGACATTAGGCTCATCAGCGATTGAAAGGCTTTGCGAAGTTTTTTTAGATTTCTCATCTTTCAATCGCAATTCTTTTTTCGTCTTTCCATTAAATCGATGTAATGATCCATCTAAAAATGTAAGTAACAGGAAGCCATCACTATCAAACTCAGCTCTTTTAATATTGGAAAAGGATGCAATGGGAGTCTGTTCTTGCTGATTCCAAACAAAAGCCTTTCCTTCAACATCGCTTGAAAACAGAATGGGTTCTTTAGGAGAAGAAACTAAATGCGTAATTGATTCTTGATGCTGTTTCAATTCAAGAATAAGCTGCCCAGTTCGAATATCAAAAATAGAAATATTATTTGCATAAGCAAGGGCTACTTGTTTTTGGCCATACAATAAGGCCAAGTGGTGCACAGTCCTATCTCCGAAAAAAGTAACAAGTGGAGTTGGCCCTTTTTCGCGAGTGATATCAATAGCATTTGATGATTTTGTTTCTTTTTCTGCTACTTTAGTTTCCCGTTCAGTTTTTTCTTTTTTAGGACTCAGCCAATAAGCAAACAATATCAATCCTAGGATGACGGCTGCAAACTTAGGCATGCCATATTTTCTTCTCCGATCAAAAAACTTCATAGGTTGCTATTTACCCTTAAAATTAAATCGATCATAAATACTTTGCCCAGCTGACATGGCAATCCTGAGCAGCAACTTGATGAGGGATAAAACCCATATTGAAATTTTTAACTATCTTTTTTTTATGGGCAGGGAAGACCTGCAACACCGTTTCAGTAACTGCCCCAACATGAGTCCCACTTTCTCCAAATAAATTACATTTTATTTCAATATCTTTGACTGCTAGATCGCTTCTATTTTCAACCGAAAATGAAATTTTCAGAATGGATCCAAACCCAGCCGTTTGGGCTGAAATTATTTGGAAATCAATAACCTCTTTAGCGAATGGCAACTTTGGTTTTGGAGGTTCAGACTTTTCGGATTTTTCAAACATGTCATCTATAAATCCAGATGATTTTTTAGGACTTGAGTAAGATTGGCTAGACGATTTAGGACGATCTTTTATCCGTAAATACGTAAATACAAATATACCGCCCCATGCCAATACACCTAACCCAATAATAAAAATAATTTTCACTTTTTGACGCATCCTTTGGTTTGTATCGAAAAAATGAACAAATGGCAACAGCTGACGTTTGAGCAGGTGAGGTATTAGGTGGTGAGGTAGGGTATCAGATTACAGCTAGTTTATGGCAGGTTACTTTGGGAAATAGATCTTGATCTGTCTTTTAATTTGATCAATGATTTTAAACAAAAAAAGCCGCCTGTGAAGCAGCTTTTAAAAAAAGGGCACAAAGCACTGGCCCAAAAGGAATGATATGTACGACAAAAATAAGGATATAGAGTTCTTCGCGGATGTCAAGTGCTTCTGTTCCCATAAAGGATCATATGAAAAAACAAAAACCACCGGAACCAAAAGCAGACACCTCAAAAAACACAGATTCACCTCCATCGCAAGAAGCAGGCACTTTTCAAAACAATCCCCCTTCTGAATTTGGGATTACCCTGCTTTCAGATAATATACCGCCTTCGAAGCCAAAGTAGGAATACATACGACGGAGATAAGGAGGCAAAAAAGAACCATGGAAAAGAAATAAACGGACCAGGTCAGTATTTTTGCTTTCTTGGCAATGACTTTCCTTATAAATTCGATTCCTCCTCCGTAATTTTTACAGATGGAAAAAATCATCTCCTCTGTACTCTTAATGATCCATC
>ERZ650304.411-NODE-411-length-23365-cov-16.035693_pt1 | contig 23365 bp, 27 predicted proteins | sample MGYA00376240_ERZ650304 | MGnify/ENA primary metagenome ERZ650304 (study PRJEB26733, sample SAMN07839271) | wastewater metagenome | biome: small river; feature: stream; material: water | place: USA: North Carolina | collected 2016-03-01 ... | reverse complement strand
GCGCAAGACGCAGTGCTCGCCGCCGCCCGCTCGAAGGGAGACGACCATGGCTGACGCACTCGACGAGGCGCGGGGACTGCTAGCGCGCGTGAGCGAGACCGAGGCGGAGGCGCAGCGCACCGTGCGCTCTGCCGACCCCGAGGTGTTTTACCCGGCGCTGCTTCGGCGCAACGCCGCGCGCATGGTGCTGGAGAACGAGTGCGAGCGCCTGCTCCCCGCCCTCTGCACCGAGCTCGCCGCAGCGAGGGAGGAGCTGCGGCTGCTGCGCGAGTACCACGAGGCGAGAGAGGCGGCGGTTGCCTGCGCCTTCGACTTCGATGCGCAAGATGCCGCGCTCGAACGTGTCACCGCAGCCCGCACCGCCCTCGCGGCGTGGAAGGGGCGACGATGATGCCGCTGGTGGACATGGGCGTCGTGCTCAATGTGCTCGAGCGTTACTGCTCGCTCTGCCGGTACGCAGAGGCGCGCTGTCTCCGCACACGCGCGTGGCTGGCAGCGCAGCGCACGGCGACGACGTGCGCGTCGACGAATGGATGGTGCGGGCGATGAGCGAGTGCGAGACGCGATGGTTCCGCTGCGACGCGGCGTTGCGCGCGGCGCGGAAGGAGCGTGGGAAGTGACGATGCAAGCGCTGACCGACGGGTGCCCCCAGTGCACCGACACCATCGCGTACGCGAAGCGCGTGGGTGCTGCGGTGCGCTGCGACGGGTGCGATGCGCGCTACGCCCCGACGAAGGGCACCGCGCGCCGCGCGGCCCGCGACGACGAGCGCGCGTGGGACCGCCGCGAGCGCGCGATGCGCAACGACCTGGCCCTCGTCGCCCGGTGGCGCGCGCACGGGTCGGCCCGGTGCGGCCTCGGGGGCGCGCTCACTGGTGGGCCGCCGACGAAGGAGCAGCGCAAACACCTCGGCGGGCCCTCGTGGGCGTACGGGTCCTCGGCGCCGTCGCCCGCGCTGGTGCTACCGGGCGAGCCCGCGGAGGTGGGGCGCGACTACGCCGCGGAGCAAGCGCTCGCCAGAGGGCGTGAGTACGACGCGCGCCTCGCCTGGCTCGCGACCGAACCCGCGCTCTCGCACTTCGTTGCGGTGCTCGAGTGGGTCGCAGCCCAACGCACGGACCTCGAGGGCGACTCGAAGACGCCGCTCGACGTGCTCGTGGGCCGGGCCTTCGCGACGTCGAAGCAGCTCGCCGCGTGGGACGGGGACCGGGCCTTCGCCGCGGAGCATGGGCGCCCGTTGCTGCGCGGGGCCGTGGCCGTGTGGCAGGGCGCGGGGGAGGCTCAGGCGCCAGGGCGCACCTCTGTCCAGCCCGTCGCTTGACAAATGGCGGGGATCGCGGCCACATTCAGCCTATTACCACTGGCACCCGTCTGCCCGGCGCTCGCCGAGACGGTGCTTCGGTTCACTCGCGTGGGCTACACGGTCGACGACATCGCCGCGCGCACGGGCTTGCCCGAGCGCACCGTGCGGCGCCGTTTCGCCGCGTGGGCCCGTCGCGGGTGGCCCCGCGTCTCTCGCGAGACCTGCCGCGGCGATAGTGCCGGGCGGCTCGTGGTCGACGCCGCCGAGTACGAGGCCATGATGCGCGGTGAGATCACCGAGGCACCGGCGCAGGCCGCCTGAGAAACACCATGCACCGCCCCCGCATGCTCGCCTCGCTCACCGCCTTCGCGGCCGTGCTCGCGATGGGCGCCGCTCCGAGCGCGTGCGCCGTCGCAGGCCCCGTGCCGCCCTCGTCGATGCCGCTCTCGCCCGTGGGCACGCCGCTCACGATGCAGGCCTCGTCGCGCGCGTATCGCCCGACGAAGCCCCGCGCGAAAGGCCGGCACTGCACCTCGCTGCGCAGACGGAAGCCCTGACCCTCGCCCCTCGCAGCCCGCCCGCGAACCCGGATTCGCTCCCGGTGGCGCACTCGCGGACGCGCCCCCACGGGACGCGCCAGCGCGGGCGGACTCCGACGGACGGACCCCATGCCCACGCCCAGGAAGCTCACCCCCAAGGTCGCGAACCAGATCGTGGCGTCGATCCGCAAGGGGCGCCCGAAGTGGGTCGCCGCCGAGCGTGTCGGCGTCCATCGCGAGACGCTCGACCTGTGGATCGCGCGGGGCGAAGCGGAGAACCCGCCCCCCGAGGATGAGCCCTTCGTCGCGTTCGCGGAGCGCGTGCGCTGCGCCGCCGCCAGGTACGTCGCCTTCGAGCTCGACGAGATCGACAAAGAGAAGGGCGAGGGCAAGGGCGACTGGAAGCGCCGCGCGTGGAAGCTGCGCCAGCGTTTCCCGCGGGAGTTCGTCGAGCGCAAGGCGGTCGAGCTCTCGGGGCCCGAGGGTGGCGCGGTGCCCGTCGCGATGACCACGACGCAGGTCGACGCGCTCTTCAAGAGCACCTTCGGGTTCGAAGGAGCGAAGGGGGCGTCCGGTGACGCCATCACAGGAGCAAGCGTTTCGAACGTGGGGGGCGAGGCTCTTCCCGTTTCAACGCAGGTGGATCGCCGAGGCGAGTAAGTTCGCGGTCTGCGTCAAGGCGCGGCAGATCGGCTTCTCGCACGCGACCGCCGCGGCGACCGTCGCCAACGCGCTCGCTCGAGGTCGCCCGCAGATCGTTCTGTCCGCGTCGCAGGATCTCAGCGACGAGGTGCTCGCGAAGGCCCGCGCTCACGCGCAGGTGCTCGCCGCCCTCGGCTACGCGGGGGCCGACCGCTTCACCGTCGACAACACGACGGAGATCGCGTGGCCGAACGGCGGCCGGGTGATCGCCCTGCCCGCGAACCCGCGCACCGCGCGCTCGTTCACGGGCGACGTGTGGCTCGACGAGTTCGCCTACCACGCGGACCCCGAGGGCATCCGCGACGGCGCCTTCCCCATCGCGACGCGCGGGGACTGGAAGGTCCGGGTCTTCTCGACGCCCAACGGCGCACGAGGGCTCTTCTACGACTGGTGCTCGACGACCCCCGCGGGGTGGGCGCTGCACCGGGTCTCGGCCGCCGACGCGATCCGCGAGGGCCTGCCGCTCGACCCCGCGCTACTCACCCAGCTCTGCGGCGGCGACGAGCGGCTGTACCGGCAGTGGTACGGCTGCGAGTTCACCGACGCGGACCAGCAGTACTTCCCGGGCGAATGGCTCGCCCGCGCGCTCGGGTGGCCGGGCGAGATGCCCGCGCTCGACACGCCGGGGCTCACGCTGCACGCGGGCCTCGACGTGGGCCGGGTGCACGACCTCACGGCGCTGGTGGTGGTCGCGGTGCTCGAGCGCGTGGCCTGGGTGGTCGCGGTGCTCACCTGCAAGCGCACGAAGTTCTCGGAGCAGAAGACCATGATCGCGCGCGCACGCAAACGCCTCCCCTGGGAGACGCTGCACGTCGACGCAGGCGGCCTGGGTTCTCAGCTCGCCGAAGAACTCGTCGAGCTCTACGGCGAAGAAGAAGTCGTGCCCGTGCACTTCACCCCGCTCGTGAAAGAGGAGCTCGCGACCCGCGCGTACCGCTACCTCGCGACGGACCGCCTGCGCCTCGCGCGCGGCCCCGAGGGGGTGCGTCTGCGCGACGAAGGACGCGACGTGCACCGCACCGTCTCGAAAGCAGGCCACGTGCTCTACACCTCGAAGCGCACGGCCGATGGACACGGGGACCGCTGGACCGCGCTCACGCTCGCGCTCAAGGGCGCTGGCGAGCCGACGCCCCTGCGCCTCGTGGGCGGCTCGCCCCTCATGGCGGTGGCGTGATGACGGCGAAGCTGCAGCAACTCCGTCGCGAGCACCCCGACTTCGACCGGGCGACGCTCGACCTGCACGCGGACCTGTTCGCGGGCGGCGCGCAGTTCCGCAGGAACCTCGGGCGCTACCTCCCGCAGAACGACGTCGAGCCCGTGGCGGTGTACGAGCGCCGCAAGAAGCTCGCGCACTACCTGAACTACACCGCGCCCATCGCGAACTACTTCGCCTCGCTTCTCGTCGGCTGCCCCCTGCAGCTCGGGGGTGCGGGGGCCGCGGGCGATTTCTACGCCGCGCTCAAGGAGGACTGCGACGGGAACGGCTCGGACCTGAACGCCTTCGCGCGCGCGCGCCTCACCGACGCGCTCGTGTCGCGTCGAGCTTGGGTGCGCGTCGAGTTCCCCGAGGGCGACGGCCGCGACGTCGAGAGCGCCGCCGACTTCGAAGCCGCGGGACTCGGCCGCGCGCGCCTCGTCGCGGTGCCCACGAAGAGTATCACGCACTGGTCGCGCGATGCCTCGGGAGCGTTCGCGTGGGTGGTCGAGTACGACCGCCGCGAAGCCCTCGAGGACTTTCTCGACGCGGACGTGACGGTCACCGAGACGTGGACGCTCTGGCGTGCCGACGGGTCCGCCCGTCGATGGCAGATCGCGTACCCGAAGGGGCAGCCGCCGCAACTCACCGACGACGTGCCCGAAGTGCCCGCGCCGCACAACCCCACGGGGCGCTTGCCGCTCGTGTGTCTCGAGCTGCCGACGGAGCTGTGGCTTCTGAACCACCTCGCCGACGCGCAGCTCGAGCTCTTCCGTAAGCGCTGCGGACTGTCGTGGTCGATCGACCGGACCTGCTATGCGATGGCGGTCCTGAAGACGAAGGCCCGGAAGAAGCCCGACCTCATGGGCGCGGGCTACTTCCTGCAACTCGGCACGGAGGACTCGCTCGACTGGCCCGCGCCGCCCAGCACGCCCTTCGAAGTGATCGGGCAGTACGTCTCGACGCTGAAAGACGAGATTCACCGCGTCGCGACGCAGATGGCCCAGGGCGTCGACAACAACGCGGCGGCGATCGGTCGGAGCGGCGAGAGCAAGAGCTCCGACGCGCAGGCCACTGTCGTAGTTCTGCGCGCGTACGGCAAGTTCGTCGCGGAGATGGTCGAGCGGCTGCTGTGCCTCGTCGCCGCGGGCCGCGGGGAGAGCGAGCCTTTCGACGTCACGGGCATGGACCGCTACGAGGCCGACGACCCCGCGGTGCGCGCGGCGCAGGCCGAGACGCTCACGCTGCTCGAGATCCCGAGCGAGACGCTCATGCGCGAGACGCTCACGCGTCTCGCCCTCGCCACCCTCGCCGACGCCGACGAGGAGACGAAGGCTGCGATCAAGCGCGAGATCGCCGACGGTCTCACCGCGCGCGCAGCGAAGGCGGCCACGCCGCCCGGCTCTTCGACGGGGACCACGGGCGCTGCCGAGCGCGACGCGGCCGACACGAAAGAAGACGCGGCCGAGGGCGAGAGCGAGGCCGGCGACGATCCAGCCGCCGCGCCCCCCCCTCGGCGCCCGCCAACGAGAAGCCCGTCTTCTACGCCTGGCACGTCGAGACCGGCTGCGTGACGCGCGAAGAGATCCGCGCGTCCCTCGGACTGAAGGGCAAGGCGCCCGGCATCCCCGCCGAGCTCGCCCTGCCCGCGGCGCAGTAGCCGCACCCACAGCGCGAGAGCGCTGCACACCGCGCACGCCCCACGGCCGTGCGGGCGCGGTGCATCCCAGGCCGCACGCCACCTCGGCGCGAAGAGGACCCCATGCCCGACGCCATCGACCCGAACGCCCAAAGCGCAGACGCCAACGACCCGAACGCCCAGGCCGAGAAGCCCGACCCGCTCGCGAACCTCCCGAACATCGTCAACAGCGCCGTCGCGTCGCAGCTCAAGCGAGCGCTCGGCGGGCTCGACAAGATGATCGCAGACGCGGTGGGCAAAGCCTCTGCGGGCGCGCCTCCCCCGCAGCCCCCGCCTGCGCAGGGCGACGCCACGAAGGCGATCGACCCGGCGCTCGCGAAGCTGCGTGAAGAGCTCGACTCGCACAAGCGCGAGCTCGAGGCCGAGCGCAAGACGCGCCGCGAGACCGAAGAGCGCTCCCGCAACGAGCGCACCGAGGGCGCGCTGCGCGAAGCGCTGCGCAAGGGCGTGCGCGCCGAGCTGCTCGATGGTGCGTTCCACGCACTGAAGGCGCGCTCGCTCCGCTTCGAAGAGGACGGCACCCCGCGCCTCGCGATCAGCCGCTCGCGCGAGCGTGGCCGCGCCGCCGAAGAGGTCGCGTTCTCGATCGAAGAGGGCGTCGCCGACTGGCTCAAGAGCGACGAGGCGAAGGCGTACGTGCCGCCCCCCGTCGCGCCCCCGACCAAGAAAGACACAGCCGTCACGCCGCGCCCCCTAGGCGCCGACGGCAAGCCGCGCGCGCTGAGCCGCGAAGAGGCGATCAGCGTCTCTCTCGCGCAGGCCTCCGAGCGCGGCTCCCGCTCCTAACCCAACGACCTGGCCGCGTGTGCGGCCGGTCTTCGCACCGCACACGGAGAGAACCACATGGCCGACTTCGATCTTTCGACGATCACCGCGGCGCTCGCGCAGAACCTGAGCGACGAGGTGATCAAGACCGCCAACCGCGCCGCGCCCCTGCTCGCGCTCATCCCCTCGGAGCAGGGCGAGGGCAAGAACGTGGCGTGGGCGTACGAGACGGACGCGGCGAACGCCGAGAACTACTCGGACGGCGCCGACGTCTCGAACTACGCGATCGACGCCCCCGGCTTCGCGTCGCTCTCGTGGGGCCTGTACCGCTCGAACTTCAAGGTCTCCGACCTCGCGTCGAGCGCCGCGGCCACCTCCCGCTCTCCGCGCGGGCTCGCCAACGCGATCGCCGACTCGCTCATGAACTCGGTGCGCAAGCTCGCGTCGGGTCTGAACGTGGTGGGCTACTCTGGCGCCGGCACCGGCACCACGATCGCGGGCCTCGCGACGGCGCTGCGCGACGACAACACGTACGCGGGCGTCGACCGCAGCTCGGTCGCGGCCTTCCGCGGCAAGGTGATCGACCCGGGCTCGTCGACGGCCATCACCATCGCGCTCATTCGCTCGGACCTCTCGTCGATCTTCGACATCTGCGGCGAGAAGCCCGACGTCGCGATGTGCCCCTCGGCGGTCTGGAACTCGATTGCGGCGCTCTTCACCGAGATCCGCCGCATCACCCAGGGCGTCGACGCGCAGGGCAACGTGGTGCTCGACGGCTCTGCCGACGTGCTCGTCATGGACGGCTGCCGGTTCGTGAAGGACAAGGACGCGACCTCAAACGCGATCTACTACCTGAACACGAACTACCTGCGCTGGCAGACGCTGCCCTTCGTGGGCAGCTCCGAGCAGGACGTGATCGCTACGCTGCCGCTGCAGACGGGCATGGGCGACTCGGGCATCACCGCCGCGGTGGTGCGCCTCGCGCGCACCGGCGCCGCGTCGAAGTTCTCGCTCATGACGCAGTGCCAGCTCGTCGTGAAGAAGCCCACCGCCATGGGCAAGCGGCTCAACGTCGCCTGATCGCGCGGGCCCGCGCGTCGCTCCCCGCGAGCCCGCGCGGGCCGCTCGCCACGGCCCACCCCACCGACGCACGCCCCCGGAGACACCCCACCATGGCGAACACGATCCGAAAGACCGCGCCGCAAGTCGCGGCGATGGCTGCGCAGCACAACCTGCTCAAGAAGCAGATCGGCGCGGGCTCTTCCGTGCACAACGACGCGACCGAGACCGCGCGGCGCGTCTCGAGCGCCGACGCCTCGGACCTCGCCACGTCGCTCACGCTCGTGAACGAGCTGCGCGCGAAGTACGAGCTGCACCGCCTCGACGCGGGCGACGGACTGGCGCACCTCGCGTCGGACACGACCAACGCCATCGCGGCGCCCGTCGCCACGGACCTCGCGACGGCCATCACGCTCGGGAATGAGCTGAAGGCCGACTACAACGCGCACCGCTCGCAGTCCGGCGTCCACCACAACAACGACGCGGGCAACGCTGTCTCGTCGACCAACGCGTCGGACCAGAGCTCGCTGAACACCCTCCTCAACGAGATGAAGGGTGACCTCAACGCCCACCTCGCCGCGGCGCCGACCAACTGCGCGCCCGGCTACCGCGTCGTCGACGCCTGACCCCGGAGAAGCGCCCGTGCCGATGTACTTGAACCCCACCCCAGAGACCCTCCGCTTCGAGATCGGCGCGGAGCGCTTCGAAGTCCCCTCCGGCAAGGCGTGCGAGGTGCCCCGGCGTCTCGCCTACGTCATCGCCGCGCGGGGCCTGCCCCTCGTGCGCGACGGCGCGGGCGAGGCCGAGGAGGTCGAGAGCACCGACGCGCGGGCGCCGACGCCACGCCTCCCGCCCGGCGTCGAGAACGTCGCCGGGGACCCGGACGAGGAGGAGGAAGGCGACGACGACGAGGGGGGCGGCGAGGACGTCGACAAGGCGCTCGCGGCCCAGGGCGTCGCCGCGCCCCGCAAGCGCGGCCGCTCCAAGTAACCCGACTGCCCCGCGGAGCACGCCGCCATGGCCCTGACCGAGACGCAGAAGACCCGCGCGCGCATGTACCTCGGGTACGAGCGCGGGTTCGACGTCAACTCGCGCCTCGAGTCCAAGCTCGTCTCCCTCTCGGCCGAGGAGGAGACCGAGCTCGGCGGCGTGCTCACGCAGCTCGCGGCGGTCGACGCGAAGATCGCGGCTGTCGCCACGAGCACGACGCCGCAGGTCAAGCGCGTCGACGAGATCGAGTTTCGCGACGGCGACCCGCTCGCCTTCCTCGTAGCCCAGGGGCGCCGGCTCATCCGGCGCCTCGAGGCCCTGCTGCGGGTGCCCCCCGCGCTCGACTACTACGGCGAGGCTGCGGACGGCACGGGCGGCGTGATCCCCCTCGGGTGAGGCGATGACCCTGCGCGACGAACTGCTCCCGATCCTCGACGAGGTGCGCGGCATCCCCGCCGAGCTCGGACTGTGCGACGTCGCCGTGGCCCTGCGCGTCGAGGACTCGATCGGCGGTGCGTTCGGCACCGCGGGCTCGACGGTCACGGTGACGGACACGCCCCTCGTGCCGCAGCCGCGCGTGCGGCGCATCGGGGACCTCCCGAGCTTCCACGCTGCGGAGGCCGCGCTCACCGAGAGCCAGACCCTCGCGCTCTACCGCGTCGGCCCCATCACGCCGCGCTCGCTCGCGGGCACCGGCTACGACCTCGCGGACCTGCTCCCGCAGAACAGCACCGACGCTCGGCGCGTCTGCCTCGCCCTCTCGGGTGCCGAGCTCGGGCCCGACCCGGTGCCCTTCAAGATCGTCCCCGACGGCGCGGACCTCACGGCGCTGCACCTGTACGTGACGGTGCAGCAGATTCAGTCCCTCGACACCTGACCCGTGCCCGCCGCAGACCGCAACCCGTTCGACGCCGTACAGCGGATCGTCGACGAGGAGCTCGCGCGCATCGAGCAGGCGGGCGGCCCGGGGCCAGCGCCGCAGCGCCCCGTCGCACCGGCCGAGCTCGCGCGCGCGGTCAAGAACCGCGTCGCCCTGTTCTGCCGCACCGTGCGCTTCGAGATCGAGGTCCCGGGGCAGCACTACTCGGGGCTGAGCAACGACGCGCTCCTCGAGATCCTGGCGAACCAGGGGCGCGACTTCCTCGACAACACCAGCGTCCCAGCGAAGCAGATCCTCGCGAAGCGCATGCAGGAGTCCTTCACGGGCTTCCCGCGCGAGCCGACGCTGAGGGAACTGCGGGACGAGTACGCGAAGCAGCTGCGGCTGCTCATCTGCAACGAGCGCTTCGCGGGCGGCGGCGATCAAAAGCTGAGCCCGCTGACGCCCGAGTACGCGGCGTGGAAACGCAAGAAGGTCGGCAGCCGACCCGTCGGCGTACTGCGCGGAAGGCTCCTCGCGGCGGTCCGCCGCAACATGGTCGTCCGGTACCTGTAGCCCCACGATGACCGCCCCCATCGAGTCGATCCTCGACGCCGCCGACGCGCGCTTCGAGGCGATCCTGTGCGCAGGCCTCGGGCGCGACGGGGCCCTCGGCGACGACGCCGAGGCGTGCGCGATCGCCGCGCAGACCTTCCGCCGCGTCGACTCGCCCCTCACGGACCCCGCCCTCGCCGACGAGCTCTTCGACCGCGGCGCGTACCTCGCGTGGCTCTCGCACGAGAGCGACCCGCGCAACGTGCGCGACCCGCACTACGAGATCGTCGCGCGTCTCGAGCTCTCGGTCGGCTACGTCGCGGGCGCTGCCCAGCAGGCGGCCGACCTGAAGCACCGTGCGCCTGGCAGCAGCGAGGTCGCCGCGACGCGCGCGAAGCGCCCGCAACTGGTCGCCCTCGGCGACGCCAGACGCATCGCGCTCGCCCTCGAGCTGCCCGCGCTGCACCGCGACGAGAGCGCCGCCCACGTCGTGATCGACGTGCGCCAGGAAGGCGCCGCCACCGTGAGCGCCGCAACGCCCACGCGCTTCGTGCTCTCGCAGACCTTCCTCGTGCGCCTGTGGGCCACGAACACCCCGACCCCCTCCACCCCCTGAGAGGCCCACGCCATGGCTGAGAAAGTCCTCATCACGCGCACCGGGCGCACGAAGATCGGCATCGAGTCCGCGTTCGGCACGCTCGCCGGCACGATGGTCGACATCTTCCCCGACGCCGGTGGGCTGCTGGACCTCAAGCAAGAGCAGCTCAAGATGCGCGACGAGCGCCCCACGAAGACCGCGCACCAGCAGAACGTGCTGGGGCAGAAGTCCTGGGGCGGCAAGCTCGGCTTCAAGCTGCGCCCGCCCGCGGATCAGCTCAACGCCGCCGCGACGCCGACAACGCCCCCGCAGATGATCGCCACCAAGGCGATGTGGGGCGGCGAGCAGAAGGCCGCGGGCTCGACCGTCGCGAGCAGCGCGGACGCGAGCACCATCACCGTCGCGAGCGGGCACGGCTCGCGCTTCCCCGTGGGGACGTGGGGCGCCGTCGTGATCTCCGGTGCGCCCGTGCCGTTCAAGGTGATCGCCGTCGATGGCGACGAGCTCACGGTCTTCCCCGCGCTCCCCTCGACGCCGAGCACCAGCGCGGTCGTCTACAACTCGTGCACCTACTACCCGACGCAGAGCAACACGCAGTCGATCTCCGTGCAGCACGCGAAGCCCAACGCGGCGAACGGCTCGGACTACGACCAGCAGTGGGAGGCGCGCGGCGGCACGGGCGACCTGGGCTTTGAGATGAAGACCGGGCAGGTTCCGATGTGCAGCTTCGACCTGCGCGGCGCCCCGTGGTCGGGCCCCGACAGCGCGCCTGGCTTGCTCCCCGCGCCCTTCGCGGAGGACACGCAGGGGGCGCCCTTCGTGTTCAACAACGCGACGGTGCTCTGGCAGCCGGTCGACACGACGACGCGCGTGCACACGCCCATCGCCGGCGTCGACTTCAAGTTCGACGGGCAGATGATGCACCTCGAAGACCCCGGCGGCGTCGAGGGCAAGATCGGCGTCGAGCGCGTGGGCTCGGAGTTCATGATGGTGAGCGGCACCATCGCCAAGCGTTTCGACGCGACGTTCGACGGGTACTACTCCCCGAGCACGCCGCTGTGGTTCTGCGCGATGATCCCCCTCGGCTCGGGCACTTCGAAGCGCTGGGCCGTGGTCGAGATCTCCACCATGTTCCTCGCGCAGAAGCCCGGCCTCGCCGACGACGGCGGCATGACCCGGCACCAGCACGAGTGGGAGGGGCTCGAGGATCAGACGATCGCCGACCCCGCCACGGACCTCGCGCGCGCGCCCTTCCGCCTCGCCCTGATCTGATCCCCCGCGGTCGCCGCCCCCAGGGCGCGCACGCCGCAGACCCCCAACCCGGAGCCTCCCCTGTGACCGTGCAGACCCCGAGCGCGCGTGATGACCTGCGCGCGAAGCGCTACGTCCGTTGCTCGCGCCACGCGATCGACACCGCGATCGACTGGCAGCAGACCAACCTGTGGACGTACCGCGTGACTCGCGCGGAGAAGCAGCTCGTGGTGCTCCCCGGTCAGACGCCCGCGTGGATTCACGTCGAGCGCCTCTCGCGCCGGATGCACACCGCGATCATGGACTCGGTGACGGGCGACCAGGCGCGCATCGAGATCGCGTTTCGCGCGGCGGTTCGGCGCGTCGAGGTTCCCGGTCGCGAGGCGCTCACGCCCGATCCGAAGCTCGTCGAGCCATGGCGCGCGGGCGGATCGGTGGCGGGCGACGAGTGGGTGGACCAGATCGCGGACCTCGATGGATTCGGCTTCGAGGTGGTGCTCGACTACGGGTTCGTGGCGCTCGAGACAGCGAGGCTTGCCCCGGGGGCCGACGGCCCTTTCGGTTCGCCGCCTGGGCTCGATCTGAGCCCGTAGCGGAGGCGACGGAGACGACGCCGTGCGGGTGTCGCCTCGCGGCCGAGGCCTCGCGCGAGACCGACGAGTCCGCGCGGCGGGGGCTGCTCGCGCAGGCGAAGGGCCTGTGCGCCGCGTGGCGCTGCCCGCTCGAAGGCCATGAGCCCGACGCTTCGAAGCTCGACGAAGCCCGGCGCGAGACGCTCGACCGCGTGGCGCGGCTCACGGGCTACCGCGCCGAGACCTGCCCGCACGAAGTGCTCTACCGGCACGAGGTGCACCGCGCCTACCGGCTGAAGAACTCCCGGTTCTCGCCCCTCGTCGAGCCGGACCCACCCGCCTGCTTGCTCGACGCCGTGGAGGCGATCGCGCAGGGCGAGGGCGAGCTCGACGACTACCGGCGCACGAACCCACGCGCCCCGCAGGGCGGCGCGCTACCCGACCTCCCGGGGCCGATCACCAGCCCCGACGCCTTCCCGAAGCGGAGCCGACGATGAGCGACCTTTCCACCGCCGAGCAGGAGACGAAGCGGCTGTCGGCCGCGCTCGAGGAGGCGAAGGGCAAGCTCAAGGGCATCAAGGAGGCCCAGCAAGACGCCTCGGTCGCGACCGAAAAGAACGCCGCCGCGCAGATCGCGCTGCGTCAGCAGGCGCTCGCGCAGTCGCGCGAGGTGGAGAAGGCGGCCGCGGCGCTCAAGGCACACGAGAAGGCCCAGAAGGACGCCGCGCAGGCCGCCGAGGAGCTCGCGAAGAAGAGCGCGAATGTCGGCGAGCTCTTTCAAAAAGCCTTCTCCGAAGAGCTGCCCGAGAAGGCCCGCAACGCGAGCGCGGCGTTCAAGCTCGCGGGAGACGCTGCTCTCTCGACCGGCGAGCGTGTGAAGTCTTTCGGCGCCGGCCTGGCGATCGGGAAGACCGTCCTCGCGTCCTTCGCGGGTGGAGCTGGCGCCGCTGTACAGGCGCTCCTCGATCTGAGCGAAGCGGCGAATCGTGCGCGCGCCAACACCGAAGCCGCGACCCAGCGGCAGCGCGAACTCGGTGGCGCCATGGCCGCGACCCAGCGTGCAACGGGCGGGGCCGCCACCGAGACGCAGGCGTACGCGGTGCGCGCGGCCCTGCTCGACGCGGGGCTGCAGGCGAACGCGAACACCATCGCGCAGGTCACCGAGGCGACCCGCCGGCACCGCCGCGCGGGCGAAGAGACGGAGCAGACCCTCGCGCGCGTGATGAGCGCTGTGAGTGGGAGCGCGGCAGCGCAGCGTGAGCTCGGGCTCGTGCTCAACGGGAGCGGCACCGACGCCGAGCGGCTCACGCAGGCGATCGCGCAGCTGTCCGCAGAAAACGCCCGCCTCGGCCCCTCGGCGCGCACCGCGGCCGACGAGCAGCGGCAGTCTACCGAGGAATGGAACCGCGGTCGCGATGCTGTGACTGGGTTCCTTGCGGACATCACGCAAGTCACTCTCATCACCGAGAGCGTGCGGCTCGTGGGGCGCGCCTCGTCGGCGCTCGCCGGGGGTTTGCGTGAGACCGGCGGGGCTGCTGACGAGGCCTCGCGCGCCGCCGCGCACGCCGCGAACGAGCAGGCGAAGCACGGCGACGCGCTCACGAAGTCGCGCAGCGCAGCAGTCGCGACGAAGGATGATGTTCAGCGGCTCAATCAAGCGCTGAACGCACAGCGCGAGGCGGCGGCCGGGGCGACGGCTTCGCAGAAGCAGTTCGCTGCGTCGTTGCGTGAGGTGAACTTTGCGGCGACGCAAGGGCTCACGCATGCGCAGGTCATCGAGCGGAACTTCCAGGCGCTGCAGACCGCGTACACGAACCGGGAGCGGACGCGCCGCAACCAGCGGGAGACGGCCGACCGCGCGGTGCGCGAGCTCGGCATGTCGCGCGCGGTCGCCAACGAGCTCCTCGGGTACTCCCCGGCGCAGTCGCAGACGCAGAACCAAACCCGGGAGATCGCGCTCGCCCAAGAGCAACTCGGCCTGCTCGGCGGGCAGGCGCGCGAGCTCTCGGGCACACGCATGTTCGACGACCGACAGGTGTCGGTGCTCAACCGGATGCTCGATCTCGAGGGGCAGATCGTCACGAAGGAAGAGCAGCGTCAGCGCCTCGTGCGCGACGCGACAGACAGCACGATCCGCCGCAACGAGAACGAGCACACGCTGCTCGACGTGCTGCAGCGACAGGTCGCGGCGCGCAGCGAGCTCGTTGCGCGGGCACGGGAGGAGCGCGAGCAGCAGCAGGCTCTGCTGGGTCTCATCTCGCGCGTCGACCGCACCGAGACGCAGCAGCAGCACGACCGCGCGTACGGCGAGGACGGCCAGGGCTCCGCGCGCTTCGACCGGATGCTCGGCACGCTCGAGGCGACGGGCTCTGGCCCGGGGTTCTTCGGCGACATGCGGAGCCTCGGCGCGGGGATCGGCGGCACCGCCACCGACACGCACCGCGAGGCCGCGAACGCCGCGGCACAGGCGCCCGACTTCGGGCGCGCAATCCGCGAGCAGTTCACGAGCACCGTGCCCGTCGCGCAGCGCGCGGCGGCCGACATCAAGGGCGCCTTCGACACGATCACCGGAGCCTTCACGTCGCACGTCGAGGCGCTCGTCACGGGCCGCGAGACCGCCGGCCAGGCGTTCCTCGGGTTCGCCGCCGACAGCGCGAAGGCCGTCGCGATGCAGGCGCTCCCCAAGTCGATCTTTTACGCCGGCGAGGCCCTCGCTTACACGTTCACGCCGGGCCTGCAGTCCCTCGCGCCGGGCATGTGGACCGCAGCGGGTATCCAGGCGGGTGTCGCGGTCGCGTTCGGCGCGGGCGCCGCGGGGCTCGGCGCGCTGCAGGCGTCGCAGAGCCAAGCGCAGCAGCCCTCGCCCCGCGAGCTCGCGGGGTCGCAGAGCTTCCCGGCGCGCGGCACCGAGTCGGGCAGCGACCGCGGCGGCACCACGATCAATCACTACAACTACAACGGGCTCGTGACCGAGACGCAGGCCGCGCGGTCGATCAAGCGTGTGCAGGATCGCGGCGCGCGCAGCGGCATCCGCCCGAACTTTGCAGAGCGCCGGTAGGAGACGCAAGACCATGGCTTTCTCGGTCCCCACCAAGAACGTCGCGATCAACTGCTCGGCCGTCACCAGCGCGGCCGACGGCGACGGGACCAGCGGGTTCATCTACGGCGACGCGGAGTACCTCTATCGCCTGAAGACGACGCTCGTCTCGCTCGGCTGGACCGTCACTGTGTCGAGCACCCGTACGAGCGGCACGCTCACGGACGCGAACGGGGTCTCGACGAGCGACCTGTGGACCGGCCCCGAGAAGGTCGCCTACGGCGAGTGCTACGTGGGGCTGCGCGCGCCCACGATCCGAGGCATCACGCGCCGCCTGCTCCTTCAGCGCGGCACGTACGCCTCCGGGTACTTCCTGCGCGCGAAGATGAACTGGACCACCGATTACGACACCGGCGGGAGCGCCACCGCCGTAAGGCCGCGCACCGTCTCAGGTGAGGGGATCATCTTCGGCAGCGCGAGCGACACCTCGCGCACGTACGACAGCGTCGCGCCGAATAGCGGGAACTACTACGTACAGGGCCTCGGCTACACCGCCGAGAACGGCGGCTTCGCGTTCGCAATGTACCCCTCGACGGGCGGCGTGATCGGCTCTTCGGGGTGCTTCTTCGCGCTCGATCCGCTCGCCGATACCTCGTATCCGAGCGGCGCCGACGACGCGGTGTTCATCGCGCACCCGAGCACGGGCCCGACGCTCGCGGCCGTCAACACCGACACCACGGCCTCGTGTTGGATGCGCGTGCGCGTGGGCATCAGCGGCACCGCGTGGCAGCGCGTCGCGATGATGGCGGTGGGCCCGTTCCCGCTCGGCGCAGGCTCGAACCCGTACAACTCGAAGCGGCTCGAAGAGGAGATCAAGTACTGCCGCATCACGGCGCCCACGCAGCCGAAGATCGGCGCTTCGACGCTCTTTCGCTGGGCAGGCTCGGACATGAGCTGCGTCGCCGCCGAGACGATCTCTTCGACGCGCGATCGTCTCGTGCAGGGCGTTTTGACGATGCCGTGGGACGGCTCCGCGATCAGCGGGTAAGCCATGGCTGTCACCACCTACAGCGCCGAGTTTCCCGGGGCGCGCGCAGACGCCGAGGCCGCTGCGGAGCCCTTCGGCGCAGAGCCGTGGGGAGCGGCGCCGGCGACGGCGGACACCGACCCGCCCGTCGTGTCGAACGTCTCGCCCGTCTCTGGCTCCACGGTGGCCGCGAGCGCGACCCTCTCGGAGCGAGTGACCGACGCCCAGGCGCTCAAGGGCGTGGTGATCCTCGCGCTCTTCTCCGACCGCCACGAGTGCGTCTACGACGGGCGCCTCGTGGACGGCGTGTGGGTCGGTTCGTTCTCGCCTGGCTACACGTCGAGCACCATCGCCCCGGCGACGGGCGGGTACGACTTCGGGCTCGTGCGCAGCGCGGGCTGGTACGGGTCTTTCGCGATCCGCACGCGCGCCCACGACGGCAACTCGAACGAGTGAGCGATGCCCGACTCTAGCTACAGCGTCGAGAGCGTCCTCGGTCCCAACACTCCGGGGCTGCCCACGTCGATGCTCGCGCAGCCGTTCACGTTCGACGCGAACTACACCGCGACCACGACGGGCGGCGTCGATCCGGGCACGAAGAACTTCAACTTCAGCGGGCTCACCGCGCGCGTGTTCCTCGCGGGCGCGGCGACGGGCTCAGGCGTCGACGAGACCGACCCGCTCGAACTGCTCTCGGTTGTCGAGGCGAACCTCGGCACCGACGACTGGCAGGTTCGCATGGGGATCGACGGGCGCGTGCGCGTCACGTACCTGAGCTCGACGAGCGGCACGATCACCTGGGGCACGGCCATTGTCATCGCGCGGCTCCTCGGGTTCGTCGACGCGACGCTCACCGTTGCCGAGGGCGAGACCGCGACGGCGCCGTACCCCCCGATGGGCGTCATCTACTGCAAGGCCCGCGAGAAGGCGACCGACTGGACGATGCGCGCCGCAGGGTTCGCGGGCTCGCTCGCGGGCGACGGTCGTGTCGCAGGACGCAGTGACGGCCGCCGCCTGCTCACGCAGACCTTTACCTCGCGCGTTCACCCGCGGACCTGGGCCGAGGCCAACGAGTACGGCTCCTACGCGACGCCGCTGCAGTCGCAGGACACGACGCCCGCGCGCATCTTCCAGCCCACCGGCCCTCTTGGCGTGCTGCCCCCGTGGTCGGTCGACGAGTTCGCGGCGACCGCGCTCGGGCACCGCTGTGCGTTCGCTCTCGGCACCTTCCAGTCCCTCGTCGCGGGCACGCGCACCGACTTCGAGGTCGGCTACCTGCTGCCCGAGATGATCCGCGACCTGAAGAGCCCGAAGGCGGCGGGCAACTGGCGCGCGTTCCGAGACGTCGACTTCGCGCTCTCGCGCGTGCCGGGCTTGAATCCCGACGGGACGGAGACGCGGTGAGCTTCGTCGCGTACCTACTCACGATCGACGGGTGCCCGTACTCGTTCGGCACCGCGGGCTGTCCCTCGACGGTCACCCTGCCGCCCGGCTACGCGGCCCCTCTGGGCGAGTGGTCGACCGCGTGGGGTGTGCAAGTCGGCGCGCTCGAGTGGCCCGAGGGCACGATCAGCGAGCGCCTCGCGACGAGCGACGGCCAGCTCTCCGTCGGGGGGCTCGAGTTCGTCCTCAACAGCGAACACGAGCTCGTGGGCGGGCCCTACGCGGGCGAGCGCATCCTGCGCCTGTTCACGAAGGAGGCGCACCGCATCGCGCAGAGCGGGCTCGCTGCGACCTACGAGGCCGGCGACGCGACGCTCACCCTGGCGAGCACCGCGGGCTTCCCCTCGGGCGATCAGGTTGTGTGGGTCGAGCAGGAGGCCCTGCGCGTGTCGCGCTCGGGCTCGACGCTCACGGTGTCGGTCTCGCCCGCGGGCACCGGGTACTACGGCTCGCGCATCGAAGACCACGCGCTCGACAGCGCGCGCGGCTACAGCCCCATCGTCTTCGCGGAGTTCCCCGGGGTCGCGCGGCGCCGCTGCGTGCTCTGGGAGGTCGACGAGAACGGGTACGCGACGGCCGTGTGGCGCGGCAAGATCACGCGCCCGCGAGGCGACGATGACCTGCGCTACGTGCTCTCGGCGGACCATCTGTGGGACGCGGCGAAAGACACGCGCCTCGTGCGCGGCGGCGCGACCGTCACCGTCGGCGGGTGGTACCTCAAAGGCAACGAGAGCTACTGGCTTCAAGACGCGCTTCTCGCTCGCGTGCGGACCTCGGCCTCTGACGTTTCGTCCGACCCCTCGGACGGCGAGGACGAGCGGGTGTGCGCCACGCTCGAAGAACTCGTTGCGATCGTGCAGCGCCGACTGCAAGACCAACTCACAGCGGCGGGGCTCTCGGGCCTCTTCGTCACACTCACGTACGACGAGACGGATGGAATCACGCTCACCGCGCGGGGCCCCGACACGGACTTCGAGAGCGTCTACCTGAGCGTTTTGGGCGGGGCTTTCGACACCTCGACGGACAACACCGTCGCGAGCGGCGTTCGCTCTTCGACGGTAAAGATCCCGCCCGAGAAGATCACCGGCGCGTACATTCCCGCGATCGTGCGGGCCACGATTCCCGCGACGGTGGTGCTCGACACCTCGCTCGGGTTCCCTACGAGCTTCGCGGCCGAGAGCGCGTCGGCCGATCCGCTCGTCACCGTGCAGACCGTGCTCCTCGGGGAGCTCGATGATGAGTACTGGGGCGATGGCTACTTGCTCTCGTTCAAGCCGTCGTCAGTCGACGAGGCGACCAGCAGTGCGACGGGCGTGTTCGAGCTCGTGCCGAAGAACCGCAGCGTGCGCCCTTTGCTGCGCACCACGCTGGTGATCCTCACGCGCCCGCAAACGCTCACGCTCTCGACGCGCGTTGCGGCCGAGCATTGGGCGTACGCGATCGACTACGCCCTCGTGTCGTGGTCGGCCGCCCGCCGCGCCCCCCTCGACGCGCGCGACTGGTCGCGCTCCGCGCAGGTCCGCGTCGTGGGCGCCACCGAGAGCACCCCCGAGCTCGCGCGCGCGAACTGGTACCTCGACGGGGAGCAGACCCTCGGGGGGCTCGTCACCGCACAGTGCAGGCTCAACGGATGCGCGGTGGCGATCGGTCCGCAGGGGCGCATGCGCCTCGTGCCTCTGCGCCCGCCGACGCCCACCGACGCGGTGGCCGCGACGCTCACGAGCGCCGACTACCTCGAGGGGCACACGCCACGCTTCGAACTGCTCGACGAGACCGTGCGTACCAGCGCGCAGTTCGAGTCGGGTAAGACGAAGATCGTGGTCGCAGACCTCGACGCGGAGGCGCGCTACGGCGCGACGGCGCCCGTGGAGCTCGAAGCCGTAGGGCAGCTCGAAGGGGTCTCGCAAGAGATCGTGAGCCCCGACCTGATCGCCGCTCAGCTGCTCCGGTACGTGCTCGGCGTGTGGTCTGCCCCCGCGTCGCTGCACACGCTCGTGGTTTCGGGCGCGGTCTACGGGCAGGCGATCTATCCGGGCGATGCAGTCGAGTTCGACTCGTTCGTCGCGCCCGACGGCGCGGGGGACCGCGGACTCGTGGGTCGTCGGGGCCTGGTGCTCGGGCGCGAGTACGAGCTCGATAGCGACGACGCGCTCACGCTGCAGGTGCTCGTGTTCGAGGCCGCCGCGCGCATCGCTGCCATCGCCCCGTGCCTGCGCGTGCAGTCGATCTCAGGCACGACCGTCACCATCGCGAAGGACTACCTCTCCGGGAGCGCGACGGACTACGCCGGGAGCAACACGAGCGGGTACCGCTTCGAGGATGCGGGCGAGGACGGCGGCACGTCGTGGGCCTCGCTCTGCACGAAGTGGAAGCTCGTCACGCGAGGGGCCGCGCCGCAGTTGATCCAAGCGGGGATCGTCTCGCAGAACTACAACGCCGCCTCGCGCACGATCACGCTCACGAGCACCGTGCCCACGGGCGTGCAGGATTGGACTGCATTCGTCGCGGGTGGAGGACTCGCGGACCTCGTGCCCGACGACTACGCGGACGTGACCGACACGGAGCGCGCGTGGGCGTACGTGGCGAGCGAGAGCGCGGGCGTGATCGACGGGACGGCCGACGTGCCGAACCGCTGGGCGCCGTGAGCTACGGCACCGATGCGGAGCCGCCGCTGCTCATCGCGGCCCGCCGCCCGACCATGGTTTCAGGGCAGCCGTTCTCGATGAGCCACTGCTGACGCTGTTCTTCGTTCGGCCGCTCGGTGTACTGGTTGGCGAGTCGATTGCCGCACATCGCTCGGTACATCGACGTCCCGTCGGGTCCGCATTGAGCAGACATGATGATGTTCGAGCATCGTTGCCATCGATTCTGCTCTCGCTCTGGCAGCGCATTGAAGGCCTCGCTGCCACACCCGATTAACAAGACGCACGCCGCAATCAGTCTTCGCATCCGTTCCTCCGACCCGCGACATTACTCGGTCGATTCGTCTCTGTGTGGGACTCACAACCCAGAGCAGACGATGGCTCCGCAGAACCCATACTGATCACAGCGCTGGTCCGCGGGGCACTCGGAGTCGTCGGCGCACGTCATCCCGCACTGCCCGCCAGGGTGGCAGCGCAGAGGGGGCGTGCACGATGACGCCGTACACGACGGTGCTCCGGTGCCGGTGCATCTGCCTCGCGCGGTCGGCGCTCGCGGCATCGGCGCATAGTTGCACTGTCCGAGCCCGCCGCTGCATTCGGAACTGTCGACGCAGCGCGGGAACATCGTCCCGGGTCCATCGCCCGTTGGGTTCGCGCAGTACATCGCCGCCCGATCAGGCGCGCACGCAGCGAGCCACGCCCCGAGCATCCATCCCCATCTCTTCATTCGGCCAAGCCTACCCCAACCCCGGAGCCTCTCGACCATGGGCGACATCATCGGACCCGAGCGCATCTACGACCGCATCTTGCCGCGCCCCGCGGCGTACACCGCGGGCGCCCCCGGCAGCGACGGCACCGCGCTCGACGCGGGCACGCTGCTGGAGATGCAGAATGAAGCGCACTGGCTCATTCACGAGAGCTGCCGCCACCTCGGCACGGTCGCCGACAGCTTCACGCCCCCTGTCCGCACGGACGTTGACGGCGCGTGGGCTGCGGTCCCTGGCGTCGTCGCGCCGCCTAAAAACCTGTTGAGCACTGACTTCTTCGAAGCGAAGCGCATCCCCTGGGACCGGCAGAGCGCGGCGCGCTTCGACGGCGCGCACGTCATCGAAGACCGCAAGGGCGCCTCGGGCGAAGCGCTCCCGCGCACCGTCGCCTTCGAGGTGCTCTACGACACGGGGCCCGACGTCGACCCGTCGCTCTCGAAGCTGCTCTTCGCGCTCACGTACGACCCGAACCCGCAGGCGGTGCAGTCGTGCTCCACGCAGCTCGGCACCTACGCCGAGGTCGCGCTCGCGGCGAGCACCACGGGGCAGTGGGCGAGCGTGAAGCTCAACCCCACGCAGCCCGCGCCCGACGCGCGCGCGCGGTGGCGGGCCCGCGGCAGCTCGGCGCAGGGCTCCATCGTGAGCGTGTGCCCGCTGTACCTGTGGGTTGGCTGGCGCCTCGTGGGCACGTCGAGCACCGGCTGCGCAATCCGCTCGATTTCCATCTTCGAGACCCGTAGCTGATGGGCGTCCCCGTCTCCCGACAGCCCCCGCGGGCGGTGAGCACGAGCCTCGTCGTGGGGGCCCCTGCGAGCGCGTCTCCGGTGGCCGCCCTGTCGAACGCCGCGGCGTTCGTGCACGGCCGCGCGACCACGCTGGTGAGCGCGTCGCAGTTCCTGCGCGCGCACTCGGGCACAGCGCAGACCTTCGTCGTGTACCAGCGCCGCCTCGGGGTGCAGGCGCTGCGCGTGGTGAGCGAGCTCTATCAGGGCACGGGGCTCACCGACCGCCAGACCGTCGAAGTGCTCGACACGATCCTCGCGGGCGTGGGCACGCTGCCGACGCCGCCCTGGCACAAGGGCCCCGGCGACCTCCCGCTCGACGGGAAGATGGACGGCGCGACGGCCATCCCAGCGCCCAGCTCCGTGCTGCCCGACTACCCGCGGCACGAGGGGTTCCTCGATGTGAGCGACCTGACCGTGGGTTTGCCCGTGGTGCTCGTCGTCGAAGTGAAGTCCGCCTCGGGCGTCACCAACGGGATGCGCGGGCTGTCGATCGCCGAAGTCCCGCTCCCCGCGCTCGACCCCGTGAGCTCGCCCGCGTACGAGCCCGGCGTCGACGCCGCATGGACGCAGGGCGGCAACCTCATCGTCGACGGGAGCGCGGGCTCCCCGCGCGGCGTGGGGCGCATCATTCAGCAGCTCGAGCGCGGGCGCACGCACTGCCCGCTGCACTGGCAGGCGGCGCGGCACTCGGGACTGCCGTGGACGCGCACGGGCGCGAGCTTCGCGGCGCTCGGGCTCGAGACGGTGCGCATCCGACCGCGTGCCTACGAGGGTCCGAGCGGCGACTGCCGCGTGCGTCTCGGTGTCGTCTACAGGTACACGGACAGCGCGGGTGGCACGCCCACGCTGCGGCTCACCGCGACGAGCGTGACGACGGGCACCGTCGAGACGACCGACCTCCCGGTCTCCGACACGGGCGGTGACTGGTACTACGACGAGATCAACGGCGTCCTGCCGTGTGACGGCAGCGACCAGCGCGTCGAGCTCGCGTTCACAGCGAAGACCAACGCGAGCGACACACTCGAAGTCGCGACGCTCGCCCTGCTCGGCCGCACCGTCTAACCCCCGCACCCGCCCCCTCCACCTCCCGCGCCCCGCCGGCACCACCGCCCGCGGGGCGCTACTGTTTCTCCCCCGCACGAACGAGGTCACCCATGCCCACCGCACCAAGGAACCCACGCGACGCACAGATCCTCGAGCTCGGCGTGCCCGCGCGCTCGGCCGTCGCGGTCACGCCGAACAACAGCGTCGACCTCACGACGCCCGCGCGGGCGCTGTACATCGGCGTCGGCGGCGACCTGAAGGTGGACACGCTCGATGGGCAGACCGTCGAGTTCCGCAACCTCCCGAGCGGCTTCGTGCTCCCCGTGAGCGTCGCGCGCGTGTACGCCACGGGCCAGACGGGCGCGATCGCCTCCGCGATCGTGGCGCTGTACTGATGCCTCCGCTCTCGCCGGGTATCGGCATGGGAATCGTGCACGGGGGGGCGCCCCCGCCGCTCGTGCTCGACTTCCGCGTCTCCAACGCCTTCGGTTTCGCGGTCGACACGATCGTTCCCGCGGGCTGCGCGTACTCGC
>ERZ650304.410-NODE-410-length-23365-cov-19.154140_pt1 | contig 23365 bp, 42 predicted proteins | sample MGYA00376240_ERZ650304 | MGnify/ENA primary metagenome ERZ650304 (study PRJEB26733, sample SAMN07839271) | wastewater metagenome | biome: small river; feature: stream; material: water | place: USA: North Carolina | collected 2016-03-01 ... | reverse complement strand
CAATTTCTTCCTCGCTTCGATTCCACAAGTATGCTAAGAAGGGCTATTCATCCGCCGCATTCGAAGTCTACAAGCTGTTTGAAGATTGGGATACGCGCGGTGATGAATGGAAGGCACAGGTAAAGAAAGAAATTGAAGATATCAAAGACCTGTATCGCAAGTATGAAGAAATGAAAGCTTCTGGTCTTGCGGATAGGGGAATGCAGATTACAGCGAAGAATCTTGACGAAATGAAGAAGCAAATCGGTACTGCCCTACAAGCCTTCTATGAACGTCGCAGCATTGACTAAGGAGATTTATTTTGGCGAAGCGTACCTATGAAGTTGAAGTGAAGTGCTTAGTTAAAATCGAACTTGATGATGAGAAATTCACGCCAGAATTTGTAGAAGAATTTAACTCCACTATGTTTCATTGCGGTGATTTAGATGATAAGAATTCTATGCTTATCGATCACGCCGCTAACATTGCAAGATACATTACTCAACCAAATACCTGGGAAACATTTATTGAAGGCTACGGTGAATTGAAGGAAATGGGGATCAAAATCGTTTCTGAAAGCACTGAAGCTGATCCTTACGATGTTGTAGAGGTCTAATTGGCTAAATCAGGCCGCAACTATGGCAACGTCAACATGCGTGGCAAACGTTACAAAATCATGTCATGCCGCTGCTGTGTTGCTTCCGATCTACGCCATAAATTTAATGAAATTGAAACAAATAAAGAGATTGAACAGGAAACAAAAATCCTTGTCAAACATAATCAGATGTGTGTGAAGGATGGTTGTCCTGGGAAGTATATTGAAAATTCGATCTATTGTGATTGGGATGGTTATCTAGTTTGTGATTGCTGTGGTGACCATCAAGATACAAGATAAATAAAGAAGTAGGGCTACTACTTCAGTAGGAGATATTATGAGTCACAAAATTTTCCCTAACTTGAATTCTACTGGTGGCGTAGACCCTAGATTACTCACAAGAGGTGTTATTCTAGGTGCGGATGCTAGACCAGAAAACAAGTCAGGGGCCTTAAAGTCTTTCGTCAAAGAAACAGATGTGGCTGCACGCGATGAAATCGTGAAGCAAGCTATAGAACTTAACGAACAGTACAAAGGTATCGCCAACGTGGCACGAGCAATCCGTAAAAACGAAAAGAAAGCGCGTAGCAATAAGAAGCTACAAGAGCATGCACAAGTTGAAGCACTAGAGCATGGTCCGCAAATTCGTAAGCACTTCTCACTACATGACCTGAAAGAAATTTCGCCAATCAATGACCGTCAACGTGAAATGTTTCATTCATGGGCGGCTGGTCAACATATCTTGGCATCAGGTTCAGCCGGTACAGGCAAGACATTCCTTGCGATCTTCTTGGCCCTAAGAGAACTGCTAGATGAAGAAACGCCGTTCGAACGTATCATTTTGGTTCGTTCAACTGTTTCCGTTCGTGAAATGGGTTTCCTCCCTGGTGACTTGGAAGAAAAGCAAGCCGCCTATGAAATGCCATACGTTTCAATCTTTGATGAGCTATTCCCATTCAAGCACTCGTATGAGAACTTGAAGAAAAATGGCATGGTGCAGTTCATGTCTACCTCATTCTTGCGTGGTACGACATTCAACAACGCCATCATCATTGCCGATGAAGTCCAGAACTTCAATTTCCAGGAAATCTCCACTCTATCAACTCGTGTCGGTAGAAACTCGCGTATCATCTATTGCGGCGATACGATCCAGACAGATTTGCTGTATAAGAAGTCTGATGAATCTGGTATGAAAGATTTCCAGACAATGGCTTCAACCTACATGAAATCTATTGACGTTGTTCGATTTAACCGCGATGATATCGTTCGTTCTGGTTTCGTGAAGGAATTCATCATCGCCTGTGAAAAGGCATTTTCAGATTAAACTTGTTGCGCGGTAGTAGCGGTAAGTGATGTAGCATTGCAAACTTCTCCATAACCGGCTATCCGCATGTTGAGGCGGCGGACCACTTCTTATCCCTTTCAAAGTGGTCCGCTTCCTAGCACATAAATACTCCAAAATAGGAGATATCTATGAAGCTAGGACTCAACGGGTTAAATCTAATCAAATCATTTGAAGGGCTGGAACTAACGGCATATAACGATTCGCGCCGCCCACCAATTCCAACTATCGGGTATGGACACACAAAAACAGTGACCAAAGCTGATGTTGGTAGAAAGACGATTACAGAAGCACAGGCACAAGCACTTCTTGCACTCGATACCGCTGATGCACAGAATGCCGTTAATCGCTATGTGAAGGTGCCTCTATCTCAAAATATGTTTGATGCGCTTGTATCATTCACATTCAATCTAGGTGCTGGTGCATTGGCTGGTTCAACACTTCTAAAGTTACTGAATGCGGGCAACTATGCTGGAGCGGCTGCACAGTTCCCAAGATGGAATAAGGAAATGAAGAATGGTGTTCTAACCGCTTCTAGGGGCCTAACCCGCCGCCGTGAAGCTGAAATGGCACTGTTCCTAGCAAAATAAATCTTATGTTTGATCATGCAATTCTTGATTTCAAAGACTTTCCTGCCACCACAACCCCCGAAGGCAGAGTTTACCATATTGGAGATAAAAACTATCCTTCCGTCACCACCTTCCTAACCGCAACGAAGGACAAAGAAAGTCTCAAAGGGTGGGAAGATTGGTGCCGTAAGGAAGGTAAAGACCCGGAAGCAATCAAAGCAGACGCAGCCGATAGAGGCGAAAAGCTTCATCAACTGTGCGAGTGTTACATTCGCCAAGATGGGTATGAAAGTTTACGGGCCGCACTGCCCTACCGCGTCGTACAACTGTTTGACCAGCTACGCCCAAAACTACATCGAATAGAGAAGGTTCTGGCGTTAGAGAACGTTCTCTACTCTCATGAACTGAAGTTAGCAGGACGTGTTGATTGTGTTGCAGTGATTGAGGGTGTGCCAACTATCGTAGATTTCAAATCTTCTACTAAACTGAAATTCGGGCCGGAAGTAGAAGACTATAAGCATCAAGTCACTGTCTACAGTATGATGATGTATTCGATGTTTAAACTAAAGTGTCCAAACTATCAAATCATGATCGCTTCCGAAGTCGGTTTACCTACTATCGTAAAAGGACAGGTGAAGGATCACTATGCAGATGTGATGAAAAGAATAAAACTATTTCGAACGAAGTAAATATGCCTTTCTTGCTGCTGAAATCTTTGCTTTAGTTTCAGCACTCATGCTTTTGCCGTACAGTGGGTGATTTTTTCCACCGTTTCTAATTCTCAGCTTTTCTTTAGTTTCTTCTGTGACAACTTGTTTGGCTCTTGCATTTTTTATTTTAATTTTGGCTTCTTCGGTATGCTTGCGACCATAAAACGGATTGCGCTTACCCGAATTTCGTCGGCTCAAATCCAGTTTGCTTATAGGCAATGACATGTAAAGTTGTCTACCTCCAACTTGAATATTATATGTCATAGGAGATTGAACAAAATTTTCGTCAACTAACAACCTCTCTACCTCATACATATCATCTGCATTTTTGCATGTGTATAGTACAATTCTAGAGAAATTTTCTCTCCCATACGATTTGATGGCATCAAGCAAATATACACCCGAACCAATATATCCATCGTTTAGATTAGATGTTGCGTGCGCGCCAACATAAATCTTGCCATTAAGTAGGTTTTTAGTTAGATATACGATATAGAACATATTATATTTAGGAGAAAATTTTGGGTCCAAGTAAGCTAGACGAAATTTTGAAGGACAAGAGAGTTGCTCTTGTCGGTAATGCGACTTCACTTCTAGATCATGACTTAGGTGAAGAAATCGATAGTTATGATGTGGTGATCCGAATGAACCGGGTTGTAGAAAACCTAGACCCGAAGAAGCAGGGCAAGCGTACAGATGTTTTGTTTTTCGCCCGCCCAATCGGAAACTTCAATCAAATCGATTTCCAGCTAGCAATCTGGACATGCGCGCCGTCTGAATTCACGATGCGTCATTCTGGCTATAACATCAGTGACGATAAGATGGATAAGCTAGAATTCTTCCCTCAAGATCAACGCATGTATATGAAGCATTGCATGTTTGAGGGTTGTTTCCCGACCACAGGCTTTATCGCGGTTCAGCATACAATCTTCCGCGATTACAAAGAAATGTGGATGTTTGGGTTCGATGGTTTCAAGACAGGCTCTATCGTCACTGGCCAAAATAATTCTTGGAAGTGGCATCGTCCGGACCTTGAAGAAATCGAGATAAATAACATGATAGAACGCAACACATATCTACGCGGAAGATCATGGCTCTCGACCTCCACAGACTCACAGACCCTAACACAGCCGAAGGACTCGTAACTCAAACAGTCCTTCAGTCAACCGTGCGCGCCAATGGTCTTCTAGTTTCCGTAGATGGCTCATGCGTTACGGCTCACTTTCCATTCGAAGCACCACACGCCCCAACCTGCCTTCCAAAGACGGCTAACGGATGCCAGACAGTTCGCGCTGAAGGCATCCCGGTAAATGCTCGCACACAGGCAGACACATGCGGCCACCCCCGCGCGCAAGGCTCACCAAACGTATTCGTAGGTGACAATGCTTAGTACGCCTAATTTATTTTGGTTAGTCGTACTCTTGGTAGCTAAATTTGCTGCTACATTATTGGTTTTATTGTTGACGTTTTTCTATGTGGTGGTTATAATCGCCGCTGGAATCTACTCCATTTCTAGAGGATATTATGAAGCTATCAAAGCGAACCTTAGACGTTCTAAAAAATTTCGCCGCAATCAATGAAAACATTCTGATTAAGGGCGGCACAAACGAATTCCGAACCATCGCTGAAGGAAACACAATCCTAGCCCATGCAACAGTTGAAGAAGAATTCCCTGTTGATGTTTCTTTCTATAACCTGAACCGCTTTCTCGCACTACTAGACAAGAACGATCCTGAAGTGACGTTCACAGATGAAGCGGCGATCATCGAAACAAAATATGGTCGCGACACCCTCCGATACCAAGACCCCAAGCTTCTCCTTCTTCCGCCTGAACCTGAAGTTATTGCTAAGGTTGATGGGCTGAAGCGTGTTGTCACTTTCGACCTGGAACGTGAACAACTTGCACAATTGCTTTCCCGTTCAAACATCATGTCTGTTAGCGACGTTCTAGTGACTGCCGAAGATGGCAAGCTGGTGTTGCGTGCTATCGATAAGAATAAGCCAGAGTCATCCGATAAGACCGATATTATTCTTGGCGATTATGATAGCGACTTTGAATTTCGGTTCTATGTTTCCCGTGATCACTTGAAGATGCTACCAGACACCTATTCAGTTGCTGTTGCTAAGGAAGGCCATATGCGCTTCTCCAGCAAGAACCATAAGCTGACATATGACGTTGCGGGTGGATCGAAAGGAACTTATTTCCGTGCTGCATGAGTATGAATTTATTTTTGATGTTGATGGTGTCTTAGCGGATGATGGCAAGGGGATTGATAATCATATAGTTGAGTTACTTGCCGAGTTGAACCGTAAGTACGCTCACATTACTATTGTGACCGGTGGTTTGCTGGAATCTTTCTTTACGAAACAGACAATCAGTGCAACGCGGTTAGATTTTCTGAAAGAGCATATCGATACCTTCTATGGTTCGTTAGGCAATGAGATTTATATTCCAAAGACGCACGGATACTTTACTCGGGGTGAATACGTATCTCTTGATGGAGTTAGGGATATTCTGAAGCAGTATTGGCTATTTAACACCAAGGATAAATTCGGCTACTATCAGAAATTCGAAGAATGCTTTGAACGTAGACCTGGGATGGTAAACTTCTCTCTGATCGATAGAAAACTAGCAACAGAAACCAAGCGCGAAGTCCTGAAGCATTATGGTGATCATCGTCAAGGCATCATGAAAGCTTTGGACCAATGGAAGGTGCAAGTTCTAAGAGGTGGCATCACTTCACTAGATTTCACGTGGGTTGGTAAGGAACAAGTTTGGACTGATCTATGTGCCAAGAGAAAATTCCAAGGTGGGAATCTGAAGAAGGGAATGGTTTTTGGAGATAAGTGTGGTGTCGGAGGAAATGATGAAAAGCTATCTCGCATCGTCTACAGCAATGGTGGCGTAGTTCATCAAATTAATGCTGGCACAAAACAGACGATTGGAATTCTGAATGACTTGTTGCAAAAGCCTGAAATCACTTATAGGAAAACACTGTGACGGAAACTAATTTTATCTGGGCTGAGAAGTATCGTCCGAAGAAGATTGAAGATGTGGTATTGCCCGCTCCACTGAAGAAGCTGTTTGCCGAATATAAAGCAGCGGGTGAGTTTCCGAATCTGATCCTTGAAGGTCCAGCCGGTACAGGCAAGACTACTATGGCCCGCGCGTTATGTTCTGAACTGGATTATGAAGTCTATTTCATTAACGCATCGCTGAACGGTAACATCGATACCTTGCGCGTTAACATCACCAACTTTGCGACCGCACTTTCTTTGAGTGGTCGAAAGAAATGCGTGATCCTTGATGAAGCTGATCACCTATCGCGCATCACTCAACCGGCCTTGCGTTCGTTTATGGAAGAACACTCGGATAATTGCCGCTTCATTCTGACATGCAACTATGCAAACCAAATTATCGAGCCGTTGCATTCGCGCTGTAAGGTTATCAGCTTCCGTATTAAGCACGCCGAAAAACCTGCGATGGTTGCTGGTACGGCTAAGATGGTGCTGAAGGTGCTGAAGGGTGAGAATATCACTTACGATGCCGGTGCTGTGGTAGAATTCGTCAAGAAGTTCTGGCCTGACAATCGCCGCATTCTGAATGAATTGCAGGGTGCTTCCGCGTCTGGTTCGATCACCACTGAAATTTTAAGCCATCTATCAGGACTAAACATAAATGAACTAGTTGTCAATCTGAAAAAGAAAGACTTTAAACCAGTTCAGAAATGGGTGGTTGAGAACCTGGATAATGATGTTGCATTACTTTTTCGGAGCATTTATGATGCGATGTACGAGTACGTAGCCGATGCCAGCATTCCCCATTTGGTGGTGCTGATCGGGGAGTATTCACATAAAATGGCCTTTGCTATGGACCCGGAAATTACGATGATGGCGTTCATGGTAGAAGTCATGGCAAATATTGATTTTAAATAAGGAGATTTGATTATGAACGTGAGTGTAGGTAAGCTTATTGGCCTTGCCGTTTTTGGCTTGGTCGCAATTGGTGTGTTTTTCTCGGGCTGGTACACGGTGGATGAAGGTTTCCGTGGTGTTATCACCCGCAATGGTGCGGTCATCCTTGAAGCACTTCAGATTGAGAACGTGGATTTTTCCGATACTTATGAGTCTGCTGTTGAAGCCGCTGCAAAGGCTGAAGCTGAAGTGAAGACCGCCCGCCAAGAACTTGAGAAGGCCCGCGTTGAAACTCAGAAGAAGGTTGCCGTTGCTGAAGCTGAAGCACAAGCCACAAAGCTAAGGGCGGATGCGGAAGCCTATCAGACGCGCGCACAGGGTCTTGCAGAAGCTGAAGCCATCAAAGCCCGTGCTGAAGCCCTGAATAGCAATCCAGCCCTTGTCAATCTGACTGCGGTGGAGAAGTGGAACGGTTCACTCCCGTCTACGATGGTTCCAGGTGCATCAGTTCCATTCATCGGTGTGAAGTAATCTAGTGTTCGCTGTACGGTAATTATTTGCTGTACAGCGAACTTTATCATGGAGAATTATACGCCAGCATGAAGATTGGAATCACTGGCAGTCGCGATGGTATGAACGGGCTGCAAAAGAAATTCTGCCAATACGTCTTTGAAGCACTCAATCCAGCACAGGTTCATCAAGGTGACTGTGTTGGAGCGGATGCCGATGCTTTCAAAATCGCGCGTAAGCTTGGCATTTATACCGTCTGCCATCCGCCTGAGAAGCATGAGTTGCGCGCCTATACGATTTGCGATGAAACGCGATCACCAAAATCCTACTTTGCTCGCAACCGAAATATTGTGAACGAAACGGATTTACTTATCGGGTTTCCGTCAAAAAGTTCACCAAAATTAGGTGGAACGTGGTATACTATCAAATATGCGTGGAATAAAAATCTCCCTCTCATTTGGTTCTCTCAGAAACCAGAAGTGATCATTTATGAGACGGTGCCTGATGATTGGCGCAAAGCTATCGCCAAAACAATCGGTGATGGCACTTGGAAAGTACTAAATACACCTGGAGTATTAAAAGGCATTACAGTATGAGCGTAGAATATACACAGAAATTTTTATTGAGACTTCCTGACAAATTCAAGAAGTTGTTTCCAAACCCGCAAGAGAGTAGCAGGGGGCCGAACATTTTCCAACTGAATTTGAAACCGAAGATCGATGCCAAAGCGATGGTTATCAATCCAGGTGAACCGGGTCACGTTCCAGGAAAGAAGAATGAGCAAGCCAACGCTGTTTGATTTCATCAATGATCTATCGTTTGATAAAGTCAATCTGCTTTCAGAAGAAGATAATGAGAAGTTGGTACAGCCTTATATGATCAACAAGGCTCTATCAATGAACATGGATACGGTTCTATATGCGGATCAGATGAATCGCCTGTATGACCTGCCTAAGAAGATGCAATACGATTACCTGTTCCACTCAATCCGCAAGCGCAAGCGTTACGGTAAGTGGGCCAAGAAGGATGATCAGACTATCCTTGCTATGGTTGCTGAACACTATCAGTGTTCTTTCAACAAGGCGCGCAAGATGATGCAATTGATGACACCACAGCAATTGGAAACCATCAAGGTATTATCCGACAAAGGCGACTAAATGAAACGAAAACTGATCGTACATGATTTTGTTTCTGCATATAAAGTGTATGTGGAGACAGTGTTCAATAGACGTATCGAGGTAGATGAAAAATCCACAGAAGCAGGATTAAAATATCTAAAACAGCTTCAGGAAGGCGAGTTTCCAGTTCACTAAATAAAAGCAAGGTGAGTATACCTTGTAATGGAGTAGAATATGGAAACAACAACAGAAAAAATCATTGCCGATCTTGTCGAAATTGAACTGACTGATGATCAGAATTTTTTGAAGATCAAGGAAACGCTGACTCGCATCGGCATCCCTTCAAAGGTCGAAAAAACCCTATATCAATCCTGTCACATTCTTCAGAAGCGCGGCAAATATTATATCGTCCACTTCAAAGAATTGTTTAAGTTGGACGGCAAGCCTTCTTCATTCACGGCAGATGATCGCGCCAATCGAGACGCTATTGCAACCATGCTAGAACGCTGGAACTTGCTTGATATCCTTTCGAAGAATGTAGATTTCAATGCCAAGGCCGATGCTCTAAAAATCGTGTCCTTTAGTGACAAGAAGAATTGGGCACTCGTTCCAAAATATACTATCGGAAAAAAGAAATAATGACGCTATTGCCAAAAGACAGTTGGCCAGTTGATCCATTCAAGATAGACGATACACGCCAAACAATTCTAGATGAAGTACTGAAGAAGGTCGGACCCGTGCCAACCCAACAAATTTTTTATGTCCTATCAGGCGGGTTCGATCCTGTCACTGATGCTCATGTTGAACTGATCAATTCTCTGAAACATCCTGTCTGGATTATTTTGAATTCAGATAAGTGGCTGGAAAGAAAGAAGGGCGTTAAATTCATGCCCGCTGATGTTCGTGGTCGCATCATGAAGGGCCTGAAGAACGTTTATGATGTGACTGTGGCGGTAGATTCCGAAGATGGTTCTGTCACCGATACACTTCGCTTGCTGGCATCATTCAATCCAAACAAGGCATTCATTTTCGTCAACTCAGGTGATCGCAAGCCAGAAACGACACCCGAATATGAAGCCTTGAATGAGAAGCACAATAACCTGAAATTTGAATGGGTAGAGTCAACTAATCCAACCTCGCATTCATCGAAATATCTTGAAGAATGGAAAAATAAATCTGTTGCGAGATTGCATATTGATCCACTTTCTGGTAAGGTAGTTCCTGCTAGTCCTTATAACGGTGATCCATTATTGGGTATCCGTCCTTGGGGGAAATGGCTGATCATCAAGGAAGACGAATACACTAGACATAAGCTTCTAGTCGTCAATCCACGGTCGGCACTTTCATTACAGCGCCACAAGAATAGAAGTGAATCTTGGCGTGTATTGGCAGGATATGGATCGATACGTTTTAATAGCGATGATCCAAATGCTCCACTAAAAACGTTTGTTACTGCTGAGATTAAGGCGCACCAATGGCATCAACTTGTCAATGACAGCGATGCATACTTGGTCGTCTATGAAGTTCAGAAATCCGGTGTGAAATTTGGATGTGAAGAAGCCGATATCGAGCGTGTATAAATAACTGTAACAGCACTCTCCACGCTACCCATTAGAACAGCGCACCCCGGAGGGTCATTTTAAGCGTGCTTAGTTTAGGGGTAAAATACTTGGTTGCCAACCAGGAGTCATGGGTTCGATTCCCATAGCCCGCGCCATTTGAGGTTAGTATGAAGAAGATCGTGAAATCCAACATTGATACCATCAAGGTCAATCCAGATGGTTATAGCCCGACAACATACCGGAAGCTATTCAAAGAAATCCTAACTACACTTTTCGAAGAAGGTGAAATGTTCAGCGGCAAGCGTGCCGCGTGGAACAGCGATTGGCAAGACAGGATCGTGCATCCGCTAATCGACTTGGGATATGTCAAGGGCACCAAAGACCCTGAAACTGAAGAATACGAATATGACTATGCCGATGCTGTTCAAGCATTGCATGAACTAGTTGATTTTCTATAAAAGAGGTAATAATGAATTTGCAGGTTATCCGCCTATTGAATGGCGAAGAAATTATTGGTGAAGTTGAGAAGGGTATCGTCAATCTTGGCTATACATCGGTAAAGCGTCCGATGGTGATCTTGTTTGATGCCAATACTAACAATCTTATGATTCGTCCTTGGGCCATCTTCACGCAGCAAGACGCGACATATGATCTAAACAATACTACCGTTGTGTTCGCCGCTGAACCAATTGATGAATTAAAGAACCTATACCAACAGGCTCTAGGTAAGTTGATCACTCCACCAAAGCAGGGTTTGATTCTCCCTAAGTAATCGGCTATAATACGCGCTTCCCAATAATCTAGAGTATAAATGAAAAACTTCTATACTAACGTCGTTGTTCGCGGCGATAAAATTCTATTCCGTGGAATCCATGATGGTAAGCGCGTGATGCAAAAGATAGATGGCTATAAACCAGTCATCTATCTTCCCGCGTCTGATGGTGAGTTTCAAACGATCTATGGTGAGAGAGTAAAAGAATTCTCTCCAGGATCGATCAAGGAAACTCGTGATTTCGTCAAACAGTACAGCGATATCGATAACTTTCGCATCTGTGGCATGACGAACATCGATGTGCAGTGGATTTCTGATCACTATGAAGATGATATTGAATACGATACCCGTCTGTTGCGTGTTGCAAATATGGACGTTGAAGTATTCTCTGATCAAGGCTTTCCAAATGAGGAAAAAGCCGAATTCCCTATCACAGCTATCACTATTCGTGACTCGCTAGACGGTATCTCTTACGTATGGGCTTACAAGGAAGATTATAAGCCAAAGCGCCCTGATATTAAATACATCAAGTGCGCCGATGAACGGGATTTGCTGAAGAAGATTCTGGTTCACTTCATCAACAATCCGCCTGATATCATTACCGGCTGGAACGTTCGCTTTTTCGATATTCCCTATGTCGTCAATCGTATCTCACGCATCCTCGGTGCTGATAAGGTACGTGGCCTTTCTCCATGGGGTGTTGTGAATGAGCGTGAGGTGACTATTGCCGAACGCACGCGCAAGACCTATGAAATTCTTGGTGTGACCACTATGGACGCACTAGAGCTATATCAGAAGTTCACATACACCAAGCAAGAGTCCTACAAGCTATCTTACATCGCCCGCGTAGAGAAATTGAACGTCCAGAAGCTAACCTTTAATGGCACGCTTGCTGAACTGTACAACAACAATTTTGAATACTACATCGATTATAACATCGCAGACGTTGACGTTGTTGACTCGCTGCTGAAGAAGCACAACTTCATCGATACCGTTCTCTATATCGCGTATCGTGCCAAGGTGAATTGGGCAACTGCATTCGGCCCTGTTGCTACCTGGGATGCCACTCTCTACAACTATTTCCGCAAGCAAGGGTTGGTGATTCCGCCCGCTGCTGTCTATGGCAAGAATGAACAGTATGAAGGTGCATTCGTCAAAGAACCGCAACCGGGTAAGTATGGTTGGACAGTTTCTTTCGACTTGAATTCCCTGTATCCGATGATTGCCATTCAGTGGAATATCTCACCTGAAATGTTGACGCATGTTGAGTTGCCGTATGAAATTGCTTCAGCGCCGATTGATGCTTTGATTGACGGCAAGGTTGACCTATCGCCTATCAAGGAAATGGGCTTGACGATGTGCGCCAACAAAGCATGTTTCAAGAAGGAATTCCGTGGTGCTTTGGGAACACTTTTCGCTCAGCTATATGATGAACGTTCTATTGCTAAAAAGAAGATGTTGGCCGTCAAGCAGCAAATCGAAGACGGCAAGGATACCCTAACCAAAGAACAGTTGAGTGAATTGGAATATCAGAAACAGGCGCTCCACAATCGCCAGCTTTCTACCAAGATTTTCCTAAACTCAGCCTATGGTGCCTTGGGCAATAACGCTTTCCGCTACTTCTCTATTGAATTGGCTGAAGCGATTACGATCACTGGTAAGCTGGTTATTCAATGGGCTGAAACTCGTGTTAATCGTTTCATGAACAGGTTGGTTGGGACGAAAGATGTAAACTATGTGATGATGGTTGATACCGATGCACTTTATATCAACTTCGAACCGCTGATTAAGAAGCTTGGGCTAACGGATACAGCCAAAATCGTCAAAACCCTCGATAAGTTTGGCGCTGATGATTTCAAGAAGTTCCTCGATAAGACCTATAAGGAACTATTCGACTATACCAATGCCTTTGAAGAACGCATGGAAATGAAGCGTGAAAATATCGCTGATGCATGCGTGATTGTGGCCAAGAAACGCTATGCTATGTCGGTATGGAATTCTGAAGGTGTGTCGTATAAGGAACAGGATATCAAGATCACTGGTATTGAATCCGTTCGTTCCAGCACTCCAGAATATTGTCGCGATAAGATCAAGACTGCACTGAAGTATATTCTAATGAAGACCGAAGGTGAGTTGCAGGATTATGTTGAACAGGTTGAGGAAGAATTCAAGACACTGCCTGTTGCATCTATTTCTAAGCCAACTGGTGTGAATGGAATGAAGAAGTATGCTTCCCCATCTACCGTATACATCAAAGGCACTCCGGGACATGTCAAGGGTTCTCTGATCTATAATCACCTGTTGAAGGCGCATGGTCTAGAAAACAAGTACGAGATTATCCGCGATGGTGACAAGATCAAGTTGACGTATCTTGAACTACCAAACCCAATCCGTGCCGATGCTATCTCATTTCCTGATGTGCTTCCAACAGAGTTTGGACTAGATAAGTACGTTGACGTTGACACCCAATTTGAAAAGACATTTCTTGCACCCGTGAAAAAAATTACTGATGTAATTGGTTGGGAAGTTCGCAAGGTTGCATCGCTTTTCTAGTTGATTTTTAATTTAACCATCTGTATAATGTTCTGATTATGAAAGCTGTACTTTATTCCGACCTCCACATCTGGTTTGGCAAATGTAAGCCGCGCCTAGACCATTCCACATATGACATTGCCTTGTGTGCCGGTGATATCGGTGAAGGCGTGAGTGGTGCTGCTTGGGTTCGTGAACATGTCAAAAACGGTTTCTATGTTGCTGGCAATCACGAGTTCTATGGTGTGGACCTATTCAAGCATTATGAAAAGCTGAAGACCAAAGAAAATCTTGATGGTCGCCAGATGAAGTTCCTCCAGAATGAAGTTTATTATGGGGTGACCGAAAGTGGTGAGAAGTATCGTGTTCTAGGTGCTACGCTATGGACTGACTTCATGCTTGATGGTTTTCATTGTGGCGGGTTCTTCGCGCCATTCAATGATAGACTTCTAGCCGGTCAAGCGTGTTTGAACGACTATCGCCAAATCACTGATGGTCCAGATTACGTTAAGCCGATAACAATCTATAATGAGCATGTGAAATCTGTTGGCTTCATTCGTGACACGCTTTTGTATAGCCAGGATTTTGACGGCAAGACTATTGTGATGACGCACCATGCACCATCGCCTAGGTCTATCGTGCCTGGGTATCGTAACTCTCAAATCAACTTCATGTATGCTTCTGATTTGGAGAATCTGATTGAAGAATGCCAACCCGATCTATGGGTTCATGGTCACATTCATTCGTCTGTTGATTATCAAATCGGCAAAACGCGCGTCGTCACTAATCCACGCGGGTATTTGCAATATGGCAAACCAGAGAATGGCGCGTTTGACCTAAAATTTATTATCGAAATCTAAGGAGAAAAAATGAAACTAACACGTATGGACCGTAAGAAGCTTCTTGCGGTCGTAAAGAAGAATCGCGAAACACATCTAGCTGACTATGCTGAAGCTATTGTTGAGTATCGCAAGCAGTCACAGATTAAGTTGCAGGAAGCTTTGGATAAGAGAAATGAGACTCTTGATTCATATCTTGGCAACACGATTTCAATCAGCTTGCCTGTACCGCTGAATATGGTGGAACAGTACGATGAGATTATCTCTCAGCTAGAATTTTCTGCTGATAAGATCATCGAACTATCGCAACAGGAATTCCAGAACTATGTTTTGGATAAGTGGTCGGCTGCTGCAAAGGCGTCATCTGCATTCTATACCGGCAAGGGCGTTTAATGTCAGTACTATCCTCTCTAATTAAAGCCGCTGGTGAGGGTGCCGTCGCTGCAATCGATGGCGTTCCTTCTGGCGATATCCAAGGCTATACGGATACAGGTTCATATGCACTGAATGCCCTTATCTCGGGGTCTATTCATGGTGGCAATCCACGCGGTAAGGTCACGGCAATTGCTGGTGATGAAGCAACCGGTAAAACATTTTTTGCTCTATCAACTGCAAAAGAATTTCAGGATCAATATCCAACCGGGCTAGTGTTCATCTTCGAATCTGAAGGCTCACTTACTAAGGATATGCTCGCAAAGCGCAATTTTGATCTTAACAGGATCGTCATCGTTCCGGTGGTCACTATCCAGGATTATCGGACACGCGCGCTGAACGTTCTAAAGTCTTTCACAGAAATGAAAGAAGAAGATCGTCCACCACTGATGTTCATTCTGGATTCTCTCGGCAACCTGTCTACTACCAAGGAATTGGAAGACAGTGAAGCCGGTAAGGAAACCCGTGACATGACTCGCGCGGGCCTAGTGCGTGGTGTATTCAGAACTATCACTTTGAAGCTATCGGCACTTGGCGTCCCTCACATTCTCACTAACCATACATATCAGGTTGTCGGTGCTTATATCCCGACCAAGGAAATGTCATCTGGTGGTGGTTTGAAGTATGCTGCTTCAACTATTCTATATCTATCAAAGTCTAAGGACCGCGATGCAGATAAGAAGGTTGTTGGCTCTATCATCAAGGTAACTGCTGTCAAGTCGCGCCTAACCCGTGAGCAGCTATATGTTCATGTGAAGTTGAATCACGTGACCGGCCTGGATCGTTATTATGGCCTTCTTCCGATTGCAATTGATGCTGGTGTGTTTAAGCAGCTATCGAAGCAAATTGAGTTGCCAGACGGTACTAAGGTCTTTGAAAGCCGTATCGAGAAGAACCCTGAAAAGTACTTCACCAAAGATGTACTAGATAAGATTGAGGTGTGGGTAAATGAAAACTTTAGATATGGTGCTGGAGAAGAAGTCGCGGAAGAAGATGACAACGATACAGAAGAATAAGCACAATCTAAGTTCCATGGCGGCATTGTTGGCGGCTGAAAGCACATCAATGACCAAGTTAAAGGATGAGTATGACACGGAATTCGTTAAGCGAATCGTGTCTGCTTATCTTGATGCGCTGCCATACGCACTACAGATTGAAGGCGAAATAGCAGGGAAAATTCATGAGTGACGTAACAAAGCAATTCGAACTACTTGATGTGGCCGGTAAGGACCAGCATTACATCAAGATCACATGCGAACCATTCAAGGGTATCATCTACAAATATGGGCAGGTGAAGATTGAGCCACCTGAGAATGAACAAGGCAATCTGAAGTTTTCGTATGAGTGGAGTGTCGAAAATAATCCATACGAAAATGGAGAGGTAGACGCAAAAGCCTTGGAGACTTTGGTAATGCGTATTACAATGCATATTTTCCAGCAAGTAGTAGATGAAGACAGAATAAAGGAAAATCTAGCATAAATGCAGTTCACCGAAGACCAGAACATCCTAAGAAACCTGATTTATAATGAAGAATATGCCCGCTGTGTCTTCCCGTTCTTAAAGAAAGATTATTTTGATGGATCATCTTCTGTCATCTTCAGTCTTTATGGTGACTTCTTTAACAAGTACAACAAGCTTCCGACCTGTGAAGCATTGGGAGTGGAACTAAGCAATAGCACTACTCCAGAAGGCTTGCATGAAGAAGCCAACAACGTCTTAGGTGCTTTCAAAACCAGTTCAGTTGCTGATGATCTAGAATGGTTGATTGATAACACTGAAAGATATTGCCAAGACAAATCCCTGTTCCTCGCCATGCAAAAATCCTTGGCGATTATGCAGGGGAAGAATTCAGATGGGTTAGCCAAGACTGCGATTCCGGATATCCTTTCTGAAGCACTAGCGGTTTCGTTTGATACCAATATCGGCCATGACTATTTCGAAGATGCAGAGAAGCGTTATGACATGCTCACTGCAAAGCGAAATAAGATCCCGTTTGATATCGAAGTCCTGAACAAGATGACTAAGGGGGGTGTAGAGCCTAAGACACTGAACGTCATTCTAGCTGGCACGAACGTTGGTAAGTCGCTCGGTCTATGTCACCTTTCGGCTGCTGATTTGGCGGCTGGTAGAAACGTTCTGTACATCACTATGGAAATGGCTGAAGAAAAAATCGGCCAACGTATTGATGCTAATCTACTCAACATCACGCTTGACGATATCGAAACAACACCTAAAGCCTTGTTCATGGAAAAGGTGGCGAGACAGAAAGCGAAGACAACAGGTAGGTTAGAAATCAAGGAATACCCAACATCATCAGCACACGTTGGTCACTTCCGTCACCTGTTGAGAGAGTTATCACAGAAGAAAAAATTCAAACCAGATGTAATCTATATCGACTACATCACAATCTGTGCATCTTCTCGTATCACACTGGCGAAAGCGGGCGGCACCTATCTTTACTACAAGGTGATTGCTGAAGAAATCCGTGGCTTGGCAGTTGAATTTGGTGTGCCTATCTGGTCCGCTCTACAGACGAACCGCACAGGCTATTCAGATTCTGATCCAGATATGGACGATGTTGCAGACTCGTTTGGTTTGGCACACACAGTTGATTTGATGTTCTCATTTGTCACAAACGAACAGCTTGATCAACTTGGCCAATTCCAGGTAAAACAGTTGAAAAATCGATATGCCGATAAATCGAAGATGCGTCGTTTCATGATTGGAGTAGATCGCGCGAAACAACGTCTTTACGATGTAAGGCAAGAAATAGCGGAGGCAGTCACACAAGAACCACAAAAAGAACCAAGCGCATTCAAGAGCAAATTCAATCAGAAGGACTTTGGGAAAATAAATGTTTAAGTATGAATATAACAGGGACAAAGACGAATTTGAGATTATCGAGGTCCACGCGGAATATAAGGTTGCCACAGCCAAAAATATTAAAAAAGCAAAGGATGCAATCAAGTCTCTAGAACGTAAAGGATTTGAAGGGGTTACGCCCAAATTTATGTTCATGCATGCCTAAATAAAATTTCTTCTTGACTTCTAACCTAAACCATCTATCTTATGGGTAGATGGTTTTCTTTTTGGAGATTGATCATGTGGCACAAGGTTTCTGAGGTTGCAAAAACCCGTTGCTTGAATGTCGAAAAGACTGAAGCGTTCGCCAAAGAAAACGCTGATGAATACAGCATCGTCAATGAGTATGGGTGCCAAGAAATTAATACGTGGCATATCAATGAATTTGTTGATGCCTGTATCGCGAAAGGCTACAGGGAATCGAGAACATGAAATCCGTTAGCTGGGTGATCCGAAACAAGGAAACCCGCGAAGTTATCATGGAAACATTCGACCGCAAGAAGGTTGATGCCCTGAACACTGAAAAATATGAAGCCGTGCCGATCTATGAATACCTGTGCGGCCTGAACCAGAAATCCTTTGACGTTTGCTAGGAGAAAATGATGAAGCTTTATTGGTCACGCGTGGCGAGTGCATGTTGGCAGGGATACTATTCCCCAGATGATGATGCGGTGGAGTATGAAATCATTCGGCGCATGGACTGTCGCTATTATGCAACCAAATGGCAGGGCGGCAAGGAAATCGCTGTAGGTAGAACTTTGCAGGAAGTTCAAGACGCTGTGCAAAAGTATGAGAATGGAGAATAAATTTTAATCTGCTTGACATTCTCTCAAAATAAACTAGATTAGAAATACAAGATTGATGGAGAGAGAAATGGCGTTGCAAGTTGTTCCCCCGAACTATGATCTTGAGAAGCTAATGCAGCATGTTCGGGAAGGCCGCACGCTCTACATCGCAGTTTACAATGGTGCTTCTCCCTGGCTTACCCCCGCTCGATTGAAATCCTGGGAAAAGGCTGGGCTGACAACCGACCATCTGATCAAGCCGGAAGGTGATGGCTATAGGGTGAAATCGGGTAAGAAATCGGTTTACGTGTTCAAGGGTCAACTTCTAATCCAATAGGAGAATGAAATGAAGGATTTTCTGTTTTGCATCTTGTTCGGCCTACTGTTGCCAGCATGAATAAGGAAAAGAAAGCCGCGCTTGAAGCGGTATTACATCAGGCTGGGTTGATGGCGAATTGTTGCTTCAATCTTTCTCAACCTACTGTCCCACTCACTGATTACACGCGGAAAAAGATGGGTGAGACTCAGAAGGCATATGATCAAGCACTTTGCAAATATCGGGAATTTAAATAATGTTTACTGTGATGATGCGAGAATACAATCCGGACTTTGGCGCGCTTGATCCTGAAGCTGTTGTGCTGAAGACATGTCAAACCGTAGATGAATGCAAGGTGGTGATGCGGGATGCTATGGACCAAGATAACGCCAGTATCTATTACATGGTGGATATCTTCGGAAATAAGAACTACTATTGCTATGCCTTCGATAAAATTTATGCAGGAGAGTGGGGTTGAACATTCAAGCCACATACACCACAATCACGCCCATTCCGTTTGACGAATTAAATCTAGTCATTCCGGAAGGGTCTTTTCTTCATTCACTACGGATGACACAATTTCAGGATGGAGAAATTAGATCACTTGACTGTGCCTCCGAATATGGTACTTTGACGATATGGAATCCAAGGACATTCAATTCCGAGTGTCCTTCATTCGAAAAATATCTAAAAGGAATCGTCCAATGATCGCGCTGTTGACCTATGGCACTCCGGTTCTGATGCTGTTGGCTGCAATGGGTTCTTTCTCTCTTTTGTCGAGGAATTGATGACTGAAATCACAAACCAGTTCACACCAGAACAACGTAAGTGGATTGATCTACTTAAGTCCGGTCAATACAAGCAGGTAAAAGGAAAACTCAAGCGCCCGTTGTTCGATTACGGTGAATTGTGTGGCGATGGTTATTGCTGTCTCGGTCTTGCATGGGATAAGGTTATCGGTGTTGAGACTGAATCGAATGGTGTATATTACTATTTTGGTCAATGGAAGAATAGCGGGGCATTAACCACTCAAGCCTCTGAATCGCTTTGTTTGTATGATGTTGATGGGGAAGGGGCACCGAAACCATATTATTCGAATAAGCGTTCATTGGCTGGTATGAACGACTCCGGACGTTCTTTCGCTGAAATTGCAGAAATTCTTGAACGTGAGCCATATGTCTATTTCACCAATTTTGATGAAGGATACACCCCAAATGCTTAATAGCTATGTCGTGCCACTTATCCCTGTGTCGCTACCGTGGCAAGGAAGACAGAAATACATGCATTCCTTTGACCTAGCGAATCCAACCGTTCCGGAAGGCTATGAAGACTATCTAGAGGTTGTCCGCTCGCTGTGTGATGCAGCCCGCGCCAAGGTTGGTATGGCGCATATGACGATTGACGAAAAGATTGTTCCGGCTGGCATGTCACAACGTCGCCCTGGACCGCATGTGGACGGCTGTTTCATGCCTTCTCAAATGATTTGGGGCCATGAACCTGGACCGGGTTGGCTTCACACGTGCAACAACATCAGTGGTGAAGCAATCGCGCGTATGCCGATCATCACAGCATCATCTGTGGCCGGTTGCATGGTTTATGAAGGTGAGTTTGAAGGGACACCAAAAGAAGATGGTGATCTTTCTCACCTTGAACTAGGCCAAGGATCAATCATTCCCGCCAACTATGGTTTCTTCTTTTCGGCTGATTGTGTGCATGAAAGCATGATCTTCAAGAAGGATACAAAGCGCACCTTCCTTCGAATTGCGCTGCCAACTGATTTTGTGATGTGATTCATGACCTGGAAGCGTTGGTATGACGAACGCCCATCCGATCACACGCTACTTTACATGTGGCGTGTTAGCCCGCGTAAGCTGTTCAATAAAATTCTTCAGCCGGAATGGACCGCGAAGATGCATTATTGCGGCATGGGATATTCTGAAAATGAATGGTGGCCGTCATGTTCAAATTGGGATGGCTATTCTCGCACAGTAGACCAAACGCTTGAATGGCGCGTAGCTGAAGAAGGGGAGGAAGAAGGGTACGTCAATTATATTGGCTTGGACCTTAGACCTGATCCATTTACAGGGCTTCAGCCAAAGATAGATTACAAAGGCATATGGATTAGTGCGCCACCATATAAAGCCGAATCCCTTACCATAGACCACTATTGGGGAACAAGCTATGGCTGGCATGATGCAAATAAACTTGAAGCGGCCTGGAACCGTCGCGATGAATACGAACTAGCTCATGTTCAAAATCTGTGCTTTGACGGGGCTAGAATCATCAAACAGTTGCGCGCCAGAAAATACGAACTTGAACAGAACGTAGAGCGGCTAGAGTGGATTAAAACCGCCGCTGAAAATCTGATCAACGATGTGAAGCGGCGATATCCAGGTGAAGAATTGCGCTGTGAGTATATGAAATTAATGGAGCATTACATCAGCGTCTACGAGAGGAACCAGCAATGAGATATTCTTGGGAAGAAGACGATGTTATTCCCGGTCGAGTGATCAAGCAGAATCCGGGTGAGTATGCGATGATTGGCTATGATGCGCTAGAAGAAACGGGGCATAATTATCGCTTGATTCTTCTGATGGACGGCAGCATTGCGACAAAGCCTCTAACAAAAGCACAGGTTGCATATTGGCTGACTAAGACCAACTCAGCACCGATTGATAAAGAAAAATTTATGAATGTCGAAACGTGATCAGAAGTACCTTGATGCATTGCTTGACCTTGCACAGGTTCATGAAGGGGCTGCAAACGCTAAGGTAGTAGCCGCTGTTGTCTATAAGGGTGCGATTTATCTTGGCTATAATACTGCCAAGTCGCATCCGTTTGCACTCCAGTATGCCAAGAACCCGGAAGCGATTTATCCGCATGCCGAAGTCAATGCAATTCGACATGCTTTGAAGTATTTGTCGAATGCTGAACTTCGCCGCTCTACGCTTTACATTGCCCGCGCGAAAAGACCACACCCGCAAGGTGGCCAATACATTTCCGGCTTGGCAGCACCCTGTAGCGGCTGTCAGAAATGCATTAGCGATTTTGAAATCAAACGAGTTGTTTATACAAAGGATGCCGCATGAGTTGGACAATAACTTCCATCGTACATAAGCCAATTAGACCTGTCCGCGATGATGTTGTTGGCGAAGTCGTGTTTTCAGCGGCATGGGAGAAGATGGCAACACGTGTTTTTAATCACGATGAAGAAGAAGTTGGTGTATTTCTTGACCTAGCGAAATATCATCGCCTTCCCGATCTAGAAAGAGCCGCTAGGGTTGCTGCATCTTTCATGACGTGGCTAGGCACCAACTGCGGCAATTCATTTCTCCATGAGGCTTCTAATCGCAAAGGCCGCCATCGCTATCTTTTGGAATGGGGTAAGGAAAATCGTCGCGAATATGGCATCAATAATAACGTCCGCACGATTGAATTTCTGATCGCACCTGAAGATCATTTCAAAAATGGTGCGCTGATCAAATATCCACAGGTTCTTTTCCAGGATTGTGAAGTTGTCGAAATGATGTGTGAGTGGTTGGAAAGAAATAACGCTCAACAGATGCTGAAGGATTGCGCGTATGAAATTAAAATCAGATACAGCGAACGAACGCGCTTGGAATCTTTGTCCCATCGTGCTATGATGAAGCAACTTAACCCATAAGAGATTTAAATATGAAAAACAGTGCCCGCTTTGAAAATGATCTATGTACAATCATCAACAAGCATTCGATGGAAAATGAATCCAACACGCCAGATTACATCCTCGCCCGATATCTGATGAAGTGTCTGGAAAATTTTAATACCACAGTAGATGTTCGCAATAAGTGGTACGGGACTGATCAGGCAGTAGCAGCGTTTGGCAATCAGAGTGTCCAGCCGCGATGAATTATATCCCGTGGCAAGATGCTAATAAAGATAGTGTCAAGACATATCGTGAAGAACATGAATGCAGCGTGTTCGAAGCCATTGCCACAGTCAAAAAAGATTACTTCCTAGAGCATGTCAAGAATGCAGATACGCTCGAAGATTTGCGTGCCGTCTTATATGATGTTGTAAGGAATTCTCGCTTTGGATAAGAAAGACCTTGGCGCTGATATGCTTCGCGCTATTCAGAAGAAGCATAAGGTGAAGATTCCAGGTGTGAAGTCTTGGTATTGCGACTGCTGCCATGTTGAGGTTCGGCAGCTACGTTGTGTTCATTGCGGAAAGAGTGAGAGAGAAAAGAAATGAAGGCAAAAATCACCGTCAATGACTGCACCTATGATTTCACCAAACCATATTTCAAAGGTATGATGGATTATCAGCGAGCGGTGCCATATTATTGTAATCCACACAAGGCAGGTTCTAAGCAAGCCGAAGATTGAAACAATGGATACGAATTCATGGAAGAATTCTTTAACTTTGAGGATATGCAAGTTGAAAGCAAATCTTGATCGCATCAACACACTGATAGATAAATTGGCGACCATTAAAGAAGGCACGCTTCAGCTTAGTCTTGAAGTGGCTATCGCGATTGGAGAAGC
>ERZ650304.409-NODE-409-length-23382-cov-5.467913_pt1 | contig 23382 bp, 28 predicted proteins | sample MGYA00376240_ERZ650304 | MGnify/ENA primary metagenome ERZ650304 (study PRJEB26733, sample SAMN07839271) | wastewater metagenome | biome: small river; feature: stream; material: water | place: USA: North Carolina | collected 2016-03-01 ... | reverse complement strand
ACACCGGCGCCTGGTATCAGGCTGTTTTGCAGGCGGATGTTTTTATTGGGGTATGTACCGGAGATAGCGATGCCTTGTGAAGCAGTGAGTATTATTGTATCTCCGGTTTCAGTAGCGTTTTCGATAGGCGACCAATAAGAGCCATTACCAATATACAATATATTATTTTTTAGCGCCAGTCCTAATTTTGAAAAAATGGTATCTCTTGGCGCTATAAAAACTTTATCTGCCCAATACCCCGGCTGTCTATTATAAGAGTTTTTATAATTTGTAAACCTTGACGAATCGAATTGACCCGATACAAATAAAGATTGCAGAACAAATAATATAAAAAATATTTTTTTCATCTTAATAGTTTCGGTATAAGAATAAAAATCTTTCACCAGCGTTAATTGTTTTTCCTGTTTGAAATACATCGTTATTCCAAACGTACTGCGTTGTGTCTGGTGTATTGCTTACAGGGTATAAAATATCATACTCTCTTGTAACAAAAATTATTTTCTTACCCTTTAAAACATTTGTTGGCGAAGTGTCAGTGCCGATAGAAGCACCTTCACTGCCATCTGCTATATAAGTTAGATTGTACACTTTGTAATCATTTGATATTGTTTCGATAATTTCTAATTCACTTGGTACAGCACAAGTATCTTGTTCATAAATCACATCAATAGAAAAATCTATTTTAACTCCTGCGACCCTGTCATTATCTGAATCAAAGTAAAAAATAAAATTTCCAGATGTCGATACCTTCCAATCATCATACTTAGGACTATTCATTTGCGCTATTACGTCTTGTAGTATCTGTACGCAATCACTCACTACATCCCATTCATTTAGTAAAGTATCCTGCGATACATGGACTAAATCTTCTGCAAAGAGCGTAAAAGCAAACGTTGTGCTATGAGCGCCTGGATTAATAACACCCGGTCTTGTTAACAATTGAACACCTGGATAAAGATTGTTCTTGTCGTTATTAAACTCAACTTCAAGCCCTTGCCTGTCGTAACTTCTCACCATCTTGTGAGCCGTCACGATTGTCTTTATTCTGTTTTGAACCTGATTGAGTGTTAAACCCATTTTTTAATAAATACTTTTTTAGTTTTTGTTCGTTTTTTTTTGCTATTCGTCCTTCTTTACTCATTCGCTGTATGGTTTACCAGTGAAGCCGCCGGGATTACACCACGGGTCTTTTATATCACCTAAGTAAACTGGCATTGTAAAACTCGATTGCTTAGGTAATACCGTGTCAATGGTGTTTCCGGGGTTTAAATATTCAGGAAATAATGTTGGCGCTTTCTCTAATAAATACCTTCTCAATCTCTCTGTATAGTGTTCAGCACGGTCTCTGTATCTGTTAGATATACTTATCAGGTCTGCCATGCTTGGCAATTCTGTATTGTCTCCCTGTTTACGCATGATACCTTTATTAGTAAACTGGTAACTATTCATAGGTAATTCAGCCATAACATAATAAACAAGTGGGTCAATTATATAATCATCCAGCAATGTTTTATAATTGGTTAGGCCTGTCCAGTCATTTGCATTTACAGCCGTTTGAATCTTATTAAATAAAGCCGTTCCCAATACAGGTAAAATGTACATATCCTGTGCAGCTTTGATGTCTGGATAAATTAATTTAGGGTCGGTGTTTGTGTTTACAATTGACCGTTCTTTAATTATTGTATCCGATATAAAAAGAATATTTTTAGACATTGGTTGTTTCTTTATACTTCCAAATAAAACCACCTGCTGTTTTTCTTACAGGGTTGCCTACAGCTACTTGAGAAATGCTTCTATGATCTATTCCGGTCTTTTCACACGCTATACGCACTCCCTCAAACTCCGCTACTAACTGACCGTTTTTATCTATCTGTAAAACAGGCTTTCTTAATTTTGCTTTAGCTTTATTAATCCTATCGTTAATCAAGTCGAAATTTGGCAAGGATTGATTTTCGGATACCCAGACAAATCCATTGACTGTAATATTCTGTTCAGTAATTGGTCTTACCTGACAATTTTCAGCTATACAAGCTGATAACCAACTGTCATACTTCGCTATAAATACTTCATCAATTGTGTATTTACTTATACCTACTTTTATTAAGTTTCTGGTTTCTTCTGAAACAATTCTGCCTTTCCCAGCCGCAGATATTTTTGCCTTATGCTCAATAGACATTGGCCCGAATTTGTATCCTAAATTACTTGCAGCTTTTGGCCTTGTATTAAAATAAGGGTTAAGTAAATCAATGTAGTATTGCTCCTTATTCAATATATCATCAACAATAAATACTCTTTCTAAAATATCAAATGACAAATCATCTATTCCATATTTATTAACGTGCCTCTGCATTTTTTTACTATGATGCTTATTATTTTTGAGTTGAGATACATGGCATGATTTTCTATTTATAAAATCAATTGCACTACCTATGTAAACCCTATATGGATTGCATTTAGATCGAATAATATATATGCAGCTTATCTTCATTACTAATTACTCTTTTTCACAATTAAATTACTGACCCACGAATGCCTGCAATGAGGTAATATTTTTCCGTTCTTATTCCAGAAACCGCCACGTCTGTCAAATACACTATATCCTAACCGCTCGCTTATTTTTTCAATTTCAGCACGAGAGTAAAGCCTATTTAGTTTTAGCAACTTTGCACAGAACGGGCGGTTACGGCTATCTTGTGGCCCCTCGTAGGAGTATTTTACATAAATCTGCGTAGGCGGTACTTTTGTTCGTGGTGGCGGTGCAATGATGTCTTTGCCTTCAGGAACAAATCTTTTAATAATTAAATCTTCGCCTGCATATTCTTCTGTCTGTTCCAGATAGCCTTTTTTAATTAACCCTTTTATCTTATTCTCTATAAATAACCTGGATTCGCCGATAACAGATGCTATTACCTCTGAAGTAATTAATGGGTCTTTTTTAATCAGTTCAATAATCCTGTTTTCAGTAGTGGTTATATCATAAGTGATAAATGATTGTTTAAATATTTCTTCATCGTCACTATCAACTGAAAAACCTACTTTTTTTGAAGTCAGTATTTCAAAATCATTTTTACTGTCTCCATATTCATCAAATACACTGATAATATCATCTTCACTAAACGACATTGCAACGGCTGCTGGTTCGTCTCCGATAAATACTTTTACTTCGTCATCATTCAACGCATAGCCGCTCTTTAACATCGCTGCGGCCTGTTTATAGTTCATTGCATGATTAGGGTTGTTATAATCCCTCACAATCCTGTAAATGGCTTTTAATTGAGAAGCTGTTAAGTTTTTAATAGTATCGTTTACTGATGCCTGTTGCGTTGGTATTGATGTTGCTGCTGGCGCTTTTGTCCACAAGTCTTCCGGCACTCCGACCTTTTCAAGAATAAATTCAGCAGGCAGCTTGTCAAGAACATCAGAAATATCGATATTAATTCCAATGGGGTCGGTTGGTTTTAGTTCGTATGCTTCAGGAAAATTTGAATAGGATAACAGGTAGTTAATCTCTTTGTCTATTTCTTTTGCCCGTGGTTTTGAATAGGTGTTTTGAAAAATAGAATAAGCAGTCTGTAATTCTGAATTACCGCCTAATTGCCCTTCGGTTTTAATACCGAATAACATAGGTGAAGTAATACCATGTCCGGCATATATTTCCTGCTGTGTTGTTTTATTAAGTTCCTGGAAGTGCTTATCTAACTCACTTGCAGAAAGGTCATCTACGGTTACTTGTTTATCTTTGTTGGTGTTAAACACTAAAACAAATTTGCCTGCATTTTCAGCGCCGGTAAATTTCTGTTGCCAACGTCTTTCAATTTCTTTCTTTTTTTCATCTGTAATATTGCCTCCTTCATAGAATTGAATCATCTTAGAAGGCATCATACCATTTTTAATAGATGATAAATAAAACTTACTTATCTCTATGTCTGTTTCGATGTAATTTAAAGCACCTATGTAGTTAGGTAAAGCATAGAACCGGATGCCAGGGCGATAATCAATAATTTCAAATATCTGCCTTCCCGTAGGATTAGACACATCAAAGTCAGGAATAAATACAGGTTCATCCCTGTTATTATTAGACCAGTCTTCTTTAAATAACCAGCCCCCGTCCTTACCCTTTCTTAAAGTAGTATAGTCAACATGATATATCTGCGAAATCTTACGATTAAAACCCCATATAATTTCAACCCGTGCAGCACCGAAAATTTCTCTGTCTTTAATTATTTTACGGGTGATGTCATTAATCGATTCGCCTTCATTATTTACTACCTTGTCTCCATTTTCATATCCATTACCAAAGATGTAATGAACCTTGCCGTTAATTATTGCGTTGTGTTTGGCAGACTTATTATAAAGTGTAAGTAAATATTCGGGGTATCCGTTTTTATCACCATACTTAATATAATCTTTATTCCTTTCCTCTTTAAATACAGGAATAGCGCTATCGGCGAATTTTAAAAATATAACCTCTGGGCCTTGATTATCCATTGTATGCTTTATATGAGGTAGAATTATTATATTGAGTGAATGAGAAATCAGTATCTCTTAATAACATTAGCTTGCCGTATTCCAAAATATTGCCTGCTGTTGATTCATCTGCGCTGCTGGTTGTTTTTTCGTACACTTTATAATGATATTCACCTACTGGCTTACTTGCAAAAACAACACTTGCATTTATGGTAAACTGGTTTATCCGGCCTTGATTATTACTTTCATCTTCGCTTTCATGTTTTACAAGCAGCACTTTTTCTTTTGTGAGTACATGGGTAAAGACAAATAAATAATAGGGTTCATTTATTGTAACGTTTTCTTTTAACGTTAATAGTAAAATTGCTTCGGTATCATTCTGCCTGAACTGTAACACACTACTAATTATATTTTAGTGTGTTTTGTTTCAAAAAAAATAACCCCTCATAATTGAGGGGCTTGATTATAGTCTGTCCAAAGGGTTATGATTGTAGGGTAGCAATCACTGATTCATCAACAAACGGGGCTGGTTCTCTTTCTTTGCTGGTAAAGTTAAAAGTATAACCATTCCTGTCTGTCCATGCTGTACCAGTTGTAATAGAGCCGTCAAGCAACTGCATACCTTGTTCACGTCCGTATAATTTCCAGGCTCCGTTATTATCTCTCGAAATCATCACCAATCTGTTTTTAGCCAAGAGCATCAACTCATTCCTGATTTGGACGCTTTGCTTATTGATAATAATTACACCTTTTTGGTCGTAAAAGATTGTACCGTTTTGAATATTCCCTGCAATAGTCTCATCAAAAGAAGCGGTTTCTTTTACGAGTTGGTATTTGCGAAATATCTTCCCGGATGCTTTGGTAACAGTTGTGATAGTGCCTGAACTTTCAGTAAGAGAAGTTACATTCTCTAACTCAATCAGGTACATATCTTTATAGACACCACCGGCGCCAAAGTCGCAACCGAATGAATAATCTTGTGTGAGTGCGCAATTGCCTGCCATACCTTTAATTATTTTTTATATACTGTAAATGATTGCCTTTTATTGGCTTATTTTTAAATATCCTTTGCTGAAAAACTTTAAGATTCATGGCTAACGCATCCATGCAATGTTTCCTGTTATCCCAAACTTGATTTGTTATTAGGCATTTAACTTTATAACTATTGCCTATTTTTACTTGGGAAGCTTTTCTCAATCCAGCAAGTACCTTTTCCTTTGTTTTCCCTTCCAACTTTTTCCCTATCCTGGCATCACGCATCTTTTTAATTGCACTCTCATTATAAACGCCAGTCTTTCCGCTGTTCCAATTCTTTCCGCCTATTGGGTCGAAAGTATTTCCTCCGCTTCCACCCTTTGTATGATTAACTAATAATCCACCAGATTTAATAAAGCCATACTTTTCTATGTATTGCTTTTCAATTTCACAAGCCTGATTATCTGTTAAGCCATCAACAAGCTTTATCGGCATAAAACCGTATTTATCAGAATAGTTTAACCAATACCTGCTCCTATATGATTTTTGCTTATACCTTTCCGATTTACCTTTACCTATATAAAATGGGTTTAGTGTAAATGGGTTAAGATGTGCATATACATAGAAATCCAAAGAGCTATATTTTAAGGGTTAAAGGGAGGTATTACCCTCCCTTATGGATTAAACTAATTTAAAAGAAACTACCTCGTTAGGGAAAGCCACGTTTACACCATATTTAAAGTGCGCCTTAAAACGCAGGTAATCTTTAAACTGGTCTTCCATAAGAGACCATTTATCTTCTTCCCCTGAAAGGTCAGTGCCACCAAACATATTAGAAGTCCTCATAGCGAAGATTCTGTTTGTACCGTCCAAGCCGTGTACTGCTGTCAGTTTGTAGTAAGTGCCTGGAATTATAATCTCCCCGGCTTCTGCTTTTACTTCATTGCCTGATGGAGCAAATGCAAACAAATTAAGTGCTGTATAGGCCTGAACATATAACATGAATGTATCCCATCCACAGAATACCGCAACGTCTTCTTTGCCTAACACGTCAGCAGGTATCTTTGCAACAACACCATTAACAATACTTACCACGTTAGCAGAAGTAATGCCTGTTGAAGTGGTAATGCCGGTAGGGTTGCCATTTACAGCAGTAGCAGCGTTATCAATCAGTTTCACAAACCCGTCAAACTTGCTAAGGTTAGCGTTGCCATGTGAGGTATCGCCCTGCCAGATAGCTATTTCCAATTGCTTAGAAATGGTAGCCGCTTTCAGGTCTGTAAATTCCTGTTCAAAAGGAATTTTATTAGGGTCACTGCCAGCAGCCAGTGATTTTGATAAATACTTTGTATTGAGAGAGTTCACACATACATCTTCTACAACTGCAATATCACCAACGGTAACTGTACGCTGTGTGATGGTAGTTGTACCAGATGAAGTACGGGTACAGCCTGTACCTGACTGAAATATTGCGTCCGTGTCAAGCAGGTTGATTTTTTGAGAAGATTTTACGCCTACAAGTAAATTGCCTTGTGAGCGGATAAGGTCTGAAGTCTTTGAGCCAAACAGCGATTTCGCCATTAGCTGGTCTTCATTTTCTATAACGTAGCTCGTTAAACTTGAAACGTCAAAAGCCATAAGGGTAGATTTAAGGGTTAGTTATTTAAGTATGTTTAATTTCTTTGAGAACATCAGCAATGTTTGCCAGTCTTGCTTCTGCTTTTTCTTTGTCGGTTAAAAATTTTGTACGCCTGTTGTTTGTTCTTGTTGCAGGCTCGGATGTAGGCTTTTGTATAATTTCATTGAAGAAATCTACAATACCCTTCATCTTTTCGTCATGTGCGGATAACTTTGTTTGAACATCATTCATTTGAGTAGAAGGTTGGCGTAATTTTTCTAACTCTGCTTCTAAAAGCGCAACTCTTCCTTCAAGTGCTTCGCATTTTTCTTTCCATCCCATATCTTCTGTCGGTGCAGCAGGGGCAGCGCCTGGTTTACCTTCTACCGGGCCGCAATAACTTACAGCGCCAGTAGCATCTACACATATAACAGAGCCATCTTCCAAAACATAATCAGCAGCCGGGGCAGGTTGTCCGTCAATTGTTACCAACTCGCCAACAGCAGGCGTTTCGCCAGCCTGTTCAATCGTTAACTGCTTACCATCTGAAGTGGTATAACTCTTTGTTGCCATTGCAACAGGTGTAACAGGTGTTACGGGAGTAACAGGCGCTGCATTGAACATTGCCTTAATCCCTTCTAAAATTCCTTTTGCTTTATCGGAAAAATTCATTTGATACTTATTTACACTACTAATTATAAAATCAAAATCCTTGTTTAATTTAGCTGCTCTGCTATCTGTTCAAGTTCTGATTCAGTCAATTGCAACAACCTTGATTTAATTGCCGCCGTAATCTTATCTACTGCTGATAATTCAATCATTCCCTCTGGTACATATTTAAACATACCTTCCACACTGAAGCCTTTTATATCACCATTTTTTACTTTTTCCCAAACCGAATCATTGTTAACTTTAGCTGATATAAACCATGAGCCTTCGGATATATCCTCAAAGCCTTTTGGTGGCATAATGCCAATAGATGTATCTGTGATAAATGAATTGATAATAGTTACGTCTGATACCTGTTGGTTATCATCGTGAAAAAGGTTGAAGTTTTTCAGATACCCTTTAGCGTTGAACTTTTGAACTATGGCAGCTATTTCAGACTTGCCAAATACTACAAAATACTCTCCGTATGTTTCATCGTTACGGTAAATAGGTAAGTCCGCTATCATAGCAGGGCCGGATATAATCCGCTTTTCTTCGTCTAATGAAAATCGCACCTTGTCATTAAAGGCTAAAAAATTACGCTCAATAGCAGGACGGTCAACCAGTCCGATAAAATTTACTTCTAATTCGCTTTCAGGGTTAGGGTCAATGACCGCTTTATAAATCTTGCGCTCCATACCCCTAATTATTTTTTAAGGGTATGTGTTTAATTTAAGATACATACTTAGCCGCCCAATCTTGCCGCCCTTGCTAAACGGGATAACCTCTGGCGTGTATCGCCCGATTCCGATTCCACCACATACGCCTTCACCGGTTGTTGTTTTGCTGCGTTTGCAAAATCGTTGATAGAACTTGCGTCTATCTTAGTGCTTTGCGACTGTGGAGACAATGGAGCCGCCGCCGCAATACTTCCACCAGATGCCGCCGCTGAACCACCACCGCCGCCGCCAGGAACCTGTACCGCAAGGATTTTCTTAATAGCCATTGTACCCGTTGCAATAGTCGCCGCTACATTGATAGCTTTAGCCGCATAATCAAAGGGAGATGGCAGGGTGGATTTTTGCTTTAACGCCTCACTTACACCCGTCCACATATTTATCACAGCTTGTGCAACGGCTAACGCCTTACCTGCTGCTGTTTGCTTGCCTACAATGTCAGATAATTTACCTAACAATCCAGCCGTTTCATCTGCCTGTTGTTTTTTATAATTGTGTTCGTATTCAGCAACAGCAACACGGGCATCAGCTAAGGCTTTTACTTTCTCGTTATATTCCTGCTCTGTTAAAATCTTCTGGTCAAAAGCCGCCTGGATTAATTGTTGTTCTATGTCAAGCGCCGCTTTCTTAGCGTCCACTTCTGCCATAGGGTCATTGATAATCTGTCCTTGTTCGTTTAAGTTTGCTTCTAACTTTTTCTTATCCTCTTCCAGTTTTTTCTTTGCATCTTCAGCCGCAAATTTTTCATCCTGTTTCTGCTTTTCAACTCGATACTTTTCATCAATAGCCGCTTTTATCTGTGCTAATTGGTCGGCATTATTGGCGTATTCAATTTCTGCTTGTTTAAGTTGCTCCTGATAAGATATTTTAAGTTGCTCTTTTTCAAGTTGACGCAAATCGACAATACCGCCAAGCATTGCTTCCTGCTTAATCTTATTTAATTTATCTTGGAAAGCACGTTCCTTATCCGCCGTTTCTTTGTCGGCTTTTTCTTTTATTTGAGCGGATTTAATTGTAAACTGTTTGTCAAGCTCTGCATTTAATAAATTAGCTTCAGAACGCCTCAGCTTACCATCCTTTACGGATTTTTCATTTGCCGCTTTTTCGGCGTTTATTTTATCAGTAAGGGCTTTAATCTCTTTTTCATAACCATCTTTAACAGTACTTAATTCATTTTCCTGTTGCAATTGGCGAAGTTTAGAACGGAACTGATACAATCTATCTTCTTCCTGTTTACGTTGCTGTATGGCCTTTAAATTAGCTTCATGCGCTTTCTTTCTTTCTTCCTCACGCTTATTTTCTTCTTCTTTTTCAAGTGCTGAAATGCCCTGTTCTGTTTTTTTATTAATCTTAGCCCGTTGCGCCCCTTCATCCTCTGCACGAATAATCAAAGCATCAATGGCACGCAACTTTTCTTTATCTACATTCTCCATTGCCATTATTTCAGAACGGGCAGCTTTCAACTGTTCAAGTGAACCGTTTCGGATTGACTGTATTAAATCTTCACGGGCATCTAATTCAATAGCAATCTGTTCAAGCATTATCTTAGCCCTTTGTGTAGCTATATCAATACTTTTATCGAGTTCTTCTTTTTCTATTTTACCAGCTTCCTTTAATGAAGCAATACGGTCTTTAATAGGTATGTTTGCATCGTTGGCTAAATCCCTCGCTTCTTGCAATAAACGATTACTCTCAGCCCTTGCAATAGCGCTGTCTGCCTCTGCATCATTCAGGTCATCCAACGCCTCCGCTAACTCGCCCGACCTTTTAGCTGCTTCCCCTAATCCTGGAGAAAAAATATCTGCTATCCATGTAGCGGCATCTGTAATTACTTCTACTACTTTTGTAAAACCTTCGATTAAAGGTGTAAGGATTTTATTAATAAAAGTATTTAGTAAACCACTTAATGCACCGAAGGCTTTGCCAAGACTATCAGACACGCCTTCCATTTGTTTGAATTTATTAAATAGTGCCGCTATAATCAATCCTAATACTGTAAGAATAGCGATGATAGGATTTGCCCGTAATACATTCAGAGCATTATTAAATAAACTTGTTCCCTCTGTTACACCTTTAAGTGGGCCGGGCAAACCGTTTAACTGCCCTTTCAGATTAGAGAAATGTCCACCGGTATCGGATATATTTTTACCGGTTTTTTGTGCGGATGTTCCTGCACTATCAAGATTGCCTTTGACGCTCTTTAATTCATCTCCTACATTCTTTACGTTGGCAGCAGCATTACCAGTGTCAACTGTAAGTTTGGCTGCTATTATTTTTTCGGGCATGGGTTAAAATTTTTTCTTCGTAGGATTGTTTTTCTTTTAAAAATACAAGGTCATTGAGTGCTTGTATTGCTGGCAGGGCATACGCCTGTTCTAAACTTATTCTTTCGTATTCCGCAACACAAGAGGCAGAATAAGTCCACCCGTAACGCTGATTAAATGGGTCTGTTTTTGTTTCTTTTTCTTCACTCTCTACAAACAACGCACTAAATCTTTTATTAAAATCAGCGAATTGTTCTGTAAATATTTTTAACGCTCCAAGTGTTTTAGTTATTGGTTGCTTTTGAAAATATTCCGCTCTTATCTTGTGTTTGTCTGACCTGTTCTTTAAAAAAGGAAGTCGGGATATTGAAGCCAATACATAGTGTGCTGCTTGTATCTGGGGCATGGTAAAGAAATATGATAATTCAACATACTGTCCAAACGTTAGTCTTTCGGGATTGTATTCAATCATGTATCTGCCTATACGTTTAGGTGCGTTGATTTTCATTTCACTGCTAAACAATTGCTTTACCTTATTAACATATTTATCAACTTCATTCAATTTCTTTTGGTCGAGTTCATATTCAGTGAAACCAAACAGATAGCACACCGCAAACAATGTTTTATCTATCTCCTCAATATCCTGGGAGTTCTTTATTTCAATTTGTTGAAACTTATATAGGGTTACGTCTTTCCAATTCATTAGTAAACGGTATTTATTACACGAATCAATTCTACGGTACAGGTATCTGGCATAGAAGCGTTATAATCGCTAATCTTCATTAATCTATATAATACGCCATCCACATATACATACTTTGAAAAGTCGAGGTCGAGAATATCTTTTGGGGTTAGATAAAACTTACCGGTTAACATTCGGCTATCTTTATCTGTTATCTCTGCCATATACGGAGACCAGTAAATATTAAACTGCGTATTTTGAAGGCTACCGCCGGGAAGGGTAAAGAATAATTCGTCTACTGCCCCAAAGTTTAAATCATTGTCAGGGAAATCCGGGTCGTCAAAGTGGCCTGCATACCCGTAATCAGTTACAGTTGCAAGAACGGTAACGGCATCTAAAATATCCCAACTGGTAACACCTTCTACTTTCTTTGTCTGCATAATCCTGATATTACTATCTATCTGCTCCTCTGTTGTGCCTGACTTCTTATAAATTGTCGGGTAAATTTTATCCTCTCCTGCATAGCCTACCAATGGAGTTCCTGAGAAAATTAAATCCGTATTTGTATTTTGAGAGGTAAACTCAACATTGCTATCGAAAATGTAAGTGCCGTAAGATTTATTATATCGTTTTTTAAATAAGTCATTCCAGTAATCGTTGTCATCTTTATAGTTGAACTTATACGTTTTACTGGTAAGTTCTGCCATCGGCTTAATTCTTACCGGCTGATTACGGTCGAGCTTATAAGACCAGTCAACAGCGTTTGAAGTGTCTGTGCTGTAAAAGTCAACATACGGCTTTATGTATAATTTCCTTTCATCGAATGGGTCTTCGTAGATGTACAGATTGAATAACTTAACTATTGATGTTAGAAAGTCAACCTGTTTTATATTTACAGGAATAACCCTGCTCATATTTATATCTCCGCCATAATCAATAGGTACTAATATCTGAGTAGAAGCCGTTATAGTCCATCTTGTGCCGGAGTTGATAGTAAGCGTACCTGATACCGTTCCGAATCCTGAAGCAAATAATTCTACTGTAAGCGTGTCACCTGTTGCAATATTGGCAGGGTCAACCGATAATAATGCACTGAAAAAATGAAAAGCGCCACCTGAACCAATCCCAACGCTATCTATAACAATACCGTTTTTCTTTAATCGCATTTCTCCTGATGCAGCACTATTCCATATACCATTAACCCTTACTTCTATCCGCCCTGTTAAAGTATCGGTTCCTGTATAGGTGAAAATGGTATCTCCGCCACTTGCTGTAAAGTCTCCCAATACATTAAATACATCAAAGGCTACCTGTATGCCTATAAATCCTGTACCACTTGTTGTATAGGTTGTAGTTTCGCCTATTACATCAAAAGCAAGATTGCTAAGATTTGTTAATCGTTTTTGGTTGTGCGGCACAATTAATTTCTTAAACCTGTCAGTATTGAATAAATCACATTCATATCTGAAATTTGCCGCTTCAAACATCTTATCAATGTATTCCTTTACATATAATGCAGGCCGGAATGTTCTAATATCCCAATCATGCTTTAACACCGAATAGTTTCCGTAATCAATAAGCGGATAGTAATAACCGCTGCCCGGCGTTGCACTCCAACTGGCAATAATATTCGTTTCTAAATATTCATGGTCATAAGCTGAAAAGTCAAGGTCGGTTAAATATCCGCCCGATAAAGCAACGTTTAAAGATGTCAGTTCGCCGTTCAATGCCATTTCATATTCCTTTCTTCCCTTGTCGTTAATAATCTCTAACATCCTTATCGTTCCCTTGAACGTCTGAAGATTATCCTGAAATATCCAGCAACGGGCAGAAATAGAAGCATTGAAGTTCTGTGTGATATTAGGTAGGTTAGGGTCGTAAACGCTGGTATGCCCTATGTCAAATATATTCCCAAACAATTGATTATTTCTGTTTGTTCCAGGTAATACAACAGTCTTGCTAAATGTAGTTTGACGGGATGCAAAATTCCTGATGTCATCTAATGCAAATGTCAGTAAGCTGGACGCATCCTTGCTTATGTCAACCTGATAATTTTCTATGAATAATTCCGTTATCATCTATACTGCGTGTTGTGCGTTGTACCAAATTCTATTGATAAGGTCAGGTTAGTTAACTCATCGTTTATTCTTTTCTTTGGCTCATAATCATTATCTGTAATTCTTACCTGAATAAAATATCCTTCTTGCTCCATGTAAACTATTGGCGAAACGATTAACTCCTGCAACCACCGGTATTCAGCATCGGTTAAGAAGTCGCTATTAAGCGTCATCTTTTCTTTATACTGTGATGAATAAACAGGCATCTGCTCATTATATACATTATTGGAATTATAATAACTTACTTCTCCTGAAGCTCCAATGGTGTAAGCAAGCCTCCCGAAATCCTTTCTTTCTATATTGATTGTTTTTCGTGAAACTTTATTGAAATCTTTACTTTCAAAGCCGCCGTATTTATTCAGAAAGTGCAGGGTGAAGTTTTCGTACCTGCAATCGCAGTCAATATTAAACCGGTAGATAACGCCACTATTGTATTGTGCTGTGTAATACTTTATTGTATCATTAATAAGACCTGGAACCAAACTGTTGATGCCTGATTTTGAGCAATTCGTAATACCGTAATTATTGTCTGCTGCTATAACTAAAGAAAGCGTTTGGGTATCTACTAAATTATTCGAGTAGTCATAGGTCTTTATCTCTACATCTTTTGTACCTGATGTCTGACCGAAAAAAGGAATTAAATTAAAATCATTCAGGCAGTGGATAGTTGTTTCCTGGGGTCTTGTGCTGATTACTTTATTGCCTAATCCGTTTAGACTGGTTGTAACACCAATTAACCTGCCATTGTAATTATTAAAGAAAACTCTTTCAGTATCTGATACTACATTGGTGTAAGTATCGAAACCATATTCTTCGCCAAACTTTACCTGTACAGACACATTACATTCTCCAGTTGTCATTTCTTGTGCAAGGAAGGCGGCAGATGATGGGTTAAAGGTTACGTTTAAGTAATTCCTTACAATCTGCCCAATATTAAAAACGCCAATACTTGTGTCAGGATTAGGAACCTTTTTTAACCGTGCTTTCATTACACCATTGATATATATATCTGCAACGAATTTGTAATTTTCATACGTTGTAGGATTACTGGTATGTTCAGGATAAGCAACTGTGTAAATAAGGTCATCATGTACGCTTGATAATGCCGGTGGTGTTGATAGTATTGTATAACTCATAAGGTATCGGGTAGGGTTAAATAAAGGTCTATTACTAAAGCTGCACCTAATCTTTCTTCTATCTTTTGGCTAACTGTTTCAACGGCGTTGGTGAGAAATCCCGTAGGCTTAATACCGTAGCGTTTAATATTCACCGCTGCACCCCACGCTTTAGCTTTGGCATTATCACGGTTCTTTAATTCATTCTTGCTGACGGCTGAATATTTAGCAACGTTGGTTTGCTTCTTGCCTGCCTTATTGATACTGCGTTGCAGGTTAGCTATCATTGCAGGGGAAGGAAATTCTGTTTTAAACTGATATAATCCTTCGCCGGAACGAGTACCCTTTACGCCGTCATTGATAAACTGCCCGTAAAAGTTCATGTACATATCAACCGATATAACATTTCCTTCTTGTGTTGGGTTTTCTAAACTAATAGACGATGAAAGTTCACCTGTTGATATACTGTTGTTATTAATAAGGTTCTGCTGTGTCAGTTCTACTAATTCTCCGGCCAATACAAACAATTCGGTAAACGTTTCTTTAGGTTGCAGGACGTTATCTTCCCCGATGTCATCGAGAAAGCCGTCTGCTAATGCTGCCGCTTGCGCCTTGTTAATACTCATCACTAATAAGTATATTTTCAGGCTTTTTGTTTTTCAATAAAAAAACCCCTCAAACGAGGGGCTTGCCTGTACCGGCTAACTTACTTGCCGCATGGTTAAACCGCCGGTTGAATTAACCCCGGTTATCTCCCATACTTTGCCGTTATTGACATAGTACAATTTCCCGTCAGCCGATACGAAAAGGCAGTCGGAAAGTTGCATTAAATAAAGTTACAGGTTTACTTGTAATTCTTTACCTGAGAGCGCAAAATAAAGGTTTTGAAGTTGATGTATATATTTAATATTTGGCATGAAACCGTGATAAAAATCATCGAAAGGCACAAATACATCGTCTTCAAATTTATATGATATAAAATTTTCTTCTTTAAGAATTATATATATATTCAAACTTGTATCATTAAAAAATCCACACTTCTCTAATATTTCAGGCGTAATGGTGATAGGGTAAGCCGCAGTATTAAAATTACTCATATTATTTTCCGTGCCTTCTATATGAGCAATATTAAAACCTGTAATTTTATATGGCAACCCATTTTTATTCGCCACCCAATTACCAACCCTTAATTCATTTGCCTTTATCATAGTTAGTTTTTACAATATTGAAATTTCTCCCATCTGCCCTGCTGTCTGCCATTTGTGCCATGCAAGGGCAAGGGCGCAAACACAGTCATCATGCAAGCCAGTGGGAGCCGAATACTTTACACCTGTCCTTGTAAACTGATATTCAAAATTACTCAACTCATCAGGGATATTCCCTTCAGGGAATGTTATCCTTCTTTGCTGAATACCCAATGCCAACCCTTCCATTAATTGCTGCTTACTTCTGCTTGTAAAATGAAATAACTCCACTTCCCTTATCCGTGCAATATCTTCACCCACCGGGTCGCCAACACCTGTACTGTCTAACGCAATGGGTGCGGATGGCAGATTAACTATTGCCTGCGCCGTTTGTCGCCAATCCTTTTGAAAACGCTCAAAATAACAAACCGACCCGTTTCTATCCAGCCCAATTATTACCGTGTAATCAAATGACTTTGCCAAGTCAACACCAAAACAAACTGCTGGCGCCGTTGATATTGGATAAGTACATTGATTGATATATGCCAGTCCAAAAGGGTTTGCTGTATTTTCTAAGAACTCTGCAAGGTATTCCTGATTAAATGCCGCCTCTGGCAAATCCCTTTTTGCATCGTCAATCTCTGCCGGGTCGATGTATGGGTTTGTATAAGTTGACATTTGCCAGCTTGCCCAATTAGGTTCGCCTGTTTTGCCCCGGCTGAATAATTTGTAAAAATCATTCTTTCCCTTTGGTGTTGACATAAACCAGGCATCGCCTTTTAAATCGGATAGTGTTGCCCTTATTGATTCAGTCCATCGCTTCCAAAGGTCTTTTGTAAATGCCGCTTCATCAAGTATTACCCTTTTATATTTACGGGAGCGCCCTGCTAATTCATTTTCCAAACTCCAAAATTCAATCCGCCCTCCGGTAATCAGTTCAATGAATTGATGTTCGTTCTTTCTTTTTATAACAGGCTCTAAGGCTTCTAAACATTCGTTGTAAGTTCCATCAAGTAGTTTGTATGTTGGCGTGAAATATCCAGCCGGGTCGCCGCCTAATGATGTTTCAGAAAGCAGATTAATTGCCAATGCAGATTTGCCAAACCTTCTGCCACAGGCTAAGGCGTTGAACCTTTTGCTTTCTGCAAGTATATTAACCTGTGCTTCATGTGGCTTCCGCAGCCTTATCGTTGTCTCCATAAATTACCCTTATCGTTTGCATTCCGGTTATTTCCTGTTGCTCTCTTGGCTTCCCCATTGCCCTTGTGATAATCGTTTCAATATTAAACAAGCTGCCTTTTTCAATTGATTTTTTTATGGCGTTTGCAACAGCCTTCTCTAATACTGTTGCTTTGGGATTATCATAAACGGCTTTAAGTTCTTCTATATTCATTGAAAGCAAAACCATTAATGTATCGTTTATTTCTGATAACTTGTAACCTTGGCTTCTTAATTCAGAAACAAACTTCCGGGGTCGCCCATTTGGATTGCCGCTTTCGCCGGGCTTAAATGGTTTTAAATTTCCTTCGTTTGCCATTTCACTGTTTATTCTCTGTATTTTCAATATACTTGCCGTCATTGTCGGTAAAGCATACAAGAGGTCGTTTTTCGAGCATCTGTGGAAACTCCCGTAATGACTTGACTAATTTAGCAAACTTGTCATCCTTTATAACTCGTGGGTTTTTAGGGTTGCCTTTTATTTTATTAATTGGTACGCTAATCATCCTGTTTTTATTAATTGTTTCCATTTCTTAAAAAATGTCAGTTTTACTTTCTTTGTTTCGCCATCGTATTCATGCGATGTAAGGTGCCAGCCTTTGCAATGTTTGCAGTAATAGTATCGGCGTTCTTTCCTGTTTGGGTTCTTGCTGCGCTTTGCCTTGTCTATCGCTGCTTCTGCTTGCCGTTCTGAAAGGGTTACTTTGTGGCACATGGGTTAATTTTTTCTGTAAACCCTGTTGTGCATTACACAGAATAAGAAACTCCAATCTTTATTCGGCGTTACCGGCGGCAAATGCCTGTCAACTACACGGGTAACGCTTTCGATGCCCTGAAAGAAGCCAAACGGCATCTGAAATGAATTACAACTGTCATCAATAACAAGATAGCCGCCGGGCTTAACAAGTGAGGCGTAATGCTGTAAATCATTCTCCACATGGTGTTCGCTATGGCCCCCATCCACGAAAACAACATCGCAACTTATTGCCGCTGCTTTCTTTATTATTTCCGGTGCTTCGCTCAATCCCTGTAATATGGTGTAGTCCTTTGCCAGTTTAAATTCATCATGCAGTAAATCAATACAGGCTTTGTAATCTTCCATGCCCCATTCCAGCCCCTCGTTGCTTAAAGGGGTAACACCGTAACGCTTTACTTTCTTGCTCGCTTTGTCTGCTAATAATTTAACCAGCGATAACACCTGCCCTTTAAATACACCTACTTCCAAAAAGGTAAATTCCTTTGGCAGTTCATCTACTATTAATTTCCACATCCAATGAAAGGAACGCTCGCCAAAGCCTAATCCGTTCTGTTCTACAAAAGTGCGGTGGTCTGATAGCCATTGCCGTTCATTTACCTGGTTGATAAATGAAACGTGAAAGTCCTTTGCTGTTTCCTGGTTATCTTTCCAGCGGTCTTTACATTCCTGAAGGGTTGAGTATTCTGCCATGTTGTATATTTTTTGTTCGTGGCATTTCCCGTTGAAGTGGATAATTGCCGGTTGTGTTTTTGTGATGTTGTTGGTTAGTGTTTCGCTTATGGTGAAGTCGGTATCTGATTTAAAGGCATAAGATTGAAATAAAGTACAGTTATAGTCTAATTCAAATATCGCTAACACCGAATGGCATGACTGAATGAATATATTTGTAAAATAGGCTTGGTCATCATCTCCATAATTTACTTGAAACTTATCTGTTATTTCTAACCATTGATTTATAGGCGCTGAATAAACACCACTGTTTAAATACTTCCAAATAGATTTTGCTTCAGGATATAATTTTGCTTTGCTTGCATCCGGCCAACAATGTTTCTCTGTGCTAAAAAATAAATAATCCGGCACCTCCGCAATGTGTTTTAAGAATAAAGTATCGTAAGCATCTACAAAAATAAAATGGGTGTAGCCTTCCAATGTTTTCAGGTACTCCCTTGTAAGGATTACTTTCATGCCAAAGCCCTGCCATGTCTCACCTAATCCTAAAACGGTCAAGTCCATGCCACAACGCTTTGCAGAACGGATTAACGCCTGAAGGTGCGGCGTGTCTTGTGTGGCTACGGTGATGACTTTGATGCGCTGCATTAATTTTTATTTTCCTGTTTACCAACTTTTTGATACAATGCTTTCCTGTTTGTTTTTTCAATCAGGATAAAGCCTAAACTTAAAACGTGTTCTTCGATTGCATCATGGTCGTAATATCCGGTTACATCATCGAAAACCCAACAACCGCCGACCGGGGTGCGGTCTTTGAAAAAGTTTATTTCGGTTAGCAGGGGTAGGTGGGCGTGGGCAGCATCGAAATGAACAAAGGAATATTTATTCACCATCCGCTTAACCTGATTGTAAACTGGCACACCGTTCTTATGTAATTCAAAAAATACCGTATCCTCATAAGGGTAAAAATCAAAGTCAATAAACTTGCTGGCTGCGTACAAATAACAATTGCCTACGCCTTCCAGTTTCATTTGATTGGTATAGTCCAGCTTTACTATTTCCCCTTCCTTGTGTTCGTACTCAATATTCCCGTAAGGGTCAATTGCAATATGTTTTTTAAGGTGCGAATAAACGGCTAAGGCATCAATTATATATTTTGTGCCGCCGCCTCTGCGTAAGCCGATTTCACAGGTAATGCCTTCAGCCTTTTGGCTTAACTCAATGCCTTTGGTTAACAAGTGGTAATCTTCGCTGTCTCCTGGTAGTTGTATCATGCTAATTGTTTTTCAAATGGATTGTAATAAACAGGCTCCCTTCCGGCAACCATGTCGTGAATTAGTTTTATATAACGCTCCGTACATTCGCCACTATGTTTATGTTTCCAGTCCTGATAAGGTGTGCCGCCATTATCTATATGTTCAATATCAACGCCAATAAGGAAACAATTGTAAAAGCCGGATATATGTGAACGATGGCAAGCAATGTTATCATCGTAACCGTACTTTTCTATTTGCTTCAAAAATCCTATCTTATCAAGCAGGGCAGGGTTATACATTGTACACGTTCCCATTATGTCCGGCGTTTGCTCAACGTATACCCATCGCTGTCCAGGTTCGTGCGGAAGCATCTTTAATTCGCTTTTGAATTGTGGGTCGTGATGCCATGTTGTTTGTATTAAATCACGGCGCTTTAAACCTATAATCCCGATTTTATTATCACGGCTTATTGCTTCTTCCATTAAATCAACCCAATCTTCTTTGTAAACAACGACATCGTCATCCTGTTTTATACAAAACTCTCCCGGCTTCCTTTCTTTCCAAATAAGATTTATCGCCTCGGCAGTTCCTAAATTGGTTTCGTTATGGAATACCTTTTCAATCATCCCTCCAAAATCAATAATAATATCCATTGTCCTTTCCGTTGCGGCGTTCACTGATAACATTAACCTATGCCTGCTGAAATCAACGGTTTCATACAGGCTTTGTAATGTTCTTTCTAAGCAATCGTCTTTTTTATTTTCTTCAGTGCTATACACTGCCATACCTATTAATGCCATCAGTTTGCTTTTATGTTGTTATAAACTTTTATCATAGCTTCAATTGCATCTACATTGTATTGATAACCGGCAATGTCGCCCGTTTCCCGTTTTAAGTATTGCGTGAATTGATTGTAAATATTCTTAATCATTTCAGCTAAACAGGGAGGACACCATACATCAGGGTTATAGCCTGCCCCGAAAAATTCCACCCGTGCTACTTGTATTAAGTCATTTATTTCATGCTGGTTTAAGCCTTTCATATAACCAGCCTTCTCTAAGGTTAACAAGTGGTGAAGGTGTTTAGTTAATATGTTTACGTTTTCGGGAGTCATTTAAATTGTTAATTATCATTACACTAAACTGATTTGATATTCAAAAATTTGTTTCCTTTCATTATTAATCTTGTGAAAATTAAAATGGGTATCACAAAACTCTTTTAGTTCCTGTCCTGCTTCCCTTTGCCGTTTTTTACTCTTAACTAACCTGTTGATATGATTAACCCAATCGGTACTATTCTTTGCATAGAAAACGGGTAAGTTTAAGTAAGGATGAACGTATGAACAAATAACCGGTAGACCAAGATTAGCTGCCTCGAGTACCTTTAGGCAAGACTTCATCTTGTTAAACGGAGAAGCAAGTAAAGGTATTAGACATATATCAGCCTCAGCATAAGCGTTGTAATATCCTGTTTCGGGGTCTTGGTAATCAGTAACAGGAACGCCAGGTATAATTTTATATTGATGCTGAAACCCTGATGTATAGCTGTGACATATCCGCTGCCACACGTCCGCTCTATTGTCCATTTCATGCCCTGCCAAAATCATTTTTATCTGTGTACAGATAGGCTTCAAACATTCAATCGGTCTGGCAAGTAGCGCTATATCTTCTTCATGAGTTGCCGAACCCTGCCAGAATAATCGGGCTAACTTTGACGGAGTACGCTCAATATTAAACTGCCCTGTCTTACAGATTGCATTGGGCAATATGTGTACGTTTTTATTAAACTCGTATATCTTTTCAAGCAATCTTTCATGTGTAGTAAACACTACGTCTGCACTGGTAATATTTTCTATTTGGTCGGTGGCGAAATTGGTTTCAATAAAGTGCTTGTAAAGTATATGGTGAGGGTCGAGTTCCCAGTAATCATCTATGTCAACTGCAATCTTAAACCCGTACTTTTTTTGATACCCTTTGATTTGTTCGAGGGTATCCGGTGGAATAACTTTATTATAGAAATAAATATCAATGTCGGTAAAGTATTCCTCTTTAAAGTCGTTGGTGATAAATACCTCCACGCCTTCCATTTGTGTTAATGGCATGATGACCCTGTGATAATCACAACCAGAGTTTCTTTTTATTTGACCTAATATCTTCACAGGTATCTTATTTGAAAACGTGAGAAAATGGCACCTGTAACAAGCCCGATAAATAAATAGAACGGAAAGAAAGGAACGTGAAAAGCCCAAGCTATAAAAAACGTTAACCAGGCGCTCATGCACTTTAAGCAATTAAACGGTTTCTTATAACCCAAGTGCAACACCTCCACCCATGCAAAAGCGGAACTGAAACCACACAGCACAGCAAAATCCCCGTTCATTTGTGGCAGGGTAACATACTTACAAATGAAATACACACCGGCTATAATGGCGATAAAAAATAATAAGAAAAGAATATTGGATAGAATTTTCATTGGTATAACTTTTCTTTTTTTGATTTAATATTTTTATGTATTTTTTTTAAGGCATTTTTTACTGTTTTATAACAACTCTCCCACGGTATGCCCGTTTCTTTTTCCATATCCCTGAAATTTCCAATCAAATAATACATCTTCAATAAAATTTGCTCATACTGATTCAATTTCCACTTTTCATCTATTAGCCGAATGTCTGTTAATTGCATTGGTATCGACTGTACCATATCGGTAATTTCATCTTCAATATCCTCTTTGTTTTTCCTTTCTTCTAAGTCAATTTCATTTAGCCATGACTGGCACTGCACCCGTTCAAAAATCGTCTCACCTGTTTCGCTTGACAATACCGATTCCAGCGGCTCAAAAAATTGCCGGTACTTTTTGAAGAAAGGGCTTGTGCTGGATTTGATTTGATTGAGAATGATTTTGACGGTGTAGAAATCGAGGATTTTATTTCGGTATAGTTCAAATAGTTTTTCATCGGGTAACTCACAGATGATAGCAATAACTTCTTGTTTGAGGTCTTCCCTAAGTTCGTAAGGCTCCATCTTACTAAGGCAGTCGGCGAAGTTCTTACCAGTGTATAAATTATAAATAATCTCATTCCGATTAGGAGAACTCACGTTTAGGATATTGTTTTTCAAAGTTGATAAATAAAAGTTGTTTAACCAAATGTTTAAACAATTTTATTTTAATACGGTAAATATAGGTCCGCATCGTAAATCTTATAAAAGCCGCTACCTTATCAGTTTTTGTTGTTTTTAAGATAGCGGCGGTGTTCGGTGTAGGTTTCGTGTGGAACATTTTGTTCGTAAACATAAAATAAAAGATTCGTGCCTAAATGTTTGTCTATTGCCCTTACAATAGATGTTTTACGCTTTGGGAAATCTCCACTCTCTAACTTCTGGTATTGGCGTGAAGAAAAGCTACTACCTAATTCATTTGCAATTAGTTGCGCCATTTCAATCTGCGTTAACCCCCTTTTTTCACGGGCTGATTTTAAAATAAACTCCGGCTTATCCATTTTATCTTAGATAATTTGCAAAAAATACGACAAAAAATTAGACAAAAAATATCGCATAAAATTTGGAAACACGATACTAATGTTCGTATTTTCGCATCGTATTTGAACGTACACAAAAAACATAGGTAATGGAAAAGATAGGTTTAAAACAGGATGTGTTGGATGGTATTAAGAGCAAC
>ERZ650304.408-NODE-408-length-23404-cov-13.169386_pt1 | contig 23404 bp, 20 predicted proteins | sample MGYA00376240_ERZ650304 | MGnify/ENA primary metagenome ERZ650304 (study PRJEB26733, sample SAMN07839271) | wastewater metagenome | biome: small river; feature: stream; material: water | place: USA: North Carolina | collected 2016-03-01 ... | reverse complement strand
TTCGCTGACTCCACTGGTCCGCATGGCCGGCGTCGCGCATGTCGAAGTATTCGTCGGCCTTGCTGCGCGGCTCGTACTTGTGCGAACTGGTCGTCTCAAGGGACGCGTTGTCGGTGCCGAGCCTGGACATGCTGTTCCAATCGCTGTCACCCATCACAGCGTCGTCGCTCAGGCCAGAGCGTTCAATGTGACGATCATCCGTGTCGTCTGAGTTCGCAGCTTTGACGCTCGCTTCGTTCAAGCCAGCGTCAGCATTCTTCTCTTCGTAGAAGTGGTCGAGCACGGTGTTCTTGCGCGGGCCAAACCAGCTGTCGAGTGCAGCTTCGTGGTTCTTGGCGATCTCGCCTCCGTTGGCCAGCGCGCGAAGGTCTTTGGCCACCGGACCCAGCTTTGCAAGAAACTCACCGCGGCTGTCCGACTCCAGCGTCACCTCGAACTTCGAGCGAGCCACCGGCGTCATGTTGTCGAAGATCATGTCGGCGTCAGCTTCGTAGCGCTTGGCCAGCTCCCCGACGCGCTTCTTGATCCCGGTGAAGGTGTCCTTGGTCGCCTCGTGGTCGACGACGCCTTGCTGAACGGCAAGTGTGTAGGCGTTCTCAACGAGCTTTTGCGCATCCTTGCCGTAAGCCTGGATCATCTTTTCAGGGATGAGCACCTCTCCGTCGGCACCCTTGAAGCCACGGGCCACCCAGCTCATGATGGCGATGGCGGCCTCGCGCTGGGCCGGCGCCACGTTGTCGCTAACTTCCTGGATAACCCCTTCGTTGATTCCGCGCTTGCGCCAAAGCTCGGCAAGGAGGCCAATGTTCATCCATTCCTCATCCTTGACGACCTCGGCCTTGGCTCGCCCCTCTTCGTTGAGCAATTTACGGATCAGCCCTTGCCTGTCAGTCATCCGGCTCGAGGCTTCACTGGCTTTCACGCCACCGTAAAGCTCAGGCTGCCCCTGCTTGACCAACATGCCAAAGTCGTCAATCACAACGTCATCGGTCGGATCACGCCCTTCGCGCTCACCGAAGTCGTCGGTCAGTCGTCCGCGCATCTTCGACTGCTTCGTTGTCCCGTTGAGTTCGTCAGCGATGCCGGTGTCGACGTCGGCCTGCTTCTTAGCGTCAAAGTGGCCACGAAGCGCACCTTGGAACACAAACGGGTCTCGGTGCTGACCGTAGTCCGACGCAGCCTTGACCAGCTCTGGATCATACAAGTTCGGCTGACTGAGCACGCGGCCCGCATAAGCATCGGCATGCACGCGTCGTGCGTCGGCGAAGGCCGCGCCGTCAAGGTCAACTTCGTGAGGACGCACGCCACCCATGAGCGCCGACAGATCGCGATCAACACTGACCTTGTTAATGTAGTCGTCGAGGTGGTTAAAGCCCTTGGCCAGCGTCTCACCCGCTGCCGCGCTGATCTTGTTGATCGTGTTCTTCGGGTCCGACGTCACGTCGGTGACGGCGTCTGCGGCGCTGCCGAGCGTGCCGTGGACGGCGTGCCCCGCCCCGCCGATACCACCCATCGCACCACCCGCAACCGCACCAGCTGCTCCGGCGTTGAGCGCGCGCTGATAGTCCAGGTCGTCGGCAACCCCTCGGTCTTTGAGGTAGTTCTGGGTGCCCTGGCCGACCAAGTCCTGAGCAAATTCCGTGCCAAATTCGCCAGCACCTTCGCGGGTGATCTCGCGACCCGCAGCTGCGGCAATACCGCCCTTCAGCGCCCTTTTTCCGAGCCCGGCCACCGCACCCACGGTCATGGCCGGGACGAGGCCTTCCAGCGGCGCCTGGATGGCCCCAGACACCCTCCCGGCGTTGATGATGTCGCTGTACGACTTGTTGGCCCGGATTTCCGGGTCGACCATCGCACCTCCGATAGCCTCATCGGTCATCTGGTTGTAACCGGTCAGGCCCGATCCAATCATCGCCCCAGTTTGGGCACCCTTGGCCGACCGAGTCAGAAGTCCGCCAATCGCCGCGCCGGCCAGACCGCCGAGTGCCGGTTTGATGGACGACCGAATGTTTCCCATAGCGCCGCCGGCCCAGCGGGCCGCGGAACCGAGACCGTCAATGTCGGTGAAGTTCTGGACGCTGGGTGCCCAGGCTTGTGCAGCCTTGAGGGTGCGCACTCCTTCGGCTTCAAGCGCCTTGCCTTGCTCGACGTTACCCGAGTCGTAGGCTTTCGCAGCGCCAGTTATCAAGGCATTCGCCGTCTCGGACAAGCCTGCGGTTTCCCACCCACGACGAAGCTCGGAGGACGTAGCCGCCTGAAGAGCCTGGTCTTCGACGAATGCCTCGTCAGACTTGTCTTTGCGCGCCTGCGCGGCGGGCGTCAGCGTTGCGTATGCTCTGGTTCTTAGATCAGCCATCACTTGCCACCTTTCAAGTAGTACTTCTTGAACGCCACCTTTTCATCATCGGTCAGCGCGTTGTATTGCGACGTGCTGATGTGGTCGCCTTGGTCAGTCACAAACCCACCACGCAAATCCGAATTCGGCTTCCACACGCGAAGGTCTGTACCGCCCAAGCCGGCCTGACTAAGCCAGCGGTCATAAAACGCTTGACCGTTGTCCAGCTTCGACGCGAGACCGACCAGGGTGCTGACGTCCTTGTTGAACTCTTCTGGCGACTGCCCCTGCGACGGCTTCAGGTTCGCAGCCAGACCGCGAAGGCGAGACAGCTTTGAGCCATCCAACTTCCCATCCACAGTTGCATATTGCTCAAGTTGCTTATCAAGCTCGCCAACTCTCGCTTGTTGGAAGTCGCGGGCATCCTTGTCTTGAGACAGTTGTAGGTGATCGGCGCGCAGTTGACGGTTCAAGTCTCGGTCTTCCTGCGCCCCAGCCAACGCCGCCCGTCGAAGCCCGAGGTCCGCCGCCTTGTATGCGCTGTCAGACTTGGTCTTCTCCATCTCGGTGAGAAGGTGCATGGCGTTGACGCTGCCGTTCCGGGCGGCGTCGCGCAGACTCTTCTCGGTACTGGCTTCCTTGGCGATGCCTTCAAGCCGAGCGTCACCTTTGGTCAGACGCGCAAGAGCTTCCTTGTCACCGGCCAGTGCCGCGCCGCGCGTAAGTTCGACGAGCCTGTTTCGGTCGGCAGCATTGCGCTGGATGGCATCGGCGTACTGCTGGGTCTTGGACCAGTCCGTGGTCATCGACCCGTCAGCTGCACGGTATAGCTGACCACCACCGGCTCGGTTGTCACCCGAGAACTCAAGACGACCGTCCTTCGTTGTGTTCACCGCAATGCCGGTTCCTTCGAGCATGTTCCGTGCGTTGAACGCAGCCTGGACAGACGGGTCGCGGAAAGCCTTAATGCCGCCGTCACCACCCTGCGCATATCGACCTCGAAGCTGGCTCAGACCGGCCTCGGCTTTGGCGAGCAGGCCGTTCCCGCCGAACTGCGTTGGTGTGGTGTTTTCAATCTGGCGCTTGGCTTCCGCTTCGGGGGTTGCAGCAACGGTGAACGGCCTCGGCTGGGCAACTTCCGCGTCGGGCGTGATCACCTGCGGCACAGTAGCCGGGGTCTTGGGTGAGTAGTCAAACTCATCAATTGGAGCTTTTCCAGAACCACCCAGAGCACGACTCGCCAAGTTCAAGCCACCTTGAACAAGGTGGCTTGCGTAATGACCAGCCCCGGCGCCAGCGACGCCGCCGCCGAGCGTGCCAACCGGACCCAGAACGGAGCCGGCTGTTCCACCCACAATGCCGCCGGCAGCCGGAAGTGCTAGTTGCGCCACATCGCGAACACCCTGGTGCGCCTTGTCCCACAGACTGACGTCTGGGCTGTCGTAAAAGGCCGAACGCTTACCGTCCGAATCCATCGCGGCGCCTTCGAGCGCGACCCCGGCAGCGCCGAGTACCGCAGGGAGGGCACTCCCCTTTGCGGCGGATAGGGCGGACCCATAACGCTGGCCAACTGCCCGCCCAGCTCGCTCCGCAAAGGTTCGTTGGGCACCCTGAGACGTCGCGTTCGGGTCAGGGCCGACCCGCTGGAACATGCCTTCGGGCGCCGCGGTGGCGACCTTCGGGGCCACCGTGGGCGCGGGGCCAACCTCAACACCCATCAGCCGCGGAAACCCTCTTGCCGGGGAGCCGTTTGCGTCATAGACCCCCGTCGCAGTTTTGGCCTTATCGGCAAACCAGCTCTGCGTGTTGTTAATCGCCATCGCAATACTCTCTCAGATCGTATCAGAGTTCAGATTATAGGGGGTTCAGTACGTATACGTCTCGATCTTCGACGCTAGCGCGTTCATGCCGGCCAGAGCCGAGGAAGCCATGCCGGCGTAGGCATTTGCCCCTGCATTTGCAACCCCAGCCATGTCGCTCATGCGTCGATAGTTCATCTGGGCGTTCGAAATGACCACCTCAGCCTGTGTTTTGTAGGCTGCAACAGCCACCTGACCCTTCGCGCTGGCATTGGCAACGGAAAGTCGACCCTGCGCATCCTTGACTTCCATCCCCGCCGTGTAGGCTTTCAAGGTGCTCTCGAAACTGTTGATCTCGGCAGTGATGGCGGCGCTGCGACCCTGAACCAGTGCGGTGTAGGCAGACACCGAGGCCGCGTAGGTGCGCGCCGCGTTTTCGTTGGCAGAGCTGACAGCTTGAATCTCAGTTGACCGAGCCTGAATTTGAGTCGCGAATGCCTGAACTTCAGTTCCGTAAGCAGACACCTCTGCTTTGTAGGCGTCGATGGCTGCGGAGTTGCCTTCAACCTGCGCCCTGAAACCCTGCCACTCGGCCGTCTTCCCGGCCACCTTGGCCGAGTACGCCTGCACCTCCGCACCGAAAGCTTCAACCTTCAGTTTCTCAATCTCAGCCTTTGTCGCAACACCGTCAACAATCGCCTTGTATGCGTTCGCCATCGCACCGTAGGCGTTCATCTGGGACGTGAATGCCTGCACCTTGGACGCATCGACATCAACCTGAGCCTTCAGCCCGGCAATGTGAGCCTGATACACATCGTAAATGGCCAGCGCTGCCTTCAATCGGTACTCATAAACCTGGGCCTCGGCCTGATACACACTCACCTTGGACTGGACCAGCTTGACCTCAATCTCATACAGGTCGACGACAGACTGGAGAACGCCGTGTGCGAACTGAAGCGCCTGGGCATTTAGCTGAACGAGGTTTCCAGCCCACTGCTGTGCCGCACCAATGACCATCTGACGAAGATTCATTGTTTGACTGACGGCGAACTGGAGGTTGTTCTGCTCAAGCTCGGCCTGCTTGATGGCGATTTCCATCGCCGCTCTGGCGTTATTGTCGGCCGCAGCTTGTCGTGCCTGAATAACAGCCGAGAAAATCGAACCGCCGGGCATGGTGAACCCGCGCGCCGCCCCATCTTCGAAGATGCTGTCTCGCGTGCGCAGGAACTCGACATTGGTCTTGTCGACGGCACGAGCGAAGATGGCATTCTCAACATCCGTCGAAAGCGCCGTTCCGCCGGCAATATACTTGGCCAACCGATTCTCAAGCGCGCTCATCTGCTCATGAAAGCGAGGATTGAGCTTGGTGAGATAGGCGTCGACAGAACCTTCCAGGCTGGAACGAAGGGCGTTCCCCTGATCGGAAAAATCCGCTCGAAATTGAGCAGTGACATCCACCGGGCCTTGGATGTCCGTGATGGGTCTCTGTGCCGTAAATTCAGGAACGGCGACCACCGGAGCATCGGGCACCGTAATATCGGTGAGTGTTGGCGCTGTAATGTTGATGTTGTTCAGTGCGTCGGGTGCAGGCGGGATGACAATGCTCGCGAGCGTCGGCGCTTCTTTTGCAAATTCGGCCAACTGATTCGGCGTGATCGGCAACGTTGTTGCTGGACGAACGGCTTTGTTCACCGGGGCGGATTTCGTATCCAACGTCGGGATGGGAAGTGTCGCTGGGGCTTCTCCCGGTTCGGGCGGTGCAATGAAATGTTCGCCGCCGTATTGAGGAACTGATCCGATGTCGAAGTTCACATCCTTGAAGTCGACGGTAATTTCACCAGGAGCGATTTCATAGCGCGTATCAAACGCACTGATCGCCTTGTCAAGCATTCCGCTTGCGTTTTCAGCCATCTCCTTGGCGACGGATTGAGCGTTGCTGATGATTGCAGATACATCGTTTGCCATTTAAATAGCCCTCGTGGTGGTATCAACCAGGGCTTCAACCCGGTCAATTTCAAAATTCCGCCCTTCGACGTTCTCAAAAGTAAAGCTGTAATAGCTTCCTTTAACGTTCGCTCCACACTTCGCCCTGACGAGGTGGGTTCCGTAATTTGGAGCCTGCCATGTTCTGAACCGCGTCACAGGTTGTTCATCCGCCTGGACGCCGATGACCATATCCGGTGACGACCGACCTGCGACGTAAACCCACGGCACTCTCTTTAGGTTTGAAGCGCCGAAGTTCGTTCTGAACGTTTTAATTTTCGAAAGTACCGGGGCGCCCAGGTCGGTATCACCAGTCAGTTCAAAAATCCCATCCGACTTAACCCCAAAGAACCTGTCTCCAAAACGCAGGATGTTGTCGAACGGATAGTTTGTGTAGTGGCTGACTGCCCCGGTCGTGAGGTTGATCGCGTATGCTTCATAGGTCGCTGTAACAACGGCCTCGCCTTGCGCATACATGGTGAGCTTTGGGGTGACGAGCCACGCCTGACCGGTCGGGGCGACTGTCACAGACGGCCCGGTAAGGCTCCACACAGTCAGCTCTCTGACTGTTCCGCTCGCCTCGATGTCGACGCGGCCGTTGAACTTAAGCTCACCTCGGCCGACACCACCCGAGACGCCGCTGGCGTCGATGCTGTAGCCACCCTTCGGGTTGAGAACACCAACCCAGCCGGAACGCAAATCCACCAGCAATGGGTTGAGTGACAGTTCGGCGGTCATCACACCACCCGTCACGCCCTTCCCGACAACGCCAAGGCTCGGGAGAGTCATCTCGCCGCGCAGCACCGGCGTGAAGTCCCCTGAAACTTCAATTTCAAGTTTCGGGGCCGTGAGCTTCATCTGATGACCGAACCGACCATCAAGCGTCAGCGGCGGGAGCACGGCGTTGATGCCATTCACATCAACTTCTCCGCCCTTTCCGTTGATCGTGATGTGCCCGCCCATGACGAGCAAACCCATCGAAATATGGATTTCCTGGGCACCAAAGGCGAACACTTCGCCGAGTTCAGCGTCGGCCGAGCCGTACACACGGTCCGATGCCATCACCTCTACGCGGTGAAGCGAAGCCGATCCCGTCCCCACAGCGCCGGTGAAGCTGTGTCCAAATGTGCTGACTCCGCTGAGCCATCCATCACCAGACGACCACGCCGGCTGCGTCACGCCGGACTCGGCATAAGCATCGAACGCCCCCAGCTGTGCGGCACCAAAGGCATAGTGTTTGTCGGACGCCAACACCTGAACGCCGCTCAGTACGGATGCGCCGGAGGCGTGATTGTCTGAGGATGCGGTTGACGTCAGGGGTCCGATTTCAGCGACGCCGAAGTTGTTCGACCCTTGCATGCCGAGCGCCTTGAGTGCGCCGAGTGCCGCGTCGCCAACCCCGCGATTCGCCGCGATCACCGCCACCTTCGCATCTACGATGGTGTCGCCTTTCAGGAACATGCTCGATGCGAGCCTGAAGCTGGCGCCGAGCCTTCCAGAACGGTGTGCGATCAACACACCGTTCTGGCTGACAAAGACTGCACCACCCTGTCGCCAGATTACAAACTTGTCACCACTGCCGTAGCTGCCCAGCGATTGAACAATGTCTCCGAACTCAAGCAAAGACACCGATCCGCGCGAGAAGTGCAACGCGTGATTGATGGTCCGATAGCCAATGCCGGAGAAGTCGTCAGCCAGCCCGCATACCACCCCAACAACACCGGATGGAATGTAAAACTCGTAACCACCGTCTCCGGTGATGACAGGAATGCTCACCGCCCCCGACGACCAGCCGGTCTTCTCCGTTTCAACGATGGCCGACTCGATGCCGGCCACACCCGGCTTTCCAGGAATCCAGATTCTCATACTCGAATCACCTTGTAAGTCCCGTCAGGGTTTGCGATGACGACGAATGCGCCGGGCGTTCCATTCAACGACGTTGCCGTGTAGTAGTCTGCCGCTCCACCGGCACTGCCACCTTCTGTTGGCGACTTTCCGACAGAAGAACCGCTCGATGGAATACCAACCGTCGCAGCCGCGCTTGTTGCCCACGGAAATGCACTCGTTATCACTTTCTGCGTAAGCGGAGGAAGCGGCGGGTCGGCCACTTCGACCCAGTACCCCGGCGTTGCCGGGATGGGCGCAACCCCAGGAGTGACAGACAGAAACGACAGCCTCTTGAGTGTGCTCATGGCACCCCTTTCAAGTTCGGGTTGAGTGCGAAAACGCCTTGCCCGGAAGCCACTTTGGGCATTTTGATATTTCGCCAACTGGCGAACCGTTGCATCACGATCGGTTTGTCTGAATTGATTGCGGTGACGAATTCGGCGAGGTCAAAGGAAACACCAAAGGCTTTCAGCAATGCTTCGCGGTGCGTTGTCCTGTCGAACCTCTCAACCTTTTCACCCTGCTCGTTTACAACAACTCTTCGATATTCGATCAGATCGAATGGTTGAACGGGTGCGTCCGGGTTGTAAGGGTTCTTATAGTGCGCAAACACCGCGAAGTGTCCATCCGGGTGTGTGCAGATACCCGTGCTCACCGATGAGTCGAAACCGTATCGATAGGTGATGTGATCCCAGGCAACTCTGTGCAAACCCAAAGAATGTGCGGCATCCATGCTATTCGGGGCCACACTGTCGCCACCCAGCCAGGACGACCCCGACTCGAGAAACGTCGCCGGGAGAAGGCCGCGTCCTTGCGTGATTGAATCCGCCTCGGTGTAAGGCAGCGCCGAACTTAAACGGTCTTGCCCGAAAACAACAGCGTGAAGTCCGTGTGGCGTGCCATCCCGGCTTTGGTCAAACACCTTCGACATCGATCTCAAATCAGACGACAGCAGCCTCGCAACACCATTCGACCCGACCGGTGTCGTTTCCAGCATTGAGAACCGATAAACCGGCGGCGGTGAACCTGGGTAGGTCGGAACTGCAACCTGTTCTGCGAACCTGTATTCCTGATGCATCTGATAAGGACGATTCTGCGAAACGCAGAAGCTCTGCACCTCAGCGATATGATCGTGGTTTCTCGTGACGATGAATTCATCGTAGATGGTGGGTCTGGTTCCAGAACTACCAACAGCCGTTCCGCGCAGACGAATTTCATCTGTCAGAAGATCGCCAGAAAACACACCGAGCGCTTCGAGCCGAGCATCGCAATACGCATACGCTGCGTCGAAGAACCAGTAGTTGTCAATAATCCGGCGTGTGGTCACGGAGAACAGAAATGCATCTTCCGCTTCGCCAGTGATGTGAATGTTGAATTCCACCTCAAGAACACCACGCTTACACACATCGAACGCCGAAGTGCCGCCCGCGGACAAAACCCACGGCCTAGTCGCATCGTCGGCCTCAATCTGGTATTGAGGACCGTATTCACGCAAACACTTCACCGTCTCGCCCGTCGCGCCGCTACCTTTCAATAGCACCGGATGACCGTTGTTCTTCGACAGGTGGACGACTGCAACGGCTCTCGTCCCTGATGGGTGGAAATCCCACAGGTAATGGTGAGACTGAAACTGTCGCACCTCATCCGCACCCGGTTCAATCTGCGAACTTGGATTGTCGCTGTACGGGGCCAGCACCGGATAAGGTTGCGCCGGTGGTACGGACCACTTATCCCCTCCGTACTCGGTAATGGCTCCGCGCGGCGCAATGCGCATTGTGTCCATTGTCGGAATGGCCACTCCGACTGGCATGTAACTCTCAGGTTTGACACGCCTGACAAGAGAGTTCGGGATTGCGTTGAAGACAGGAGACGCGGCTGTGTAGCTGGCCGGGTATGCGTAAAAGTTGCTTTGCGCATCCGACATGATGACGAATCGACGGCCTTCGACTTCCATGTACGCAGCGCGTCGCGGCCAGTTCGGAAGAATGGGGAACGGGAATCCGGTCTTGACCGCACTCTTTTCGTAGATTGTCGGCGTCACATCGACACCGACGTCTGGCAGGAAGTCGTTCGGGGTCGCCGTCATTCCGTCGATCGTCGTGTAACTCCCCATGAAATTCTGATAATCCATGTCCGTCGCTTGCCAGGAGAAACACCCGTTGGCCGACGTCATGAAGTGAGACTTTGTGCGAATCGCACTTTCCGCCGCCACGTCATCTGAGGAAGGCCACCAGTGATACTCGGCATTGCGCTGACCGTTTATGGCTCTGGCCATCGGGTCTCGCGGAACGATGGGTGCGGGAGCGCCGGTAAAAGCCGTCGATAGTCTTCGCGGTCGAAGTTTTTCTTCCGATTCAGACGGCTGCGGGACGACGGAGGTCGCCCACCACGCTACCGGGAATGCGTCGATGAAATCGTGCGTCGTGAAGAACTCGTAACCGAGGGTTCCGCCCGCTTTGTCAATTCTGATGTGGTGTTGGTTTGCCAGCGGATTGTATTCGATGATGATCTTCGCATCGTCGATTTGGTATTTCTGAACAACCACCGTCCTTGCCAACAGCTCGAACTGATGCAACTTGGAAAGTGCGAAAGGAAGGTACTGTTCAGCCCCCTCCCCGTTCAGGATTTTGTGAATGTTCACTCACGTTTCCTCGCACAGCACGCGTTGTGTCCAAAAAATATCCGGTGTTGCGCTCCACATCAACGCGGACGTATAGGTTCCGAAGTAGTCGTCCGGAGCCGGGTTGCTTACCGTAACGCTGGAATCGAACAAATCACTCGGGCTGCCAACAATCTCGCCACGAATATAACTGGTTGTGGAAGAGAAGAAGTCGTAGGCAGATTGATAGATCGTTCCGCCCGGCCCCTCGACCGTGTAAATCGGGCCATAGTTGACACCGAAAGCTCCGGCCATTTCATAATTGACGAACAGACACGCTTGAAGAACCGGATCGGCTTCACTTGGAATGGTGATGTCGTCGCGGACCACACCCCCTCCGAGGTCCGTATAATTTATCGTCAGTGGGTATTCTGTGGGCGTGCTCGAACCTGTCGGCTTGACACTCAAAACAAAGACATTCGGGTCCGTCTCATGAATGACAACCTCGTCCCAATGTGATAGGTCTTTCATGAAAAACGAAATCGGAACCATAGACTTCAGTGGTGTGTGCGTCTGTCCAGTTGCAACAATCGAAGCCATCGTCGGGAGATCACTGGATGAGGCGACACTTCCAGCCGAGGATTCTGTGATTGTCGTAATTTCAATTCTCAGGACAGACATGCTTTCTCCCATTCAGCCTTCTGCGCCAATGTCGCCCGTCGATGCCCTTGGCCGGAGTGCATCCGCCACACATAGCCTTCGAAATCCAACTGATACGGCTGAATCCTTCTGACCATCAGCATGTCGCAGTGATACGGATGATTCGGCAGTTCAGCCAGGACAGGAAGCACCAACTCGCGTCGATACACTGTGAGGTGGTGCCCACCTTCTCTCGCCGCTGCAATTCGTTCACCCCACAATCTCCGCTCCAGCGTAACCACTGACGAATGATGTTTCAGCGCACGCAAACAGGCGCCCATGACTCCTGGCAAAACGTAGTCATCGCTATCCACGTAGCCGACGAAATCATGCTCACCGAGCGCGTAAGCTTGCGCCCTCCCCGCCCCGACGTTTCCCTCGACACCCGGCACGACGCGCACCGTGCAGTTCTCACCTTCGAGGGACTCCAGGCACCGTTCAAGCCATTCAGGCTGAGTGCCCGAGTACGTCAGGACGTGGATGTCAATCACAGCAAAGTCGCGGTGAAGTAGTCGACGGTTTGCGGCGCACCCGACGTCAGATTGACGTTCGAGATGTTGAGGTCCGCTCCGATGAGTCCAACCGTTCCCTGCAAACGCGCCTGGGTGGTGCTCAGTGCGCCGGTGTCACCAGTAGCGACGAACCGGTAGTGCGTCGCCGTGCCAGTGGCGACGTTGGTGCCACTCCACACCTCGGACCCCGTCTTGCTGATGGTGCCGCTCGCGGCTGCGGCGAAAGTGAGGCCGGTGGCCGTTCCGTTGAGGGACACCTCGCACAGCAGGGTTCCCGTCTCGGCGGCATCCGCATCAGCCGGCGCAGAACCGGAGAAGATGCGAATCTTTCCACCATCGAGCGCCGCCTTGAACGAGCTGGTCGACAGGACAGCGTTCTTCAGCCCGGTGGATGATTTGAGTGCCATGTTGAATCCTTTATTGAGCCGGAATGGTGATGGAGAACACGTCGATGGTATTCGGCGAGCCAATCGTGATGGAAATGTTGGTTAGGCTCACATCCGCCCCGGAGGTTGCGATCGACCCATCAATTCGAGCCTCGGTGGTGGAGACGTTTGCGGGGTTTCCGCTGGACGGGTAGAACCGGAACCAGCCTGCCGTGCCAACGGCGATACCGTTGAACTTCCAGTTCTCGGCCACAGCCTTGCTCAGTGTCCCGGCCGTTGCGGCGTCGAAGGTCAGGCCCGTACCACCGGCATTCACCGTCACGGTGCCCAGCAGCGTTCCGGTGGCACCCGTATCAGCCGTGAGCGGCTGAGGACCGGAATAGATGTTGATCTTTCCGAGATCGAGCGCACCTTTGACACCGCCACCCACACCGCCGTTGAGCATGGCGGATCGCAGACCAGTGGAGAGTTTTACCGTCATTTGTTCTTACCTCTTGTTGAATGCGGCGCCGCCGCGTTTAAGGACAGTCACGTACCGCGTATAACCGTGTTGTTGAATCACCCCACCGGCAGCTCTCACGCCTGGGTCGACGCTTACGTTAGACTCCGTTAGATTTTCAAACGGCGCTGCACGACAAAGGCCGCGTGAAGACCACCAGTAAAGCTTTCCATCTGGGCCAATATCGGCGTGTTGTCCGTCAATTGCCCCATATTCAGCCACTGCATCAAGCCCATCCTGATTATACAGAAAGGTCCGTCTGTCAGTAGAGAGCATTAGAGCTGAATCGGAACCCGCCATCTGGACAACCTTTCCAGGCACCATGAAAAAGCTGTCATTGAGGTTGAACAGGTGAAAGCCCAAGGCTTCGCTACACCAGATGACCGTGGCGTCCGACTCAGGAACATACTGTGCTGCATAAAGCCGACCCTTAAAATACGCGACATGCCCCGCTTGCGCAGGCGGTTCGTCGAGAAATGCGTTGGTCAATTCGCGTCCCTGCGGTAGAGAATTGCACACGAATCTGGTTGTGGTGTAAGGAACTGTTCCGGCCTTGTAGAATGGCGTGCCTTTCGTTGCCAAGTAGATGTTGGTGTAGTAGCCGCCGAGCGTCGGGACATCCACCTGAACGCCACCGAGAGTGATGCTGATTGCAAGCGAGGGCGTTGCCCCACCCTCTCGACCATCCTCGTCGGTGTGGGTGAAGCACACTTGATAGACGCCTGGGTCCAGTCGACCATCCACCTCGGCCAAAGACCCTGACTGCGGGACAGGCACCCCCCAAGCTCGGACATCTCCGTCGTTTTTAATCTCCACCTTCTCCGAGCATGACAGGTAGACGCTATCGTTCACCTCGGTCCAGTAGCATGTGCCAGAAAGACCATCGGCCAGATCGACCGTGGTCCCGTCCTGATTCACCTGCTTCAGAGTGCCGTTATCGACAATGAACATGCGACGGAAGTCGAAGGTTGTGAATGATCCTGTGATGTTCGTTGCCGCGACGAAGTTTTCATAGCCATCGCGCCGGGCCGCACTGCCGGAGTCGGACAGATTGACGTTGTCTGCCTGTTGTAGAAGCTGCCATGTTTTCGCCCCGACGCCTTGTGTGGCGGGTCGCCCGCGCATCGGATCAAGCTTGTTGTTCAGGCCGAGAAATGCGGAGAGAACCTTCTTGTCTCGACCGCTATCGTCGCTGCTTGTTATGCGCATGTCACGTCCTTAATGAATCCGCCAACCTATACGTGGCAGGAGTATCCACAGGTCGGCGGTGGTCTTCGGTTTCCGGGGAGATGAAGCCCGTCAAGCTGCCACCGAGGACTGGGCAATGTGCTTGATCTTTTCGCTCAGGAGCGGTGTTCGAAATCTTGCTTTGTGAATTTTCATTCGGTGAGTGTGCACGGAAGCGATGACGCCGCACACATACTTGAGCCACCAGAACGGATCGACAATCACGATCACTCCCCAACTTTCGTGAGCTTCTTCGTCGCCATCTGTTCCACCAAGAACACAAGACGAGTGCCCATGTGACCGCCAACACCCGCGGCGACGGCACAGAGGCTTGGCGGAAGGCTAAGGCCGTCGCCGGCCATGTATGAGCCGAGGCCCACAACTCCGGAGATGAGCATTTCACCGAACAGTTCGGCAATGTTGAAAGCTCTGGTGTGCCCCGCTTTCACCTTCCCGTACCAGTTGATGAATCCGCCGGCCAATCCCATGCCGGATGCGAGATACCACGTGGCAATTGTCCAGTTTGTAGGGTCTTTTTCTGGCATCACAGACCTCCGTATTGAATCGTTCGCACCTTCGATCGGTAGCGAGCTGCTTCGGCCTTCGCGGCCGAACAGTAGTTGATGAAAAGCGCAGCGTGCTCATCCGAGGCCTTCTTGTTGTAGGTCTCGGAGTCACGCTTTAGGTATGCAAGGTGCTTCATCCAATCAAGCAGATGGATGTGGTGATCCTCGTTCACCTCGGACAAGTCGTGCGTGCCGTCAACGATGTGGTCAATCGGAAGCCGATAGACCTGAAGCTGAACCACGTCGTCAACCGCCGGAGGACTCACCCACTTGACGATGCCGTTCTGATTGCCAATGACCATGAAACGGACTTCGCCGGGGGTGACGTCGTTGTAGAGGGCGTTGGTGAATCCGAAATCGTCCCGCCGCATGAGATTGCGATCGGTCCAGTTGGTGATCTCGATCTCCCGACCATCGGACAAACGATGCGCGCTATCGAACCGCAGGATGAGCTTGCTCACCTGCGCGGTCGCTTCCCCGGAAACGATGTTCACCTTGGTCAAGTCGGTGGTGAAATCGTGAATTCCGCCGATGAGGCGAACGAACTGCCGATAGGCCGCGTCGGCATAGCGATATGCCTCGGTGTCGCTCCACAGGTACTGAGGGTTGCCGTCAAAGTCGACGGCGTCGTCACAGACGTCGGCGCGCCACGCGGCGACCAGTTCGGCAGCGTTGATCACTGTTCAGCGGACTTCCGAGCCTGGAACAACATCCACAGCTTGGTGATCTCGGCATTTTCAGGCTGGAACCCCAGGATCGACTTGACCGCAGACGGTTTCGGCACACCGCTGGCCATGAAGTCCTTGCTGGAGTTCTTTTCAACCAGCTCGTCGAACGCGGTGAATACCAGAGACTCGCGCTCTTCGCCGACAGGCTCACCGGCGGGCCGGGTGTCTTCTTCCTCAAAAGACGCGCCCTGCTCGTCATCGAGACGTTCGGCGCCGAGTGCGATCACTTCACGGATCAGCGCCGCATGGACAGGTCGCGGGACACCTTTTTCGAAATGAATCACCAAGCCGGTATCGCGCGAGATGTGGGTCAGCGTGCGATTGAGCTTGAATTCAGGCATTTTGGCTTCGGACATTACTCTCCCCTTTGAGACAACGCCCTTCGGGGCGTTGTCGGTTGGTCATCAGTTGGTCACGGCTTCCTGAGCGCGACCGTCGATGGTATAGCTCACCCGGACTCGCACCTTGCCGGCAGTGGCGTTGGCCACGGTGTAGGCCAGCGTCAGACGCAGGTTCGCACCACCATTGGCAATCAGCTGGCTGGTATTGGACAGGGTCAGCGCAGTGCGACCCGCAGTCTTCAGGTCGACCGCGTTGGCCAGCGCGGTGAGAGAGCCAGCGATGCCGACAGACAGGGTTGCTGCGGTGGAGCCGGCGTAAGCGGTCTCCACGAGCACTTCGCCGCCGGTGATCACCGCACCGTTCGGGATCAGAAGACCGTCGAAAGTGATGGTGTTAGCCACCGGGCCGGTGAGAAGCACCTCGGCCGGGTCGACGGAAGCGGCGACGGACGACCCGAGGGTCTTCTTCGAACCGTCGGCCGAGTCGACAACCCAATCAGCGAAGGTGAAGTCGAACTGGCCGACCAGCGTGTACTGGGCAGAGCGAGTTGCTTGTTTTTTCATTCCAGTTCTCCTTATTGAGCCACGTCCACCGCCACCACGCCGAAGTCTTCGACGGTGTTGCCGGAGTATTGGGTGTAGAACTTCGGCTTCAGGAAGCCGAGAATCTTGCCGGTGCTGATGCCCTGCTGGTTCTCATAATCGAAGCCCTTCTCAACCCACTCGGGGTTGCCGATGTCGGCCATGCCAAGCGCCTGGGCACCGCAGAACAGGAGACGGCAGCCGTTGACAGTGCCGGTGCTACCCCACTTGGAGCCGGACGCTGCGTTACGAGTGTTCGGAACGTGACGGAACTCGTGGAAGTAGATGCCGTCAATCTTCACGCTGGAGCCAGTGAAGAGGCTATTACCGTCGCCGCGCGGCTGGGCGTGACGCAGGTTCAGCAGGTAGGTCGGGTCGAGCTTCAGCTTGGCCATCGCCTGCGGAGACAGGAAGACGTGGAAGGTTTCCTCGCCGCCGTTCTCCTTGATGCCACGGATGTAGTTGTCCTTGGCGTAGGCCTTCAGCTGGACGAACAGCTCCCAGCTCGGGGTGTCAGCGGCCAGGAACGACGCCGAAGTGTTGGTTTTGTCGGCGGGCGCCATCAGGGACATGGAGGCTTTGTCCCAGGTCAGGATGCGCTTCGCCGACGGAGCGGTGACGTCTTGAGCAAACTCAAGGTTGGTCATGTCGGAGCCGATTCGGGTTCCGCCGGAGTTCTTGTTGGCGTAGGACATGCCGGCCAGAGTCAGGAAAGCCATCTGATCGATGCGGTCGGACAGCCAGTACGCCAGCACGTCGCGGGAATTCTCACGGAAGGTGACGACGGACTTCTGGTCGGCCATGCGACCTTCGTGGCGGTTGGCGTGACGAATCTGGTCGATACGGATGACCTGATCGAAGGACTTCATCGCCTCTTCGTTGCCTTCCAGCGTGCGGTCGCCGGCAACGCCGTCACCTTCGAGGTCAGCCAGCAGGGTGATGACTGCGCGAGCACCCTTTTCGGATTTCTTCAGCTCGGTGATGTGCTGAATCATCGAGTTGGCGTCGGAACCCATGAACTTGTTGACGAAGCTCATGTTGCGGGCCTGGGACCACAGCTGCTTGGACCACGTGGTCTTCTGCTCGCTGGTCAGCAGGGCAAAGTTAGTCAAACTCATAGCTCGATACCTCCGTTGTTTGTGAGCCGTGTTTCGCGTTGAGCCTTCGCTCTCCAACACACTCTCGCGGTGTCTGCGTCTGCCTGTGTCGCTGGCAAAGTGCGAAGTCACGGCCTTAACGAGGTCGAGTCGCCCGGCTTTGTCGCCAACCGGGAAGCGGGTGACAGGCTACAAACCGCCTATCAGGGTTTTGAAACCCCGCTGGCATGTGAATTGCATGCCAGCGGTCAGACTCTATCAGAGCGCATCAGAGTGCGCAATGATTTGAAGCACCGGATCACCCCCTTTCGTTGTTGCAATTCGCATCGTTCACTTGCTTCACGAACTTCCTGGCCACCTCGGTTGCCGTGGTGTAACCACGACCAGAGATGTAGACCTCAGTTCCAGACCGAAGGGTGACGGCGACTCGTGAGTTGGAGACCGCCACGGTGCTGACGTCACTGGATTCAATCCAGCGGTCGTCTTGGATTTCAACGAGGCTCATTCGACAACCACCCAGTCTTCGGCCAGCATGTCGGCTTGCGACGCCAACCAGCCAGGTTGCATCTTGCCGTCAGCCGTTTTCATCCCAATACAAGGCTGCATGTCGAAGCCTTTGTGCGTGGCATTCCCTGGATGTATGTTGCAGAGCCACATCCCCTTGCCGTTCCAGCCATGCCGAGCGACCCGCTTGTTTGCCTTCAGGTGCATCAGTGCCCAGCCGAACGAGCCGGTGGTGTACGCGTTGCGCCACTCCACGATCCGATGCAAAGCGTCATCGACGTTGTCGACACGAGTGGCGTCGAGAACCTGGAGAACGAAGTTGCGTCGGGCCTTCTCCTGCTCATCGCGGTGCTGATTCACGTCGCCGCGGGCTTCGCGGGCGCGGTCTTCGGCTAGAAGGTAGCCTTCGAACGCCCATGCCGCGTCGAGCGCCTTGTCGTAGGCGTATTCCTCTCCGAGCGTTTGATTGAAGTTTTCGACGCTGACACAGCTCGACTCGCCGCGAACAGTGAAACCGTTCTGCATGGTCAGCTGACAGATCGTCGTGCGTCCGTCAGGCATCAATACGTAGCTGACGTTGGCGATCTTGGTGATCAGAGCTTCCTTGGTGACTTTGGTGGGTAGGGTCATGGCATCACTCCACAAAGTCGCCGCGCATGCGGGCGAGCACGTCAGCCGGGAGGGCGTTGAATTCCTTGTAGGAGAGCTTGTTCGGGTCCATCTCGCCCGGCTTGTCCTTTCCCGCCTTGTCGCTGTCCATGCCGACGTCCTTGAGTGAGCCGGGCTGCTTCTTGGACGCTTCCACGGACGACTTCAGGGCTTCGAGTCGTCGGCGCTCGGTCTCCGCGGCCTTGGTGTTAGGCTTCTCTTCCTTCTCAGCGCCGGTGGGTTTGTGGCCGAACATCTCCATGATGTCCTTGCCAGCCTTGGCCAACGCCTGCGATGGGGACATGCGTGCGTCGGCGATGAGACGAGTCTGCTCGGCCAGGACGATCTCGACGAGCCGGGCGTTGTAGTCCTCGGAGTCTTCCTTCAGCACCGGGTACGCACTCTGCAACTCGGAGACGACGGCGTCGATGCGCTCAACCTCGGTGGCGGCGCTGCGAGCTGCGTCGGACTCGGCTGTCTTGGCCGAAGCGACGGTCTCGGTTTCAAGACGGGAAATCTCGCGGTCGACCTTGCGGGCTTCCTTCAGTAGCTCGGCAGCCTTCTCAAGGTCTCCGTCAGCGATCGCTGTGTCACGAGACTTGTGGAGCTGAAGCGCCTTTTCTTCCAGCTCGTCGATCTTGCTGGTGACGGGCTGTTCGACAGGCTTCGCCTTGTCCTCGACAGCCTTCAGGCGGGCTTCGTACTCAGCGAGTCGGCGCTCGGCCGACTCGGCGCGTTCGCGCTCCTTGGCCACCTGCTCATCGAAGCGGCTCTTCGGGATGCGAACTTCTTCGTCGTCGCGTTCCTTCTTGGCGAACTTACCGTCGGCGCCACGCGCGGGTTCTTCCTTGTCAACCTCAACCTTGACCTCTTCGGTCTTGGTCTCTTCAGCCTCGGCGGCCTTCTCGGCAGCCGCCGCGACTTCGGGCGGAACGTAGTTGTCGCCGCGGTCTTCGATGATTTCGTCGTCCATCACTTAACTCCTGTCTTAGTGGGTTGTTTTGCCTGCATGAACCCTTCGGCTCTGCGTGCGGTTGCGTCTTGCTGCTTGATTTCCTGGTCTTGCGCGGCCTGCTCTCTGCGCAATGTCATCTCCTGCTCGTGGGCATCGCGCTTGAGGGCAAACTCTTTGTCCAGAGCCTCCTGCTTGAGCGCAAAATCGCGCTCCATCTTCTCGCGCTCCAAGGCTGCGTTCACCTCGATTTCCTGCTGCTTGATGCCCGCCTCCATCTGAGCCGCAGCGGCAGGGTCTTCGGTGCCGATCTTTGCCGCCTCTGCCTCGGCCTTTGCCAGCTTCAGCTTTGCGTCGGCCTGCTTGAGCATCGCTTCGGCCTCCGCGGTTTCGACCTGGGCGTTGAGCATTCGCATATCAAGCTCGGCCTTCTGCTTGGCCTCCGGGGAATCATTGTCGCCTTCCATCTGCTTGATGATCTCGGTCTTGCGCATCAGCCGGCTGTTTTCGATGATGACTGAGTCCGGTATAGCAATGCCCTTCTCACGCATGCCCATCGCTTGGTCGAACTGGGTGTCTTCCAGCGAGGCGCGATACGGCTGGCTGGTGACGACGATTCCGTACTCACCGATGGTGAGGTCGTTAACGATCCGACCAGCCTCGGAGTCGTATCCGTTCACCGTGAACTCTTCAGGCTCTCTGGTCGGGTCTTCGTGGGTGATGGTCAGGATGCGCTCTTCGGTGTAGTAGGCCTGAACCATGTCGAGTGTGTTGCGAGCCAGAATCCAGTCCGTTCGCTCCAGATTGCTCATCGGCTTTCCAAGGTTTGTCGACCCAGCTGAACGCTTGGTGGCAATGGCTTTGGCCGCGACGTCCTCGCGGTCGAAGCCTTGCATTGAGTCGGAAACGCCTGAGATGCCCTTGATGTGCTCTTCAGCCTTGTAGCTGATGCGGTCAAGCCCCTGCGGGGTGGCGTTCGGAGTGATCTTCTCGGCGTCATTCGGGTCATTCAGCTCAAGCACGAGGCCCGTCTGCGCGCCTTTCATCTCCAGCTCTTCAATGCTCATGTTGACGAGCGAACCGGCTTTCACCTTCCAACCGCTGTTTGCGGTGGTGTTGACGACGTGCAACTCCTGGCTTGAGGTCTTGTTCAAGAGTTCCTGAGAGCCGATCAGATTTTCAACCAAGCCGATGGTCTTGCCGTACCGGAAATAGGGGAAATACGGAACCACGGTGAAGTGCTTGTACGGAGACCAGTCGTCGTGCAGGACGACGTTGTCGGCGGTAACTGTCCATCGAACGCGCTTGGTTAGTCGCTTGATGACGGAGATGTTGGGTCCGTTGGTTGCAAGGAACTGTGTGATTCGGTTCCGATCCCATTCAGACGGAACGATGCGCAGGTCGCCAGTGGTGAGGTCGACGAAGTGTTCACACTTGTCCAGCTTGCGATACTGCCTGTCGATAACACGGACGTTTCTGCGGACATTCGCAGTGTCGACGATGCCGTAGTAGCCGGCCAAGAGCTGGTTTCCGCCGAACCGATCGCGGACACGCTCGATGGAGTCATACCCGTATGGGTACGCCGAGCCGTCGCGGGTCTTCAGCAGGTCAGCGTCCTCCTTCGAGTAAATAATCTCGATGTCCTGCGGGGTCATCCACTTCGTGGTGAACACGTCGGCCCACGAATCGGGGTCGTATTCCTCGGCGTCAGGGTCGATGACCACGTTCTTTGAATTGAGGTTCGTGATGCGGACCTCCCCACGCATGCTGTCGGTGAAGTCAAGGCGAACGTCAAGGAAGCCGCGACCACGAATGCAGCCATCGGCGAATAGCTCGCTTCTGACCCATGGAAGCTGGTTGTTCTGGGCGATCTGCATCCAGACTTTGGTGAGAGCTTCAGCGGTCTCGGCAGGTGAGCCTGCGCTTGGCTTGAACAACACCTCGGCCATGTTCTCGATCTGAACGCCAAACACCGTGGCGAGGGTACTCAGAATCTTGTTGATGGTCAGCGCGGGCCGGCGTTGCAGTCGAAGCGCGTTGATGTCCGTCTGCGACCACTGATTGCCAGCAAAGAACTCTTCGCACTGATTGGCTTTTTCAAGGAACTGGAGATGGCCACGATCCCTGGAATATTGGAATCGCATCCATTGTTCTGTGGCCAGTTCGGCGTTAACGGGCATGGTTGGTCACTTCAGAAAGCGGAGCTTGTATTGGGTCTGCCGGATGCAGGTGACGATTTCATCAACGAGGTTTTCAAGGTACGAGTCATCGGCATCCCAGCACTTGTGGCGATTCGCCTCAATCCACGAACTCAGGTCTTTCAGGAGTGCCAGAGGGTCGTCGTAGTGCGTGTATCGCGGCGGATAGTTCTCAATGAGGCCGTAATCACCCTGATACGCTTCGGCGAGGGTGTCAGCCAGATCGACGATCTCGTTATAAAACTCGTTCAGCGCCTTGTGTTGAGCGTAATTGCGCGTCTTCAGGTGAAGGATGTGTGCGGTTGTCCTGGCGTGAAACAGCTTGATGATGAGTTCGCCGATCATGTGGCCTCTTTCAGAGTTTGCGAGAGTGTATCAGAGCGCGAAGGTTGCGAAAACACAACCTTCGCGCAACGGGGATTGGAAAATCAGACGAGGGCTTTTACCAAGTCCGACGCGACAAGGGATCTGACCCGTCCGGTGGCCTTGTGCTCTGCTAGCCTGTCAATGACTTGACGATGCCAGCCGTCCCACCAGTACAGCGTATCGGACGGTGCTGCTGACGCTGATGCTGGATTACCTGGGGTCGACCTATGCGCATACAACCAGCATATATAATGCGCCTGTTGAGTCGTCATCTTATCGATATCCGTATTGACAGCATCCAACGTCTGGCCAGCGAAATCGCGCGACCCGAGTTTCATCGGGTTCGCCAGCCCAAATTTTGGGTGGACCCGTAACGCCAAGCTGCCGGCCGACCGTCCGACGCGGTAGCCCAAATCCTTTGCTGCTTGTATTACATCATCGTTGTAGTGACCACCCGGATATACGACCACTGGAACAAAATTTATTCCCGCTGTGGCGAGTTGCTCGCGATTAGTCCCGATTGCATCGAGCGCTTGAGAATATGTGTAATACCGCATATCGGTATGGTCATATGTATGATTCAGTATCTCTGCTCCGAGATCCTGCAACTCGAGGAGCGCATCGATCCGCATGTGATTCGAAATCGTTTTTACGAAATTCATGCAAACTGGGATTACCGGACGGATACCGCGCGCGAGCGCGTACCGATATAGCGGCTCAGAACTTGCATGTGCGTCGTCGTAGCCTAAAATCACCCCAGGAGTATTGATACACCGCGCCCGCAACTCGCGTATTTTTATCGCAAATCCTGCCGGAGGGAGTGTTGTGTTTGCCAGCAATCGAATACCTGCGTACGTCACTGGATTCGCAGGGTCGTACGTCCCGGCAACACTCCAATTAAACCCAGGAGTCCCTATCTCAGTACGTGCAAAAAGAATGTTTCTGCCGCGTCTAAGCGTTCCCGTCGTGCCGCCTTTATACCAGTTATATGTAATCGTTCCGGCATTTGTGAAATTAGACGCTTGGGACAATGACACGGTAAAATTGAAATCGCTAGCCTCAACGCCGCCGGGCCAGTCAATATCAGCGACAAGATCAAATCCGGCTCGCAGAGTCGAAAAATCGACGGCGGCAGGGAACGGCGCAGACAAAATTTTGGATGCACCATCGCTGGCGATCGACGCCTGCAAATAGGGCCCATCGGCATCCGATCCGTACGAGATCGTCCAGTCCTGACCGCCTCCCGCCAAATTGGTAAAAACACCATCGCGCACCCATCCGGTATCAAATCCTGGGTCCATGATGTACCGGTGGCCAGAAGAGCCTCGGCGCGGGTACGGCAGCATGTCGGTCAGTGATTCATTGCCGCCAGACAATGTTTCAACCCCCCCACCCGAGGAGGTTGCAGTCAGCACCATCTGCTCGTTGCCGTTCAGGTCCAGCTGCCCCACGTAGGCGCCGGTCGTCGGGTGATAGAGCCGGCCGCCGGGGCCGAC
>ERZ650304.407-NODE-407-length-23406-cov-17.361012_pt1 | contig 23406 bp, 18 predicted proteins | sample MGYA00376240_ERZ650304 | MGnify/ENA primary metagenome ERZ650304 (study PRJEB26733, sample SAMN07839271) | wastewater metagenome | biome: small river; feature: stream; material: water | place: USA: North Carolina | collected 2016-03-01 ... | reverse complement strand
CTGTGGCTGGGCATCCTCGCCGGCGCCGCCACGACGCTGGTGCTGGTCATGGCCATTGCGCTGATGTTCATGTGGCCCAGCAAGGCGCGCGCGCAGTCCGTGCCCGACGACGCCTACCGGTTCAAGCGGGACATCGTGCGCGCCGGGCAGCACGTCTGGGGCCTGAACGCGCCCACTGCCACCCTGGCCGCCCAGATCCATCAGGAATCGCGGTTCCGCATCAACGCCCGATCGCCCGTCGGCGCCCAGGGCATCGCGCAGTTCATGCCGGCCACGGCCGACTGGATCGCCGCCACCTACCCGGACGAGCTCGGCGGGGAGCGCGGCACGGCCGAGTGGGGAATCCTCGCCATGTCGCGCTACATGCGCCACCTGTGGGAGCGCACGAGCGGGGTGGACGACTGCGAGCGCATGGCCTTCGCCCAGGCTGGCTACAACGGCGGGGAAGGGTGGGTGCGCAAGCGCAAGAAGCTGTCGCCCACGCCCGAGGTCTGCCTGTTCGCCACCTGCACCATCAATCCCGGGATCAAGCCGGCCAACCAGACGGAGAACGAGGGCTACCCCCGGCGCATCCTGCTGACGCTGGAGCCCATCTACGTCGCGGCCGGCTTCGGCGCCGGCGCGTGCTCGAGGTAACCCCATGGCATACCTGGCCGCCACTCTCGCCCTGCTGCTGGCCCTGATCGGGGGCTACTTCTACGTCGACAAGCAAGCGCACCACGCCGGCTACGTCGAGCGCGACATGCAGTGCGCCATCGAGAAGTCGGAGAAAGACGCCGAGATCGCCGAGGCGCGCCGCCAGGCCGTGGCCGAGCGCGAGAAGGGCCGCATCGTGGCCGACCGCATCGCCGAGGAATCGGCCCAGGCCCAGCGCCAACTGTCCGCCAATCTCGAAAGGATGTCCCGTGAACTCTCCACTCGCGCGTCTGCTACTCGCCGCTGTTTCTCTGGCAGCGTTGCCCGCGTGCTCGACGCTGCCGGCCCGGTGCGAGCAGCCCCCGGCAGTGGTCCGCCCGGCGCCGCTGCCCCCGAGCCTTCGAACCCTGCCGCCGCTGCTGCCCCCGATCGTGACGGATCAGTCTCCGAACTCTCCGCAGCCATCGCGATAGGCGAGGCGCGCACCGCGTTCATGGCCTGCCGCGAGCAGCTGCGCGGGGTCATCACGGCCACCGGCAACGAGGTGATCGAGTGATCGAGACGCGCAAGTCGGGCCCGCGGCGCGACGTCGACTGGTTCCTCATCCGCAAGGAGTTCGAGGACACCCAACACTCGATCACCCAGATCGGCGAGCGGTTCGGGGTCGCGCACACGTCGATCATGCGCCGCGCCAAGAAAGAGGGGTGGATTCGTGGCGGGCTGCCGGCCGCCATCGAGGCCGCGACCGAGCGCGAACTGATCAAGCGGGTCGGCGAGGAGATCCTCACGCCCGAGGCGATCGAGGAGGCGGTGCGCAACACGGCCGAGGTCATCAAGACTCACCGGACCGTGTCCCAGGCCGGGCGCGCGCTGGCCGCCAAGCTGCTGGCGCAACTGCTGGACGCATCGGAGAACCGCGCGGAGATCGAGGACGAGATCTTCAAGGAGACGATGGGCGACCGCGACCAGTTCAAGCGCAACCGCATGCTGGAGGCGGTCTCACTGCCGGGGAACGCCAACACCCTGAAGACGCTGTCGATCGCCGCGGCCAACTTCATCAAGGTCGAGCGCGAGGCGTTTGGCCTGGATTCGCTCGCGCCTGGCACCAAGGGCAAGGACGAGCCCTACGACCCGGACAAGGAAGCGGCCAGCGACGCCTACAACCGCCTGGTGGGCTGATGCCGATCCCGGCGGGCTTCGACTGGTCCAAGCCGGACTACGATGCGGTGTTCAAGCAGCGCATCACCGCGCTGGCGCGCATCCGGGCCGAGGCCGCCACCAACCCGCAGGCGGTGCCGGCGCTCAAGGCCTACTACAAGGACAACCCGGTCGCGTTCATCAACGACTGGGGCATGACGTTCGACCCGCGCAACGCCGAGGCGGGCAAGCCCACGACCCTGCCGTTCCTGCTGTTCCCCAAGCAGGAGGAGGGCGTGAAGTGGGTGCTCGACCTGTGGCGCGGCCGACAGAACGGCATGATCGAGAAGTCGCGCGACATGGGCGCATCCTGGCTCATGGTCGCCATCGCCGTGTGGCTGTGGAGCTACCACCCCGGGGCGGTGATCGGGTTCGGCTCGCGCAAGGAGGAGTACGTCGACGACGCGGCCGACATGAAGGCGATCTTCCCCAAGATCCGCTTCTTCATCGACAAGCTGCCGCGCGAGTTCCGCCCGGCCGGCTACGACTCGAAGAAGCACGCCACGTTCATGCAGGTGACCAACCCGGAGAACGGCGCGGCCATCGTCGGCGAGGCGGGCGACAACATCGGGCGCGGTGCCCGCGCGACGATCTACTTCGTGGACGAGGCGGCCTTCCTCGAGCGCCCCAAGCTGATCGAGGCCTCGCTGTCGCAGACGACGAACTGCCGCATCGACCTGTCCACCCCGAACGGTGAGTCCAACCCGTTCGCGGAGAAGAAATTCGCCGGCAAAGTCTCGTGCTTCACCATGCACTGGCGCGACCACCCGGCCAAGACCGAGGAATGGTATCGGGAGCAGAAGCGCAAGATCGACGACCCGGTCATCATCGCGCAGGAACTGGACATCGACTATCAGGCGTCGAGCACCAACCAGTTCATCAAGGGCGACCTGGTCGAGGCTGCCATGGCCGCCGACTCGTCCACGTTCAAGCCCGAGGGACCGCTAAAGATGGCGGTCGACGTGGCGCGCTTCGGCAACAACAAGTCGTCGATCGCGCTGCGCCAGGGCAGGGTGGTGTTCTGGGTCAAGTCGGTGGCCAAGTTCGACACCGAGCAGGTGGCCGACTGGGTGATCGAGGAGTGCGAGGCGCTGCCCAGGCTGCCCGACCAGATCGCGGTGGACACGATCGGGGTCGGGGCGGGCGTCTACGACAAGCTGCGCCGCAAGTGGCCCGAGCGCGTGGTCGCCGTGGTGTCGTCCGAGAAGGTGGAGGACGGGAAGTTCTACAACCTGCGCGCGCGCATGTGGAGCGATGGCCGCGAATGGCTCAAGGACGGGCCCGTGAGCCTGCCGCGCGACCTGAAGCTGAAGACCCAACTCACCGCGCCGCGGTACACGTTCAAGGACTCGAAACTACTGATCGAGTCGAAGGACGACATGCTCAAGCGCGGCGTGCAGTCCCCTGACGATGCCGACGCGGTCGTGATGACGTTCGCCAAGCCGGCCACGATCATCAAGGAGAAGACTGACCGGCGCGAGCGCAACTGGCGGCTGGCCTAGGGTGTAGCCGGGCTACACCCCCCGCTGTTGGCACTGCACGGCCCGTCTGCTATACCCGCCCCGCCATGAGCGACATCCTGCTGAGTTCCGACGGACTTCCCCTGCACTGCTTCGGCGCCAAGGCCTGGAAGCAGTTCGCGTATCGGGGCTACATCGTGTCCCTGGAGACCGTCACCAAGGAGCCGGCAATGGTGATCTGGCCGGCCAACGCGCAGCGCGGCGCCGGGGTCTACGCGGTCTGCATGTCCGCCTTCCCGTACTGGATCACCGAGAAGGGCACGCCCACGCCCATGGCCTTCAAGATGGCTGCCAAGGGGCTGCTGGCCATGGATCGCCAGCCGCTGGACATCGAGGTCCGCACCCTGGTGGATGTCGTGCTGCGCCACATCCCCGACGTCTACCGCATGCCGGCCTTCCGCACGAAGCGCGCACGCATGTTCGAGACCGAGACCATCATCAACGGACGCACGGTCGCCGAGGGCATCGCCTGATGGCCATGACCGAATTCCAGCGGCTCGAGCGGCTGAAGGGCTGGCGCGATCAAGAACTCGCGCGCCAGGCCACGAACCGCTACCAGATGGCCCTGGATGAGGACTTCTACGACGGCTTGCAGTGGTCGCCCGACGAGGCCGCCGAACTGATGCGCCGCGGGCAGGCCCCGGTGGTCTACAACCAGATCAAGCCCACGATCGACTGGCTGCTGGGCACCGAGCGGCGCCTGCGCATCGACTACAAGATCGCGCCCACCGGCAAGGGGCCGGATGACTTGGAGATGGCCCAGGCCAAGTCCAAGCTCATGAAGTACATGCAGGAGCAGAACCGCGCGACGTTCCGCCGGTCATCCGCATTCGAGGACGCGATCAAGGCCGGCGTGGGCTGGCGCGAGATTGGCGTGCGCGCTGACCCCGAGGACGACCCGGTCTACATCGGGTCCGAGTCGTGGCGCAACATCCTGTACGACTCGCTGGCGACCGACCCGGACTACTCGGACGCGCGCTACCTGTTCCGCCTGAAGGTCATCGACACGGACATCGCCAAGGCCTACTTCCCCAAGAAGGAGAAGGAGATCGACGCGGCGGCCGAATCGAACCTGCGTCAAGGCGGGTTCGACTGGTGGTTCGGGCGCCGGCTGTCCGACCTGGACGACGACCCCACGCTGGCCATGCCGTCGCGCTTCGCCCAGTTCGACGCCGCGGCCTGGATCTTCAACCCGCGCGAGCGCGTCACGCTCTACGAGTGCTGGTACTTCGAGCCGACCGTGAAGACGACCAGCCTGGGCGCGGGCACGTTCGACCGGATCAAGATGGAACTGCGCGTGGCGGTCTTCACCGACAGCGCGATCCTCATCGACCAGCCGTCGCCCTACCAGCACAACAAGATCCCATTCGCGCCGGTGTGGTGCTACCGCAGGAAGCGCGACAACGCGCCCTACGGTCCGATCCGCAACATCCGCGGCCCCCAGGAGGCGCTGAACAAGCGCCAGTCCAAGGCTCTGTGGGCGATCAGCGTGAATCAGTTCACCATCGAGGAGGACGCGATCAGCGCGGGCTCGATGGACCTCGAGGAGATCCGCGAGGAAGTGTCCGCGCCGGACGGCGGCGTCGTGCTCGCGCCGGGCGGGATGAACAAGTTCCGTCGCGAGAAGAATCTCGACGTCGCCCAGGCGAACCTGTCGATGGCGCAGAACGACCAGATCGCCATTCGCGAGGTCGGTGGCGTCACGTCGGAGAACCTGGGCCGGGACACCAACCTGGTGAGCGGCATCGCCCTGGAGCGCAAGCAGCAGCAGGGCCAGCAGGTGACCGCGCAGATCTTCGACAACCTGCGCCTGTCGGACCAGATCGTCGGCGAGCAGATGCTCGCGCTGGCCGAGCAGTATTACACCGAGAATAAGGTGTTCCGCGTGACGGGCGAGCGATCGAAACACGAATTCGTCGAGATCAACAAGGTTGACGAGACGACGGGCGAGGTCATCAATCCGATTTCCGCGTTCAAGTCGCAATTCATCATCGACGAACAGGATTATCGCGCATCGCTGCGCCAAGCCATGTTCGAATCGCTGATGGATCTGCTGGCGAAAATCGCAGCGATCAACCCGCAATTCGCAGCGAACACGCTTGATGTTGTCCTGGAATATTCAGATGTTCCAGGCCGCGACACGATTATCAAGCGCATTCGCGATTTGAATGGGCAGCGCGATCCCGAGGCGCCCATGACGCCCGAGGAGGAGGCGCAGAAGTCCGCACAGCAGCAAACCGCGGCCGAGACCGAAAAGCTCAACCTGGACCTGTTGCGGGCCAAGGTCGCAGAGCTCGAAGGCAAGGCCAAGAAAATGGATGTCGAAGGGGTCTTGCAGGGCATCACCGCCCTCTATACCGCGTTGCAGGCCGGCCAGGTGGTCGCCACGGTCCCAGGAGTGGGCGCAGTGGCAGACGAGATCGCCAAGGCGGCCGGATTCCAAGACGCGGGTGGCATCGATCCCAACATTCCGCAGCCGGCCGTGTCGCCGGCAACCCCCGCCAGCTTCGCGGCCGTTCCCCCGCCGGTGCAGACCGACGGGGCGGCCCAGGGAATCCAAACGGCTGCGGCCGATGGTGTTTGACCACAAGACCAAGACGACATAGGAGAACGAAATGCCTGCTGAAGATCTGCTTTCACCCGAAGAACGCGACTTGCTTTCCACCGCCAAGACCGCCGAGCCGGATGACGGTCCGGCCGAACCCGCAGCCGAGCCGGCCACCGATCCCGCCGCCGAGCCGGCCGCCGACGTCGTCACCGCCGGCGCGGACGACGATATCGCCGAGCGCCCCGAGGCGCCGCCCGTGTTCGTGCCGCAGTTCGGCACCGAGGAAGTCTCTGCTTCGAAGCTGGCCGACCTGCGCAAGCAGTCCGCCGACCTGCGCAAGCGGTGGTCGAACGGCGAGATCGACGACGAGGAGTACAACGCCCAGGCCGAGAAGCTCGACCTCGAGCGTGATGAAGCCGCCGCGGCGAACATTCGCGCCCAGGTGCGCAACGAACTCGCGCAAGAGACCTTGCAACAGTCGTTCGCTTTCCAGCGCGGTGTGTACTTGAAGATGATCGAGCGCGTCGACGGCGTGCCCTACCTGTCCAACGACATGGTGCGCAGCGCGTTCGACCGCGAACTGGCCAAGGCCGGGCAGCGCGCGCTCAAGGAGAACCCCGAGGCGACCGCGGAAGAACTGTTCATCGAGGCCGACAAGGCGGTGCGAGAGCAGTTCGCGGCGCTGGGCGCGACGTTCGGCGGCAAGAAGCCGACCACTGCTGCTGCGCCTGCCGCTGCTGCTGCTGCGCCGGCGGCCAAGGGTGCTCCGCGCGACGTGCCCAAAACGCTGGCCGGGCTCCCCGCTGCCGCGCCGATCGACACCGGCTCGCACGCGCAACTGGCGCAGCTGGCCACGCTCGAGGGCGAGGACTACGAGATGGCCGTGGCCAAGCTCGCGCCGGCCGAGCGGCGCCGCCTGCTGGAATCGGCGGGCTGAGATGACGGAACGCCGGCTTGTGGTCGAGATGGTGGCGGGCGAGCGGTTGAAGATCGACCGTGGCCGCATTGCCATAATTCTTGAGCACAAATCCGGCCAACGTGCAAGAATCAGGATCGAGGCGGACCAGTCTGTTGAGATTGGCACGCCGAAGCAAACAGAGGTCGCGCGTTCTGTGCGGCCTGTAGGCGCGGGGTAGTTTCCCCGTATGTTGATGGGCGCGCAGGAGTGCGTCGTGTGCAATCTCATAGGAGAGACACATGGCACGCACTGCAATCCTGCCGACCGATCCGGCGGCCGTCAAACTCTTTTCGGCTGAAGTCGCGGTTGACGCGGCCAAGAAGGGCTACTTCAGCGGCAAGATGGAGGGCTCCGAAGCCCAGAAGCTGCCGCTGGTCCGCAAGACCGATCTGGAGTCCGGTGCGGGTGACGAAGTCACCATGAACCTGGTCGCCAAGCTGGTCGGCCAACCCATCCAGGGCTCGGAAAAGCTCGAAGGCCGCGAGATGCGGCTGCGCAACTACACGGACAAGCTCCGTGTGGACAAGTTCCGCAACGGCGTGAACATCGGCGACGTCATGGACCAGAAGCGCGTGAAGTTCTCGCTGCGCGAACAGGCCAAGGCGCGTCTGACCGACTACATCGCCGAGGTCGAGGACGAGCTGAAAATGATGTACCTGGCCGGCGCGCGTGGCGTGGGCTCGGAGATCCAGCACTTCCCGACCGACTGGACCGCGTTCCCCAACGCCTTCGAGGCGCCCGACTCGGCCCACCTGATGTACGGCGGTGACGCGACCGCCAAGGGCAACGTCGACTCGGCCGACAAGATCGGTCTGGCGGTGCTCGACCGTGCCAAGGCCCGCGCCAAGAAGTTCATGGGCGTGGAAGGCAACGGCGCGAAGACCACCCCGGTCGAGATCCAGGGCGGCCAGCACTACGTCGCGCTGCTGTCGGTCGAGTCGGAATACGACCTGCGCCGCGAGACCGGCGACATGGGCTGGCTGGCCATCCAGAAGGCCGCCGCGGCGGCCGAGGGCGCGAAGAATCCGATCTTCACCGGCGCCCTGGGCATGTACAACGACATCATCGTCCACTCGCACGAGAACGTGATCAAGTACACGGACTACGGCGCGGGCTCGGTGGCGGCGTGCCGCAACCTGTTCATGGGCGCGCACTGCGCGGCCGTGGCCTACGGCTTCAAGGGCAATGGCGGCGTGCGCTACCAGCTGTCCGAATCGGGCCTGGACCACGACGAGGAGACCGTCGTCCACTTCCGCACCATCCTCGGTGTGAAGAAGACCCGCTTCAACGGGATGGACTTCGGTCTGCAGACGATCGACTGCGCCTACACGGCGATCACCTGATCGATCCTCGAGGGGCTTCGGCCCCTTGATCTGAACCCCCTGAATCAAGGAGAAAAGCATGGCTGCCGTTCTGCAATCCCGCCAGGTCAAGAACAACAACGCGCCGCTCACTGCGGACGGCGCGGAACCCGTCATCCTGACCGGCACCCTCACCCTCACCGCCGCCCTGGTGGTCAACGATCTGCTGGAGATGGTGATCCTGCCCGCCGGCTACGTGCCGGTGGACGTGACCGTCGTGTCCGAAGATCTGGACTCCGGTGGTTCGCCCGCCGTCGTGCTCAAGGCTGGCGTCATGGCCGGCACCCCGCGTGACACCACGCTGGCCAACCGCACGACCGGCGCCGAGATCTTCACCGGCAAGACGTTTGGCCAGGCCGGCGGCGTGCAGCGCGCCGACGTGGCCGACATCTTCCTGCTGGCCCCGAGCACGTCGGATCGCTCGCTGGGCATTCAGGTGACGACCGCGCCGGCCACCAGTTCGACGACCGCCAAGATCCGCATGGTGGTCACCGCGCGTCCGCAGCTGCACGGCGAGTAACCGGGTCTCCTCCCCGCGGCCCTCACCGCGGGTTTCTCGGGGGTTCGCCCCCGGCTTTTTTGACGCAGGAGTGTCTGCATGCTCATCGAATGCGCCATCCGACGAAAGCTTGGCACCCACCAAGAATTCGGCGGGGTCATGTACGACTTCATGCCCATCGTCAGCGGTGAGCATGTGGCCGAGGTCACCGACCGAGCCGCCATCAAGCGGTTCCTGTCCACGCCGGGCTATCGCGAGCACGTCGCGAAGCACGTCGTCTTCCAGCCGATCGAGCAAGCCCCGACGGCGCCCCTGCCGGCCCTGGTCGGCACGCGCGAGGCCACCCCGCTGATCGAGAGCATGGACCGCGAGCAGATGATGGCCTACGCGGGCCAGATCGGCATGCGTACCCCGCACCCGGCAATCGGCGACGAGAAGCTGCGCGCCAACATCGCGGCGTTCCTCGAACTGCGCGCCCAGGCCGCGGCCGAGTTCGACCAGGCTGACGAGGGCGAGGGCGATCAACCCGGCGACGAAACCGGCGACGAAACCGGCGAGCAGGCCGGCGACGAGACCCCCCAGGAGTAACCCATGGCCCTCACGGCGACCAACGTCCTGACCCGCGCGGCGGACATCATCCAAGACCAGACCAACATCAAGTGGCCGATCGAGGAACTGCTGCGCTACCTGAACGACGGTCGCCGCGAGGTCGCCATTGTCCGCCCGGACCTGTTCGCCACGTCGGTCGCGCACGCCCTGGTCGCCGGCACCAAGCAGACCATCCCGAGCGACGGCCTGCGGTTCATCGATGGCGTGCGCAACGTGTCATCGACCAACGTCATCGGCAAGGCCGTGCGCATCGCCGAGCGCGCGGTGCTCGACCAGCAGCGCCCGGGCTGGCACATCGAAGACCCGTCCACCGACCTGAAGCACTTCATGGTCGATGAGCGCAACCCGAAAGTGTTCTATGTCCATCCGCCGGCCACTGCCGGCCACAAGATGGAGATCGTCTACCTGAAGACGCCGACCGAGATCGAGGTCGCCGACGTCGAAACCGCGGAACTGACCGAGGAGGACATCTACGTCGGCGCCCTGGTGGACTACGTGTGCTACCGGGCCTTCTCCAAGGACGCCGAGTACGCGGGCAACGCTGATCGCGCCACGCGCCACGCCGCCGCCTTCGCTGCGACCCTGGGTGTCGGCCGCAAGGTCAGCCTGGGCAACACCCCGAACCAAGCCAATGTCGGCGGGATGCCGCCGCGGCAGACGGCGTGAAGACCTGGGGCCAAGCCGAGGGGCTGATCGCCGTTGACGTGCCTGGCGCGCCCTGGCCGGTGGTCGAGGACGCGCTGCGCACCATCGCGCGCGACTACTTCTCGCGCACGCTGGCCTGGCGCGCGAGCCTGGACCCGCAACTCACGGCCGTCGGCGTGTGGGAATACGACGCGGCCGAGGAGACGGGCGCCGAACCGGTCAAGATCCTCACCGCCACCTGCGACCGCAGCCCGCTGCGCCCGCTCACGACGCGCGAGTTCATGCTCGAGCGGGCCCGTGCCGGCGGCAACGGCCATCCCGAGTTCCTGTCGTTCAACGGCGAGTCGCTGCTGATCTGGCCCCCGCCCATGGTGGCCGGGCAGGAGGTCTGGGTCGAGGTCGCCTTCCGGCCCACGCTCACGGCCAAGGGCCTGCCCGATGAGATCTGGTCCGAGCACGTCGAGGCGCTGACCGACGGCGTGCGCGCCAAGCTCATGAGCCAGCGCGACAAGCCCTACACCGACCCGAACGGCGCGAAGATCGCCGCGGCTGCCTACCGGGAGGCTGCGGCCACCGCTGGCGTGGTCGCCACCAAGGGCTACACCCGCGCACGGACGAACAGCACCGCACGGTTCTTCTGATGGCCACGATCAAGATCGCAGAGGTCGGCGGCATCCGCCCGTCAGTGGACGCAACCAGGCTGGGCGACGCGGACGCGGCCAGGGCCGAGAACCTGTCCCTGCGGTTTCGGGACATGCGCCCCGCGCGCGCCGACTCCGTGGCCGTGCCCACCATCGGCACGTCGAACCCCCAGACGATCTACCGCTTCCAGCGCGTGTCCGGCGGCGCGTTCAACACCGATCCGTCCACCGGCTGGGTGGTCAAGGCCGGCGACGTGGACTACGTGCGCGGCCAGATCTTCGACGATACGACCGAGCGCACCTACTACACCGGCGACGGCGCGCCCAAGGCCACCGACCTGACCGGCACCGTGCGCCAGCTTGGCGTGCCCGCGCCCACCGCGCCGGTGGCCACCGTCAACGTGGTCGACGAGTACACCGTCGAGGAGCGCACCGGCGACATCGCCCACATGGTCGACACGATCGAGTGGTGCATCAAGCTCGGGCTGCCCACCACGCCGCAGTGGTTCGGCGCGACCAACGTCGCCGCGCTATCGCTCACCCCGCGCACGACCGCCAACGGGTTCAGCCCCGAGCACCCCATTCAGGTGGTCAAGGGCATTGCCGGCGACGGCAGCCGGATCACCGACACCGAGAACTACGCTTTCCTGCTGGACCCCAAGCTCGACGGGTTCTGGAACTCGACCTACTACTGCATCCCGATCTGCGCCTACGGCTATGCCGGCGAGGTCTCCAACGCCATGGAGACCAACCTGTCGAACATCCTGAACCCGTTCACCGGCGCGCCAGCGTTCCTCACGACCGCTCAGAAGAACTCGCTGCGCGACATGGTCGACGAGATGTTCAATCTCGACGACCCGGTGCTCAAGGGCAAGTCGAACGAGCTTTCGACCATCCTCAAGTCCTTCGACGTGGCCGTGAGCCGCGGCCTGGGCGTGGCCAAGACCGATGCCGTGTCGGACTTCTATGCCCGCTCGGACGTGACGTCCACCCTGTCGTCGGCCCGGAACACCTTTGCCAACGAGATCTACGCGCTGGCGAACCGGATCATGGCCTATGAGTGGGTGAACGGCTGATGGCCACGATCTGGAACGCCACCAAGGCCACCGCGATTGCGGCCATCCTCTCGGAGGTCACGACCAACTTCGTGGGCACCAACGGCGACGGGCAGCCGTTCATCAAGCGGGCCGAGCTTCGCGACTGGCTGGTCGCCCAGTTCACCCTGGTGTTCGCCGATGCCGAGGCGCTGCCCACCGATGCGACCGGAATCCGGGGCTACTTCGGCGACCCGCCGATCGAGATGGACAAGATCATCGATCGCCTGGTGAACGCCTACGACCCCGAGTCGTTCAAGGCGCAGTCCTCCTGGCCACTGTCCAAGGCCTCCCAGAACAAGGAGGAACTGGTCAACCAGATCAGCAAGCTGCAGGTGGATGCGCAGCGCGCGGCCGAGGCGATCGTGATCCACTACGAGGATCAGGTCGCAGCCATCCGGCCGGCGGTCGAACGCTGGTTCGAGGCGAACGTGCTGAACCTGAAGCCGACCGAGTCCGGGGGCTTCCCCGAGGGCGTCAGTCGAGTGATCGACACCCGGGCCTACATCACCACCTTCGTGACCGACTGGGGCTGGGAATCCGCCCCGTCGCAGGCCAGCAACCTGGTCAACGTGGACCAGAACGACACCTTCGGCGTGGCCGTGGCCGCCGGCCCGTCCGGGCGTGACATCACGACCATTCGCCTGTACCGGTCTGCCGACACGACCGAGTCGTCCGCGTGGCGCTTCGTCAAGGAGGCGGCGCACACCGGCTCGTCCGTCACCATCACGGACGACGTGAAGCAGTCCGCCCTGGGTGGCACCTGCCCGACCTTCGGCCACTTCGAGCCGCCGGCGGGCCTGAAGGGGCTGATCGGCGGGCCGAACGGGCAGATGGCGGGCTTCGTCGACCAGACGGTCTACTTCTGCGAGCCGTTCAAGGGCTATGCCTGGCCGCCGTACGACGTGCCCGTGGAGCACCCGATCGTCGGTCTCGGCGTGTTCGGCCAGACCTATTTCGTGGGCACCCGGGCCAACCCGTACCTGATCAGCGGCGCGGATCCTGGGTCGATGTCCGCCCAGAAGCTCGAGCAGAATCAGGCATGCGTGTCGAAGCGGTCGATCGCGTCCGTGGGGTCGGGCGTCATGTACGCATCGCCCGATGGCCTGTGCCTGGCCACCACGTCGGGCGTCAAGGTCATGACCCTGGACGCCTACTCCATCGCCGACTGGCGCGCGCTCGCCCCTGAGACGATCTTCGGGGTGGAGCACGACGGGGTCTATCACGCCTTCTACAACAACGGGTCTCGCGGCTGCATCGCCTTCGACATGGCGACCGGCTCGATTTCCAAGCTCGCCGTGGCGGCCAGCGCCGCCTACGTGGACCGGATCACCGACACCATGTACGTGGCCAGCGGCGCGGCCATCCTGGGCGTCTACCAGTCGAGCTCCGCGCGCACTGGGATCTGGCGCTCGAAGCGGTTCCGCCTGGGTGCGCATTCGCCCATGGCCTGGCTGGTGGTCGACGTGGACACCAGCGTGCAGGCCATCATCCGCCTGTTCGTCGATGGCGGGTCGAGCCCCTGGTGCGTCGTCACGACCGCCACCGGCAGCGTGGCCGGCTCCGTCGTCATCGGCGCGCGCACGATCGCCATCCCGACCGCCGCGGCCGGCAAGCCCATCCGCCTGCCCGATGGCCGGTACTTGGAGTGGCAGATCGAGGTCGAGGCGGCCGGGCTGGTGCGCTCCGTCGTGATCGCATCGACCACCGAGGAACTGCGGGCGGTCTCGTGAGCGACCAGCCCTACGGCCGCGCGACGACCCTGCCGGGCCTGGGCCGCGTGCCCGCCCGCGTGGAGGACATCCCGCGCTGGCTGGACGGGGTGAAGGAAACCCTCGAGGTCTGGACCGGGGCGCGCGGCTCGAAGTTCGACTCCGTGGTGACCTGGCGCGATCTCGCGTCCATGGGCATCATCACCGGCGACTTCCAGGGCGCGCGGTTCACCACCGGGCTGCCGCGCGGCACGAACCCGGGCGGGGTGCTGATCCAGAACGGCAACGGCACCTACGCACAGGTGCCCCTGGAGGCCTTCGCCGAGAAGATCCGCTCCACCGGCCTGTACCGCGACCTGAACAAGCGGCTGAACGACCCGACCCGGTTCGACGCGCTGCCGCAGGCGATCCGCGACATCCTGCTGAAGGACATCGCGGCCGAAGCCCGAGAACGCGGCGCCGACATCCGCCGGCTCGAGACCCGCGTGCAAGAGGCCGGCCGGTCCGTGGCTGCCTTGCGAGAGGAGGTCACCGCCGCGGTGGATTCGGCCGTGGCGGGCGTGCGTACCACCGCATTCGCCTATGCCGAGCCCGGCCGCGCAGCTGCTGGCATCGCCACCCAAGTGAAGGCGCGCCTGGACGACGTCGACGGCGAGGGCGTGACCATCGAGGAAGTGATCTACGGCAACGCGACCTATGCCGGGGTCATGGGCCAGTGGACCATGAAGATCGACGCCAACGGCATCCTGGCCGGGGTCGCGTTGATGGCATCGAACGATGCGTCCGGGCCCGACTCGGCGTTCCTGGTGCGCGCCGACCGCTTCGCGATCGTGAGCCCGACCTACACCGGCGGCCTCACCACCGCACCGGCATCGAACCTGATCCCGTTCGGGGTGGATTCGAGCGGGGTCTACATCAACGGCACGGTGCGGATCAACTCGACCAGCACCACCCTGGACAGCCTGGCCAGCGACATCGGCGTGACGATCGCGTCATCGTCGGAGTTCTTCAAGGTGAACACCGCCGGCTCGCCGGTGAACTCCACCATCACCCTGACGGCCAGCCTGCAGGGGGGGCTCACGGGCACCGTGACCTGGACGGCCAGCACCGGCTGGACCGGCACGCCGCCGTCCGGCACGAACACCTGGACGATCAACGCGGCCGACCAGACGGCCGACGCCGTGGCCTACACCGCCACGAAGGTGGACGGGTCGAACACCTACACCGACTCGTTCACCATCGTGCGCCTGCGCGACGGGTCGGACGCGCTGACTGCGATCCTGACCAACGAGTCGCACGGTATCCCCGCGGCGGCCAACGGCACGTCACCGGTCTTCACCGGCGCGGGCGGCACCATGAAGGTGTACCGCGGCACCACGCTGCTGACGTCGGGCGTGACCTTCGCCATCGCGTCCGGCGGAAACCCGGATGGCCTCACGGCGAGCATCAACTCGACGAGCGGGGTCTACAGCGTCACCGGCGCCGGTTCCTGGCCGGCCGGCACTGCTGTGGCGACCCTGACCTTCGAGGCGACCGTCACCGCCACGAGCACGGTGCTGCCCAAGGTCTTCACCATCACCAAGAGCCTGCAGGGTGTGGCCGGCGCATCCTCGCCCGCAGTCCGTGCCCAGCCCACGAGCCTGGTGTTCCGGGTCGCCAAGGATGGGTCGGTCTCGCCAGCCTCGATCTCGATCGATGCCTTCCGCCAGAACACGACCGATGCGGTCTCGTGGAGCACGTCGCCCGTCATCACGGGCTTGAACGGCACGACCGGCCTGACCAAGACCCTGTATCCCTCGGCCACGACCCCGCACATGGGGTCGAACAACGCCGTCACGATCACCCTGACCTGTGGGTCGCTGACCGACACCCTGACCGTGGTCAAGGTCTACGAGGGGTCGGATGCCGTCACCGCGGTGCTGTCCAACGAGGCACACACGATCCCGGCGGACGCCACCGGGGGATCGCTGGGCCTGACCGGCGCAAGCACCACCATGTCGGTGTTCATCGGCGCGACGGACGACTCGATCAACTGGACCTACGCGACCAGCGTGTCGTCGGGCCTGACGATCTCTGGCACGAACACCCGCAACGTGGCAGTCACCGCGCTGTCGGTGGACGTGGGCACCGTCACGATCACCGCCAGCAAGGCCGGCTACTCGAGCATCGCCAAGGTCTTCACCGTCACGAAGTCCCGCCAAGGAATCACCGGCGATGCGGGCCTGCGCGGCTCGCTCACCATGTACAAGACGGTCAGCGGGGTCTCGGCGTGGTCGGACACCACCGCGACGAACCGAATCCTCGAGATCCTGGGCCTGACCCAGAACGGCGACACCACCAAGCTGCGCCTGGGCGATGAGGTCACGCAGGCAAACCCGACGTGGTCGCCCCCGTGGGCCACGACAAAGTATTGGAACGGCTCGTCCTGGGTGGACCCTGGCGTCGTCATCAACGGCAACCTGCTGGTGCGCGGCACCGTGGCGGCCGACACGATCAACTCGACGTCGTTCACCTTCGGCTCGGGCTACAACACGACCTTCAAGTTCGGCAACGACAGCCTGGGCGCCTTCCGCATGGAGCGCACCTGGGGCGCGGCCCGGCCGACCGTGGCCGCCATGTACCTGTGGGACAACACGTCGGACTCGTGGACCCATGCGGGCTCGGGCGCGAGCTACCAGCAGCTGGTGTGCTACGGCAAGTTCGAGAATGCCAGCTTTGTGAACTGGGGCGGCGCGAACTCGGTGGTGAACCAGATCATCGTGAACGGCAACGGCCGCACGGGGATCTTCGTCGATGGCGGATACACCGCGGCGGCCGGCGAGTTCAAGAACTCGACCAGCGGCGCGACAGCCTTCGGGGTGCGCTCGACCGGCTACATCATGTCGGGCTACTTCACCGTCACCAACGGCGGCACGAACGGCCGCACGATCAAGGTCGACGGGAACAACGACGTCGGCATCGACGTGGCTGCGACCTACGCGATTGCGGGCCTGCGGGTCTACAACGCGGCCACCGGGTTCGGCATCGAGGCGGGCGGCAACAGCACCAAGGCGCCGCTGTTCCTCTCGCCCCTGTCGGCACTGCCGACCGACCGTTCCCTGGGCGCGCTGTGCGTGCTGACCGACACGAATCTCTACTTCGCCAACGGATCGCACTGGTTCCGGGTCGGCGGCCTCACGCAGGTGACCTGATGCGGCTGATCTTCTCGCGCTCGCACACCGTCGGCAGCGTCGTGATCCGCGGCGTCACATGGTCGCCCTGGTCGCACTGCGGCATCTGGACGCCCGACGGGACAGTGCTCGAGGCGAACTACCCGCATGGGGTGCGCGAGGTCGCGCTTGCCACGTTCCTGAAGCACGCCTCGCACTGGGAGTTCGTTGACATCGACGTGCCCGACGAGGCGGCCGGCATCGCCTGGGCGCGCAGCCAGATCGGCAAGCCCTACGACGTGTGGGGCGTGATTGGGCTTGGGCTTCGTCGAGACTGGCAGGCCGACGACGCATGGTGGTGCTCCGAGTTCATGGAGATGGCGGTCGTGAAGACCGGCCGGGTGCGATACCGGCGCGACATGCACCGGCTGACCCCGTACCACTGCTGGATTGCAGCGTAGCCGGGCAGGGTGGCGTCTGCTATACCCGCCCCGTCTTCTGGGGGTGTGATGGCGTTCCTTCCGCGCACGATGATCGAGTCCAGCGGCTCCTATGAATTCGCCATGGAGCCGATGACGGACGCCCTGATCGCGGAACTGACGCCACTGCACCGCGCGCACTGGGAGGAGACCGAAGCCTACCGGCACGGCCAGCCGTTCGACCCGGCCTACAAGGTCTTCCAGGCGCTCAACCAAATGGGCCGATTCGTCGTCTTCACCGTGCGCCACGACGGGATGTTGGTGGGCAACGCGATGCTGCACCTGTTCGAAAGCACGCACACCCGCCAGCTTGAAGCGAAGGAGGACACCCTGTTCATCCTGCGCGAGCACCGCCTGCCCCGCCTGGCGCCGAACTTCATCGCGTACTGCGAGCGGTGCGTCACGGCCATCGGCGCGAAGGCCCTCACGGTCACCGCGAAGATCGGCACCCGAAGCGAACGCCTGTTCCCCAAGATCGGCTACCGGCAGGTGGCCATCGAATACCACAAGACCCTTGGAGGCGCCGATGTGCTCGCCTGACATTCCCGCAGCAGACCCGCGCATCGCCGAAGCCGCGCTCGCCAACACCGAGATCGCGCGCGAGGCGCTCGACTGGTACAAGAACTACCAGACGACGGTGCTGGCGCCGCTGCAGCAGCGCACGGCCGACGTGAACGAGCGCGTCACGAATCAGGCGATGGACATCGCCCAGCGCAACTCGGACATCTCAAACGACACCTACCAGTACCAGAAGGCGACCTTCCGGCCGATCGAGCAGTCGGTCGCGTCCAGCGCGGCCACCTACGACACCGAGGCCAACCGGGAAAAGCTCGCCGGCCAGGCGCAGGGCGACGTGCAGCAGGCATTCGATGCCGCGGCGGCCGACCGCACGCGCGAGATGCAGCGCATGGGCGTCAACCCGTCGTCGGCGCGCACCGCTGCCGTGCTCGCGCAGGCGGACACCGCCAAGGCCGCAGCCCTGGCCAGCGCCGGCAACAAGGCCCGCTCCGCTGCCGAGGCCGTGGGCTGGGCGCGCAAGGTCGATGCCGCGAGCCTGGGCCGCAACCTGTCCAACCAGCAGGCCACGGCCGCGCAGATCGCGCTGTCGGGCGGCAACAGCGCGTCACAGGCCACCGGCGCGACTGCCGCCGGCGCGCGAGCAGACGCGGGCGTGATGCAGCAGGGTTTCGGGACCGGCATCCAGGGCTTCGGGTCGGCCGGCAACCTGTTTGCACAGGGTTCGGCGCAGGACATCCAAAGCGCGACCGCTTCGTCCGGCATGCAGAACGACATCTTCGGCACCCTCATTGGCGCTGGCGGCCGTGTTCTCGCGGCCAAGTACCCGTCCGACAAGACGATCAAGAAGGACCGCAAGCCGGTCAAGCCGTCCGCCGCGATGCAGGCGGTCGAGTCGATGCCCATCGACCGGTGGAAGTACGACGAGACCAAGACGCCGATCGCCGACGGCAAGGAGCACATCGGCCCGATGGCGCAGGACTTCCAGCGTGAGGTGGGCGGCGACGGCAAGACGATCGACATGATCGATGCCATCGGCGTGACCATGGCCGCGGTGAAAGACCTGGGCTCGCGCATGAAGAAGATGGAAAGCGCCGCCTCGATGGCGGCAAGGGGCTGACATGGGATTCTCCGCAGGGTTCGCAGCCGGCTGGGGTGCGGTCGATTCGGCCTACCGTCAGAAGGCCGAGGCCGAGCAGCGCAAGATCGACAACGAGCAGCGCGCCGCCGATCTGGCCATGCGCCAGGAAAATCAGGCGCAGCAGCGCAAGGAATGGCAGCGCGCCGACCAGAAGCGCCAGAACATCGCCGACGCGGCGGCGACCGAGTCGCAGGCCGGCACGTCGGTGGGGTCGAACTTCGCCACCGGCGCGGGTGACACCGCGTTCCTCGAGCAGCAGGCCGCGGCCGAAGCCGAGATGAACGGCGCCCAGGCCCCGCAGGTGCGCCCGGCGGCCAGCACCGGCAACGAGGTCCGCAAGTTCTCCGACGCCGGCCAGGCGGCCAACTTCGCGGCCGAGCGGCAGGGCGACCTGGGCAAGGTGAAGCGGCTGGCCGACGTCGAGTACCGCAGCGGGAACACCGCGGGCGGGATGGAGCTCGAATCCCGGTACAAGTCGCTGGTGAAGGAGGGCTACAAGGAGGCTCTGGACACTCTGTTCCAGACCGGCGACGTGACCAAGGCGCAGCAACTTTTCGACGCCACGGGCAAGTACAAGATCCCGGGCCGGCTTCAGGCGACCCCCGTCACGCGCAAGGGCGCCGACGGGGTGGAGATGCCCGACTATGACCTGTCGATCGTGAGCGAGGACGGTTCGGTGCGCCCGCTGGGCAGCGCGATCACCATGCGCTATCAGGCCGACGGGATCGAGAACTACCGGTCCATGCTGGCCAACGAAGCAGCCGGCGCGCGGGCTGAGCGCACGATCGGCGTGGCCGAGAAGAAGACCGACCTGGAGGAGAAGCGGATCGCCATCCAGGACCGTCTGGCCGCAGCGAAGGAGAAGCGCGACGACGCGCAGATCAAGTATTGGGAGGGCCAACTCGCAGCCACCAATCGGCGCATCGACCTGTCGGCGGCCAAGGCAGCGGCGGGCGGGTCTGGTGGCGGCAAGGGCGATCAGCCGGCCGGCAGCCCGGTGGTGGACCGCAACGATGAGAAGCACATCAGGGAGATCGTTGGCGAGATGACCCTGCCCAAGGATGCCGACCCGCGTCGAATCGTGGACGTGGCCTCGCGCATCAAGGCCCTTGCCCCTGGGATCAGCGCCAGCGAGGCGGCCACGATTGCGAGCACGCCGGGCGCTACGGTGCGATCGGTGCAGACCAACAAGGGCGTATTCGATGCGCTCGAGGTGCCTGGCAGGGAAGTGGTCGGCAAGGACGGCAAGAAGTCGACGATGCCGGGCGGGGTGTACCTGATGGCGCCGGGCGCCCGGCAGATTCCCGTGCCGCGGGCGCCGGCCGCCCCCGCACCGCCGAAGCTGTCTGCCGCGCAGATTGCCGCGATGGACGCCGAGAAGCGCGCAGCCGATGCGCAGGCCGCCCAACTCGCCCAACAAGAAGCAGCAGCAGCGCGCGCCGCCGCGACCGCTGCGTTCGCACGTCCCCGCTAAGGACCACGCATGGCCAAGACCAAGAAAGCCCCCACGCTCGACCAAAACGGCATCGAGATCCTTGGCTTTCTGGACGAGGGCCGTCCGCTTGCCGCGCCCCTCGAGGCGGAAAAATCCGGGGTGTTGCGCCGGGTGGGTGACATCGGGGTCGCCGCTGGCCAGGGCGTGGTCTCTGGCGTCAAGATGCTCACCGACCTGGCCGGCGCCGGCAATCCGGTGTCCGGTGCGCTGGAATCGACCACCAAGGGACTGGACTCGCTGTACAGTCCGGCGCGCCTGGCAGAGCGCGCAGCACGCGCGCAGACGATCAAGGATGCCGAGGCGTCTGGATCGACCTGGGAAGAGATCAAGGCGCATGCCGGTGGGTTCTTCGAGGCACCCGTACAGTCGGTCGCCAACGCGGCCGGCTCGATGGTGCCGACGGTTGCATCCGCCTTCATTCCCGGCGCGCTGCCGGCGCGGATCGCCGCTGGAGCGATGGGGGTAGCGCAAGGGGTCGGCGCGATCAAGGGATCGGTCTATGACGCGACCGAGCGCAAGTGGCTCGAGGCTGGCGCCCCGCCTGAGATTGCCAAGCAAAAGGCGGACGAGGAGCAGGCATACGGCAGCAAGAGCACCCCGGCCATGATTGCCGGCGGCGCGTTGGGGTTGTTGGCCGGCGGGTCGGGCGTGGAGCGCTACATCACCAGCGGCGCGGCCCGCGCTGGCCTGGGCGGTGCGGGTGTCGTCGCGCGCGGCGCACGCGGGGCCATCGCCGAAGCGATCCCCGAAGGCGCGCAGGGCGGCCAGGAGCGCCAGGCATCCAACGTCGCGCTGCAGAACCAGGGCTTTGACGTCCCAACGTGGCAGGGAGTGGCTGGCTCCGCGGTGGCCGAGGCGCTGCCATCGGCGCCACTGGGCGGTGGCATGGCCGCGTTCCGGCCGGCGCCACTGCCCACAGTCACCCCGCCGGCTCCCGTGATGGCGCCAGGGGAGTTGAACGTGGTTCCCCCGAGTTCCCCGGCAGTCCAGCCGGCCCCTGTTGACGTCGCTGGCCAGGTCGCCGCACGCCGGTCCGCCGCCCAAGAGGCCGTGCGCGCCGCGCTGGACGCTGGAGTCTACGGTGCGGACGCTGGACCCATGCCGCCCGCCGCGCCGCCGGCCGGCCCGGTGCAAGGCCCCGCGTTCACGCAGGCTATTGAGCCGCCCCCCGGGCCCCTCGCGCGCGCCGCAGAGACGGCCGCTGGCGCACAGGCCGGCCAGAACGCTGCTGCTGCCGCCGCTGGCGTGGACCCCGCGCAGCGCCTGGCCGAACTCGAGCAGAAGGCCACCGGCACCAAGGATCAGAAGGTGCCCGGTCCGGACGGCAAGCCCGTGACCATCCCTGGCACGCCGGCGCAGTTCCTGACCGATGCCGAGAAGGCCGAGCGCGACTCGCTCAAGGGCAGCGTGCCCGAGTCGGCCATCGCAGCCCGTAGTCCGATTACACCCACGTCCCCCGCAGCCATGGCGGCCGACCCGTTGCCCGCCATGCACCAGGCCGCGGCCGACAACTTGGCCGCGCAGAAGCAGTTCGGCGGCGATCGTCCGGGCATCCCATCCGCGAATGCGGTGGTCTATCAGGAGCCCAAGCTCCGCGACATGCCCCCGGCTTTCGAGCAGCCGGTCACGCCTGGCCAGATCTTCGAGTCCATCGAGGAGTTGCGCGCGCGCCAGCAGCAGGATGGGGAAATGCTGTCCGGTCTGGCAAAGCCCAAGGAAACCGGGGCAATCGTCCCGTTCCGGGGTAAACCGCCGGCCATCGATGACAAGACGATCGACGGCGAGGGCTTGTATCGCGTCATCGGCGAGGCCACTGCCGCCGCGCCCGACTTCGCCGACCACACCGACCTAGCCGGTCGAGCTTTCGCCAAGAACCCGCGCCTGACCCTGGAGGTCTTGCGCGATCCCCGGATCGACCACGAACAGGAAACCGTGGTCCTTCGTGCCATCACCCGAGGTGGAAATGCCACAGCCCAATACGCCAAGCTCGCCCTCGAAGCCTTCCAAGCCAAACCCGCAGCAGCAGGAGCACAGCCGCAAGCTGGCGGATCAACTGGAGTCGTGCCTCAAGGGCAAAAAGTAGATGCGGCCCAACCTGAACCGGTGGCTCGCCAAGAGGGCGAGACGGGCGTCAAGGAAGGCCCGACGGCCGCCCCCGGCACCGCGCCGGCTGGAGAAGGTGTCACGGCCCAACCGGGAGCGGCCCAGCAGCCCACAGTGAAGTTGGCGAGCCAGGATTGGGTCAATCAGGGAAGGAGCCCCGCCGACCTGATCGTCGAACGATCCGAAACGCTTGGGAAGGAGTTGGCGGCGATCATCACGCAAGAGGCGGCCGGCAAAGACTTCGCCCCGAACGACTTGCCAAAGGCCGTCAGGAATTGGGCCGACGAGAACAAGGTGCCGGCGGACGATCTTCGGCAAGGCGTGCTCAAGGCGCTTGGTGACTTCGGCCTGAGTGAAGGGAGGGTGCGGCAGATCAAACAGGCATTGAGCCCGATCAAAGCGGAAATCGAGTCCCTTGGTTCCGCGGCCAAAACGGAGAGCGCAACCACCCCGCCGCTGACGATCGAGCCCGTTTCGGAAACGACGATGGTCATTCGTGGCAGCGGCAAGCACAAGGACGCGATCAAGGCGGCCGGCGGAAGCTGGAACGGCCCGCAGAAGGGTTGGATCTTCCCGAAGGCGAAAGAGGCGCAGGTGCGCGCCGCCCTGGCCGATCTGCTGGGCGAGCAGCCGGACAAGCCCGCCGCAGCGCCCGAGGCAAAGCCCGCCGATCAGCCGACCGACCTGAATGCGCTGTTCGACGATGTGCTGGCCGAGGAAATGGCCAAGGATGAGGCGAAGAAGGCGCCCGCCGTGCCGCGCCGGCCCGCTGCGCCGCAGCAGTCCAGCACCGGGGGGGCAGCGCCCGCCGAAGTGAAGCGCGGCGTGGTCGGGCAGAAGTTCGGCACCGGTGACATTGCGCTCACCGCGACCGGTCGGCAGACCAGCCCGTTCCCGAAGGTGAGCGTCGACACGGACCGCAAGGCCAACAGCACCCTGGGATTCGTCAACGCATGGCTGATGACGAACGCCCGGGAAGAAGCGCGGGCGCGCGGTGACGACTTCAACTTGCGGCAGTTCGAGCAGGCGAGCACCACCAAGCCGACGCAGGCCGAGAAAGACGCGGCCGAGGAATACCTGTTCGGCGACACCATCCCGCCGGT
>ERZ650304.406-NODE-406-length-23421-cov-12.276042_pt1 | contig 23421 bp, 20 predicted proteins | sample MGYA00376240_ERZ650304 | MGnify/ENA primary metagenome ERZ650304 (study PRJEB26733, sample SAMN07839271) | wastewater metagenome | biome: small river; feature: stream; material: water | place: USA: North Carolina | collected 2016-03-01 ... | reverse complement strand
TATGGGCTTTAAATATTGAAAGTCAAACACAATTTTCTTTTAATTTAAGATATCAAATATATGAATCAGCTAATGCTCAAAATCGTGGAGTTGTTGCAGCTAATTGTCAAAAATTAGGCTATGGTAATCAATGTTTAACAGGAACTAATAATCCTATTACTTACACACTGTTAAATGTTAGTAATAAAGTTAATTTAAACAATGGTGAAACTGATACTATTTCATTAAGTGGAAATTACTTATGGAGCCAAACATATGGTCTTCCTGCACTTCATAGAAAACCATTAACTTATAATAGTAATACTAATAATTTAACAATTGGTAGTATTGATTATACTGATCCAAATTCATTAGGGAATGGAGATCCAGTAAATTTATCTCCTAATTATAATGGGAATATTGCATATAGTGGAGCTTCAGTAAGTGGTTCAAGTGTGAGTGATTATTACAATGTTCTTCCAGAGCAATCTTACTATGGAACGGTTGATAATACAGCCGTAGGTAGAAATAATGTAGTTTACTCTAATTGGGGTTCAAATGGTATTGGATCTTTTGAATATGTTTATCCCTTAAATACTGCAACTAATACTATTTCATCAAATAATAGATTACCAGATCCAGTGAGTTTTCAAGGATATGGATCGTTTGTTGCAGCAGTTGATGTTAATAGTAATATCCTTGGGGTTGGTTTTTTTCCAGAGATTGATGATTGGTATCAAGTGGCTGGTTGTTTTATAAAAAATGGTGCAGGATATAATAATTTTGTTAAATTAAATACTAGTGGGTTGGGTGACTATCCCGTGCAAAATCCTTATGATAATTATAATTATCCTCTTGGTTTCTATTCTCATGCAACAGATAATAACTATTATAATTTTAGTAGTTTTGTTTACAGCACAGGACCAGCACCAAGAACTTTAAACAGAAGATCTTTGGTTGATATTACAAACTGCAGAATGTCTCCTGATAATTATTATAGTGAAAATGGTTATTTTGCTCCAGCTAATAATGCCAGTGCATACACTCCAAACAGTCAGTTTGTATTAGTTTCAGGAATTATTAATGGAGTTCAAATGGACACTTATATTTTGCCAGCAAGTATGATGTCTAATGGATTAGATGGTCAATAAAATATTGTAGATTGTAAAAGGGTTGATTTATATCAACCCTTTTTTATTATTATGTTTTGATTGGTTTTATGTTATAATTGCCCTGTTATTAAATGCAATAGGTAGAATGCAAAAAATCCCCAACTAACAAGTTAAATTTTTAAGATTTTTTTAACTTTTAGAAGGAGACTATATGAATAAATTAATATTTATCATAATATTGATTTTAGTATGCCTGCCAGCATATTAATAACAATCAAGTGTGGGTCTGGTTAAACAGATTTGCACTTTTTTACTATTAACTAATTATATCACAAATCTTCATTCTTTGTCAAATTTATTTTGAAAATAATTAAGATTTATTTGATTTTATTTTATGGTATAATTAACCAATTGAAAGTATTGGTAGATATTGCAAATTGCAGAATGTCATCAGATAATTATTATACAGAAGATGGAGCATATTATCAGCAAGGTAATGGTAGTTATTATAAGCCAAATAGTCAATTTGTTTTAGTTGGTGGTGCTATTGGTGGTGTAAGTACTGATACTTATATTTTACCAGCATCAATGATGTCAAATGGACTTGATGGTCAATAGTAAATAAAAGAGACTTTTATAGTCTCTTTTATTTATTGTATAAATAAGCCCTATCATTAAGATTGGGCTTTTTAAATTAAAAAAATTGACAATTAAAAATCAGCGTTCCCACTCATCATTTTTGCTTGATTTTTTAATTATAGGTTTTGGGGGTGGGGCTGGTTTTTTAGGTTTTTCCTCAGGTTTTGGCTGAGGCTTAATAAATTGACGCCCTCCCCCCTCTCTAATATCGCCATCATCATCAAATAAAAAAGACAAATCTATAATTTTATTATTTCTCAGATTAATTATTTTAAATAGTTTAAATCTAACAATAACCCTGATTATTTGTGCCAGTTCAGTTTTTTGTATTTCATTGCAAAAGTTAAGAAATTCAGATCTATCTAGTATGTTTCCTTTTTTTTGTTGATAAAGTGCCAGCAGGACTAAATAACGAGTAAACATATCTTTATAATCTTCAACAACCGGACTAAAAAAGTTTAGTTTGCTCTTGCCTTCATAATAGTAGCGATTTTCTAAAAATTTATTGGCTTTTAACTCTATTTTGTTTTTCATAATTCCCCCTAGATTGTTATTTTGTTATATTTTATTGTTATTTGATATTATGACATTATTAAAAAAATGTCAAGAAAAGAGCAAAATAAAATATATTTTGCTCTTTGTTAATTAATTCTGATTTTTGCTTTTAGTCCAAGTTAATTAAATCTGAATTAGTCCAAGCTCTCTGCTTCATCTAAAAATTCTTCAATAAAATTGTTGAAGTAGTAAGATAAATCATCCCCTAACATCATATTATAAATAAAAACTAGGCTCATAGTTCTTTGCTCATCAACAGATAAATTCCAATCTTCATTCATTTCATACCAATCTTTTGGTTCACCACCAGTTAAATCATAATATCTAGCTAATTCAAACCAATCATTCTTACACTCTTTGATATATTTCTTTCTGATTAGAAAGAAATACTTGTCAGCAGTTTCTTTTGTTTCTTCTATAAGTTCTCCACTTATCATATCATCAATATACTCATTTAGCATCAATTCAACTTGATCTCGATCATTGAGTTTCTTTATCTCTTTAAAACCATGTATAAATTCATCATTGGCAACTGGTAAGTCCGACATGGTACAAAGATTACGATTATCTAAAAATTTCACTATATTAGCAGATGGATTATTTTTTTTATCTAACTCATTTCTTGAATAAAAATGTAAAAATACCCCTATCCCACTAGGAATTTTTCCTGATTCACTGGCTTTAAGTAAAGAAGCTGATGCCTTTGTCAAAAACATTTTTTTTGACATTAACTGATAGACTTTATAGCCTAGATTGGTTTTTCTAACTCTTGGTTTTGGTGCAACTGTTTTCAATGACATAAATTATTTCCTTTTAAAAGTTAAAATATTATTTTACAATTTGTAAAATATGTGATATAATCATTGGTTAATATAATTTTATTTACTTTTCTCATTATACACAAATGAGCTGTATTTGTCAAGTCTTTTTTTGTCTAAAATCCACTTATTTTCACCAAAATATCACAACTAGCTGAATTTATTGAATATATAATTTTAAATTATTTTCTAATTCTCTGGTTAATGGTTAAACTGTTAATCAATTTGTTTAATTTACCATCAGATAACTTTTGTTGGTCTAATTCTTTTTGCTTTTCTTTTGTTTGCTTAATAACATCATCAAATGAAATTAATGCATTTTGGTTATAACCAGATTTAAAATTATATATTAGTTCGTTTCGCTCAATTCCATAAATACTATGTAAATTATCAAATGCTTTACTGATTGCATTAAGTTCAAATGGGGCTTTTGCCAAGTATTTAGCAATATTGATTTTATCGCTTAGATTATCAAGCTGGCTTTGCTTTTCAGTAATTTCATAATCAATGACTTTTAATTTTTGGTTTTGCTGTTGCTTAAATATTTCTATTTGAGATAGTGCTATTTGCTCATTTAGTTTTATTTGTGCCAGGTTTTCATTTTTTTTCTCAATTTCCATTGTTTTTTCAAATTCCCTAATTGATTGGTTTTTAGTTCGGCTATTGCGTTGCCCTCTGCTAAGGTTCATGGTATCGGCTAAAATATCTTGATACTTAGCAAAGTGCTGGATTTTATTTTTATATGCTGTTTTTTTATCAGCTGATTGATCAATTTTTTTATCTAACTGGTTGCCAGTTGTATGTTGGCTGAAACTATAATCTTGGTAAACAATATGGGCGTGTGGCAAACCTTTTTCAGAAAAATGTATGGTAATACCTAAAATATTCTTGGCTGATAGTTGTTTATGTTCTAAGCAAGCAATAGCACCATCAATGAGTGATTTAGTTAATTGCTGTTTATCATTATTGAAATGAGCCAATAATTCAGATCGGTTTAAATTTCCAAACTGATTACCAAAGCCAATTATGAATTCTTTTCTGAGTGTATCAATTTTGGGTTGCAGTTTAGTCCTGATTTTTTTAGTTGGATTAGCCAACTTTTCTAATTTTTTGTGATTTTCATAATCTGCTTGGGCTTCGCTATATAATTCAATTTCTTTATCTTCAATTAATTTTACTAGGTGGCTGTTATCATGTCCCAAATTTCGGGAATATTCTATAAATTCAGGTTGTTGATTATCATTATTAATAGTAATTAAAATATCTTTTTCTGCATGATTGGGGTTAAGTTCTGCATCTTGGTTTGTTATTTCATTTACTACTAGTAAATGGCTCAAACTTGATTTTTGGTTTAACTTTGCTTGTCTATATATTGCAATTATTCTCATCTCTGTATCTCCCTATATTATATTAAGTCTCTTTTTTCTCCAAGGGGCTAACACACTAGCTCCTTATCTTTTTTGACAAAAAGATAAGGGTGTGGGCTTTCGCCGAACTCTGCCGAGGGCTTGGCTATATAATATATTTTACTGATTTTCAGTAAAATATCAAAAAAAGAGCAAAAAAATATTAAAATATTTTTTATTTCTCATTTCATTAAGCATTTCAATGAGATAGGTCGAGATTTTCCCAAAATTGGATAATTTGGGAAGAATGATACTTTTTTCTATTTTTTCCACGAGTGGGCTTATTTACAGATTTCAACACATTCAAAAACTTTGCTGTCAATAGTAAAGTGCACAAAATGAAAATTATTTAGCACGCTAAAAAACTTTTTCAATTTCTTCATACTTCACAAATTTAAAAACTTTTTACATAATTTTATTTTGCTATTGACATCGTTTTTTTCTGTGTTTCAACTTCTTCATAAGCCCCCTCCGGGGAAAAAATTATGGTGGGGTTATCTTATTGGGAATAGCGGTGGCGCTCGTTGGCGCTAAATTAAGATGTGTTTTTATGGAGTAGTTCAAAATGGATAAATTACAAAATGCAATAGTTATCTTTGGATTGGAAAATGGGCAATATACAATTAATGACATTAAACAAGCTTATAGAAAATTAGCTAGTGCCAATCATCCTGATAAAGGTGGGAATACTGAGACAATGCAATTGATTAATACGGCTTTTGCCGAGTTATGCAAGTATTTTGAGACCAATGAGACCCTAGACATCAACCAAGAAGAGCAAGAAGAGCAAGAAGCTGCGCAAAGCTTTGATTTTAGTTTTTTGGATACACTCAAAACAATGGCTGGAATAAAAATTGAAGTTTGTGGTTACTGGGTGTGGTTATCTGGTAATACCTACCCACACAAAGAAATTATCAGCAATTTAGGTTTTAAATATTCTGGTGCTAAAAAGTCATGGTATTGGAGCCCGACAATTAATATAACAAACTTTAAAAGAGGCTCAAAATCAATGAAACAGATTAGAAAGGATTATGGAAGTAAAATAATTGAAACAGAAAATCAAATTGTAATAAATTGATAAAATGCCTTAGCTAGGGCATTTTATTAAAAATAATATTTGCTGATTATAAGAATTAAAATACAATAGACGCGAAAATAAACATAAATAGCGCTTGACAAATGCAAATACTTATGTTATAATGTTCGCTCAAATTTTTTTTGCTCTGTCAAGCAAAAAAATGCTCTTTAAAAAGTAGGTTTACAGCATTTAGGATAACTTAATTTAACAAACAAATGCTTGTACGCAAATGATTATCTAGGCTGCAACAATTGATTAACTCCATTATTATAGCCTAGATTTCACATTGTGTCAAGTATTTCTTATAAAGGAAATAAAAATGATAAATGTATCAACTATTAAAAATTATACTCTTTTTACAGCAAGTAAAACTCATTCAAAATTAGCAGCTAACACCAGCTACAAAAGCAATATGAAATTAGTGGCTAGACATGATGAGTTAAACATCATACATAATTTATTTGATAACTATCAACTATTACCTAAAAAATATCTTTATAAAACTTTTCAATATTATATAGTTCACCACATTATTGATAGTTTAAAATATTTTATTTTTACTAAGCCATATAAAATGGAAAATTTGCCACAATCTATAAAATATTACAAGATAGAAGAGATGGTTTATAAATTAAATAACCTTTTTAAGGTTGATTTTTGTGTAGATAGAATTATTGATGAAATTGAATGTTATATTACATATTCAAAACACAACCAGAGAAAATCCAGCAAAACTAAATTATTAGCAAAGTTAGATGAATTATTTTTTGATACTCATTATTTAGAAAGAGGTCTGGTTAGTGCAAAAATATTTTATCTCACCCTTCAACATATAATTGAGCATAAGCTTGGTTTTGCAAATCCAATAAAAATTGAAAAGCCAGAACTTAGCATTATTCAAAATCTTCCAAACACCTTGTTATGCTATAAGCACAACAAGATGCTTTCAGCTATGAGCAACTACCTACAAGAAAAACTTGTAGCATAACTTATTTATAAAGTTTTCTTTAAATTCTAGAACCTACTTTTTAACTTAATTAATTTATTTAATAACTTTAGTAAAAGGAACACAACAATGGAAAATAAAGAAAACAAATTAATCACATTAAGTAAATTTGGGGAAAAAATCGGTGTACGAGCTGATACTATTCGCAAAAATATCCGGGCAGGTGGTAGTTATGCAAAATACTCACACAAGATTAATCACACTATCTTTATCTTTTATGAAAATTGGTTTGAAGATAATTATAAAATGTGGAAAATGGCAGCATAAGATACCATTTTGAAACCTCTGCACATAAAAATTAATTGCTGAGTTACTCAATTAACTAAGATTAAAATTAGAAAATTGACAACTAAATTTGTTACAAATTATACAATTTATTTTTATGTGTAGAGGTTCCATTTTAATAACTTTTCAGAGAAATAAAAATGTCTACAAAAGAAATAAAATTACCCCGTGGAATTAGAATACGACAACATAAAACTTGTGAAACAATTCAAATTGCATTTTCTTATAATGGTGTTGAATGCAAAGAAACATTACACATACCACCAACAAAAGAAAATTTGCGTCGTGCAGAATTTAAAAGAAGTCAAATTTTAGTAGAAATAGACAGTGGTAAATTTAACTATGCAGAACATTTCCCTAATTCTACCAGAGTTAAAATATTTTGCAAACCACATGAGCAGAAAATAACAATTGGGGAATTATTAACTAAACAATTATCTGATTATACACTTACATATGAAAAGGGTAATTTATCTATTTCAACCCTAACTGGCTATAAAAAAATCACTAACCACTTATTAAAATATTTCAGCAATATTTATATTCAAGATTTATCAGCTACACATGTTAAGGATTGGTTATTGCAGATTGGACTAGCAGAAATTACTGCAAAGACAATTCAAAACCGGGTATCACTGCTAAAATCATTAATAAATGAAGCAATTAGTAATAAATACATTACTAAAAATGTTTTTGATGAAATTCAGATGGTGAAAGAATTAAATAAAACTGCTGTAAAAAGTGAATATGAAGTTAATCCATTTACAGAAATAGAGAAAAATACCATTATCGAAACAGCAGAGGGGCAGATTAGAAATCTAATTCAGTTTAATTTTTGGACAGGATTAAGGACTTCTGAACTGATTGCTTTAAAGTGGGAAGACATAAATTTCAATGATGGAATAATACACATTAAACGGGCAAAAGTTGAAAATGAAATCAAGACAACCAAAACAAAGGCAGGAATTAGAAAAATAATTATGCTACCATCTGCGAAAGAGGCATTATTAAATCAGCTTCAATTTACCAAAGATGAAGAATTTATTTTTAATAATCCTAACACAGATAAACCGTGGCATAGTTCAAATAAACTTGCTGAAGCTTGGAAAAAAGTTATTGAAAGATCCGGAGTTGAATATAGGAACTCTTACCAAATGCGTCATACATATGCGAGCACCCTATTAAGTAATGGGGAAAATATTTTTTGGTTAGCAACACAACTTGGGCACGAAAATACAGAAATGATTTTTAAACATTATGGCAAATGGATACCGCAAGATGCTAAAAACGGCTATAAATTTGTTGGGAAATATTAATATTTATTTGAGGCAGTGGCAGATTTTAAGGTATTTACTTCGAACTTATTTCGAACTCGTTCGGCGCCTTAGTTAAAAATCCTTTATAAATCAATATGTTATGTGGTGGAGATGGGGGGAATTGAACCCCCGTCCGAAAGTCCTATATAACGAGTCCTACATACTTAGTTAAGTCTTTTGAGTTTCGCTCACAAAACGCCGGCCTAACAGGCTTAATCTGAGCTAATCGCTATTAGTTTCGATCGGGACAAGCGGTCAGTCCTTCTCAAAGTCTATTTCCTTTGACGCTAAAACTTATACCAATAGACAAGTTAAGTTTAGCGCTAGCAGAACTAAGCTGCTAAAGCAAAAGTTTCGTCGTTAGACGCAACTTCTACGTTGTTAAATGTGTTTGCATTTAAGTTTTTTACAGTGTTTAACGTGTTCTGCGATCACGGTATGCGCTCTAATTACTTCGCTACCCCCGTCGAAGCCATGTCATCCCCATAGATACTGAATAGATACTCGAAGTATTTGACTTTTGGACGCGAAGGATTGATAAAAAAGACGACGCAGTGTAGACAGAGCTACATAAGAAGTCTTTTTTGAAAGCCGACAAAGTCCAAGATTCAAAGGCGAAGAGTATAGGACGTTATTGTACTATATTTTATGTTTCATTCGCACAAATTAATAATTCCTTATATCCCGTTGCAGCATCAAATACTCGTTGAAATTGATAATTCATTAGCTCCATGATAATTATCTCTGCGGTAGTATGAACTATATTCCCCTCCATCAGGTGCCCACCCCAAACCGCACCGCTATCATCTGCGGCACTTAGATGCAAATGCGCACCATCTGGAGATAACGTCCCAACCAAGGAAACAATTTCAAATAAGGCATTATGCTGCAAAAACTTAGTCGCGCTTGCCAGACGTAAATGCAATTTGGATAAACTACCGACACAACTGACTATCGTAGCTGCCGCAATTTGTCGTTGCTTACAATATTCCGCAAGCGACGCTTTCAGGTCATCCCCCGGAGAAAGTCTAAGCGCATGAATAACTGTATTACTCACGAACGCCACTATGAAAATAATCACAATATTGAGTAATTGCACACTGCTCACAGTCTGGCTTCCGTGCTTTGCAGATATAGCGACCATGCAAAATCAACCAGTGATGCGCATCCAGCATAAATTCATCGGGAATAACTGCCAGCAAACCACGTTCCACTGCCAAGACATCCTTACCTTTAGCAATTCCCAAACGATTTGCCAAGCGAAAAATATGGGTATCTACCGCCATCGTTGGCTGATGAAATAACGTATTTAACACCACATTCGCAGTTTTACGCCCTACTCCCGGTAATTCTTCCAGCTCTTCACGCGTGGATGGAACTTCACCATTGTGTTTATCTAATAAAATTTGCGCCATTGCTACTACGTTTTTAGCTTTGGTCTGATACAGCCCAATCGTTTTAATATATGGGATTAATCCTTCGATACCAAGCGCAGCAATAGCTGCTGCGCTTGAAGCAACAGGGAATAATTTATCCGTTGCTTTATTAACTCCAACATCAGTGGCTTGTGCCGATAAAATTACCGCAGTTAATAATTCAAACCCATTGCTATATTTAAGTTCGGTCGTAGGATGAGGATTACTCTCACGGAGTATTGTAAAAATCTGCCGCGCTTGTTCCTGACGTTTTTTTAATTGTATTTTACTAACCATTAATATTCATTTTCCCATTGATACGCTAGATTTTCAAAGCGGGTATATTGGTTTAAGAAGGCTAATTTTATGGTACCAGTCGAACCACTCCGGTTTTTGGCAATATTAATTTCGGCAATCCCTTTTTCTTTACTATCTTCACGATTATAATAATCATCACGATAAAGCAGCAAAATAATATCCGCATCCTGCTCCAAAGCGCCAGATTCACGTAAATCCGAAATATTTGGGCGCTTATCGGTTCGACTCTCTACATCACGATTGAGCTGTGAAAGTAAAATAATCGGTACATCAAGCTCAATCGCCAATGTTTTGAGTGAACGCGAAATCTCAGCAATTTCCTGCGCACGATTTGAACCCGGACCACTATTAATTCCACTCATAATCTGCACATAATCAATCACAATCACACCCAGTTTACCCACCCGATCAACCAAACGTCGTGCCCGCGCACGTAAATCAATCACATTAATCCCAGATGTTTCTGCGATATGGATCGGGGCACTTTTTAATTCATTCATTGCTATAAAAATCTTATCCATCTCATCATGGGTAACATCGCCACGTTTCATTAGGCTTTGATCAACCCGCGCGCAAGAACTTAGCATCCGTTGTACCAATTGTACCCCAGGCATTTCTAAAGAAAATACCGCTACGGGCATTTTATTTTTTAAGGCAATGTTCTCGGCAATATTTAGAGCAAATGAGGTTTTACCCATCCCAGGACGTCCAGCAACAATAATTAGTTCCCCACGTTGTAACCCAGAAGTATAGTTATCTAGCTCAGTATAATGTGTCGCAACTCCAGTAATACCATCTTTATCTTCCCGCTGAGCTGCTTCCATCATCTTAGTAATTACTTCATCAAGTAAATCTTTAAATTGAGCAAATTGCTTATTACTCGCGTTTAAATCTTTAATATTAAAGATCTTTTGTTCCGACTCATCCAGAAGCTGATCAACATTACGTCCTTGCGGCGCATACGCGCTATCGGCAATAGTATTACTCGCACTGATTAATTCGCGCAAGATAAAGCGTTCACGGATGATTTCAGCATAACTGGAGATATTGGTTGAACTGGTTGTTGAGTCAACCAGATTATGTAAATAGTCAACACCACCAACAAAGCCTAATTGATTATTCTGTTTGAGTGATTCACCAACTGTAACCGCATCAACATTTTTATTTTCTGAGCGCAATTTAACAATATGTTCATAGATTACCTGATGCTCTTTACGATAAAAGTGTTTTGGAAATAGTACACCAGCAACATAATCATAGGCATACTCCTCAAGCAGTATCCCTCCAATCAGAAACTGCTCTGCTTCAAGTGAATACGGCGGCGTTTTAAGCATTGCTAAGCTAGTATCTTGATTCGACATTTATTATATTTCTTTAAGAGTTTGATAAGTAGAGATTTTAACATGAATCGTTAAATCAAATATACGGTGAGAAATCTTGCCACTGGCAGACTCTAGACAAATATGTTATAATGCACTATCTATAAACATTACCTTGTCAGCACCATGGATAAAACTTATAACAAATTAATTGAAGCAGGAATCCAGCTCTTTGGAGACTATGGGTTTGACGCAGTATCGGTGCGTGATATCGTAAAAGGCTCTGGTGCTAATCTATCTGCCGTGTCATACCATTTTGGTGGCAAGTCTGAGCTTTATAAAGCTGTTATTGAATATTTGACACAAGAAGTGAAAGATCAATTAATTGCTTTTGACGCAGGAACTTTCGTTACACTTTCGCTTGATAAAATGGAAATTCGATTAAGAGAGATAATCTTCGAGTTTCATCAATTATTCACATCAGCAAATGGTGCAAGTCGTCTAAATATATTTACTCGTGAGACCGCATCACCGGATAAAAACCTGTCCCACCAATATTTTCTGGATATGGTTGGCTGCGTGCGCGAATGTTTTACCAAAATTTTGAGTGCATACTATCAAAAACGGAATGAACCAATTGATAAAGTTAATTTTGTAATTATACTTTTGTTAAGTATGCTAAAAAACACCTCCCAAAATCACTGCATTGAATTAATTCCCCAAGATGAGCGCGATGACATTCTTACGCGCTTGGTTGACCTAATCATCTATAGCAAGCTTTAAAAACGAATAGGCGACCAGTTTAAAACTGACCGCCTATAAACACATTACTTCTTACCCTTCATTCATAATGAAGCTTAAAGCATATATTATTTTTTTACACTTTTACTAATACTATTCAAGCTATCGAGAGTTGCATCGGCACTAGTTTTCACTGCAGAACCAAAATTAGTTATAGCATTCTTAACAATTTCCTGCAATGCATGAATAGACTGATGATTACCAGATGCTGCATTTTTTACCATATCGTCGAATTTATAAACTATTGGACTTGGTAACAACTTTGAATAAAAATCAAAAAATTTAAGTGACGTACTTCTGAGTTCATCAGAACCACCAACACCAGAATTGCAAACACTAGTGCAGATTTTTAATAATGCATTTGTATCTTCTAAAAGTGCTTTAGAAACCATTGCTCCATTCTCAGTCAGTAAAGAGCTAAATGTCTTCGCAAACTCATCTGGCGTACTCACCTGATAAAGTGTTTTAGTATTGCTAATACCGCGTTGCCAAAACTGCTTAGCTTGCTCTAAATATAAATCATTTAATTCTTTTACCTGAGCTGATAATTTACTAAATGTATCATAGGCATCTTGCAGCATAGCTGCATTAGGCAACTCTCGATCTTTTTGGTTACTCATATTATCTCTCCTTTGAATAACATAATTCTTAACTACGACTAGATTATAACATTAACCGTTCACGATTTGATAAAATATCGACAAAGCGCCTAACAGGTCAATCTTTTTCACCTAACATCAATATACTCATTGTCTTTGAACCTTGGACTTTGTCGTATCTCAAAAAAGACTCGTCGTGTACTTCTGTGTACACGTCCTCATCTTTTTTTATCAATACTTCGCGTCCAAGAATCAAATCCTGTGAGTATGTAATAAAGTAATTGAATCTGTAATCTCTAGTTAACCAAGTCTATTATTTTAGGATATATACTATATGAGTCATCCTGCGGTACAAAAATCCAAACGAAAATGGTATTTCAGCCTATGGTTTTTTGTTTTAATCTTTATGTGTGGAGGTATTATTTTTGGCATTATTAGCCCAGAGCTTGGTAAACAGAGTAAGCCAATTATTGATGCATTTATTCACGTTATTAAAATTCTAGTTGGACCTATCATCTTCTTTACCGTATTAAGCGGTGTTATCGGCATGGGTAGCCTCAAACAGCTTGGTACAATTGGTGCTAAATCATTCATTTATTTTGAAGTAATTTCCAGCTTAGCTTTGATAATTGGCTTAAGCTTTGGCCATTTTGTCCACCCTGGAACTGGATTAAATCTATCCGTTGCTAGTATAGATCCAAGCTTAGTAGCAAAATATACGCAGAACCAAGCTGAGGCAACTAGCTTTGTTCATATTATGCTCTCAGCTATTCCATCAAACTTATGGGATCCATTTTTAACAGGTAATACCTTACAAATCTTATTCATCGCAATCTGTCTGGGATTTGCGCTCTTTTATCTGGCACAGCGTTGGCGCGAACAAATCATGCATAATCTTCATGCAATCCAAGGATGGCTATTTAAAATTTTAAGCTTTGTCATGTGGTTTTCACCTATTGCGGCTTTTGCTGCGATGGCATTTATGCTGGGACAATTTGGAATATCAGTAATCTGGCATATGCTTGGTTTAGTTGCAACAATGATTGGTGCGTGTATCTTCTTTATTTTAGTAATATTGGGAACTGTAGCAAAAATAGCTGGATTTAGTATATTTCAGTTTCTTAATTTCATTAAAGACGAAATCATTTTAGTTTTTGCAACGTCCTCTAGCGAGAGCGCTCTAGGTCCGATTATGCAAAAACTAAAAAATTCTGGCGTTGATGAATCTGTAGTCGGAATTGTCGTACCTGCGGGTTATAGTTTCAATCTCGATGGAACCAATATTTACCTATCATTAGTTATTGCTTTTCTATGCCAAGCATTTAACATTCATCTGAGCTTGCAGGAGTACATCACAGTGATTCTGGTATTAATGGCAACCAGTAAAGGTGCTGCAGGAGTGAGTGGTTCTGGATTTATTGTACTGGCAGGTACATTAGCCGCAATGCACGGTAAAATCCCCGTAGTTACAATTGCAATCTTGCTTGGAATTGATAAAATCATGAGTGAGCTACGTAGTACCACCAATCTAATAGGTAACAGTATGGCAGCAGTAATTGTAGCGCGAATGGAGCGTAAGCTAGATTTAAAGAAATTTAAATCTAGCTTAGGTAATAAATCAGAAGAATAAAAAATATTGCTCATACCTCAAAAGAAATGGCTTCATGATCAAAACCATGAAGCCATTTTAAATTTAGCTGAACTTTATTACTCTTTGCCTAACTTAGCCTTCGCTTTATCAACACATTCCTGTGCTTCTCTTGAGTAACGAATTTCCTCGTATTTGCCATCTTGATTTGGCAATTGCAAGGCTTTTTGACATGCATCTAATGCTTTATCTGCTTCACCTGTCGAGTTATAATATTGACCTAAAAACACCCAATTGTTTCTAAAATTTGGTGCTTTAGTGGTTGCCGTAGTTAGTAGCTCTAGTGCTTTTTTATTGCTACCACCAAATAAACCAGGTAACTCTTGATAATATTTACCTAAAATCCGCGAACCACCATACCATTGAAAGTCTGCTTGAAGTGCATTTACTTGCTTGAGAGCATCCATACCAGCACCAGCATTACTTGCTGAAGACATAATACCTTTAGCTAAACCATAGCTGCCTAAATCAATCGCAAACCAATACAAACCTTCGACACCATCACTTTTAACTTCACGAGCTATTTTGGCAGCACTAACGCCATAGTCAAATAATTTAACACCACTGGAAGTACCAACAAATTTTTTCTCACCGTAACCATAATTACCAATAAAATAAACCAAGCGAGCAGTTTTCCATGCTATTTCATAATCTTTACTAACTTCTGGATTAGTATTCAGATACTCAGCAATTATTTTTTGATTATTCAGATTTTCACGATTTGACCATGCGCTATCCAAAAACGGAACGGTTAACGCCTGATTTGACTCAATTGAAAACGCCACTGGACTACTTGCCGCCTTAGTTGCTGCAAAACTAGAAATCGAACATATGCCAAGTAGTAAAGAAAGAGATAATTTTTTCATTTTGATTTCCTGATATTACTTTATGACTGATGTTACGCACTTTGTCATTCCCGCCCGAACTAAGCACATGTTTTTCGCAGAGGCGGGAATCTATTTACTATAACTCTTTGCTATATTTGATTTCTGGATTCCCGCCTGCGCAAGGATGACACGTACTAGATAGATGCGTAACGTCAATTCACAATTATGTTGTCTCTTTTTTAGAGAGATTCATCACCACAATGAAGAATAATGGCACGAAACAAGTTGCAATCAAGGTTGACCCAAGCATTCCACCAATAATACCATAACCCACCGAATGCTGAGAATTAGCACCCGCTCCAGTTGCTGTAGCTAAAGGTACCGCTCCCAAAATAAAGGCAATTGAGGTCATAATGATCGGTCTAAATCGGACTTTTGCAGCATGAATAGCAGCAGTCCGATAAGACATATTCTCATTACGTACAGCCTCAATTGCAAACTCAACAATCAAAATTGCATTTTTCGCCGATAGTCCAATCAAGGTCAACATACTAACTTGGAAATAAATATTATTTTCCATTCGAAAGATAATGAGTGTTAACGCAGCACCTAACAACGCAAATGGTAATGCCATCATGATTGCCATTGGTAAAGCCCACATTTCGTACAATGCCGCCAAAATCAAGAATACCATTATCAGACCTAATGAGAAGGCGATAGCTGATTGATTACCTGCGAGATTTTGCATATAGGAAGGACCAAACCATTGGATAGAATAATCTTTACCTAATACTTTTGGCACAGCATCTCTAATCACATTCATAACATCACCAGATGAAGCATGAGTAATTGGATTAGGATTGACAATTATCTGACTACCAATATAGTCATTCATCCGTGTTACAAGCTCTGCTCCGTTTGTATATTCAAATGTTGCTAAGCTACCAACTGGAATCATTCTATTCCCTGTACTAGTTTTGGCATAAACGACATTTAACAGTTCTGGATTGTTACGGTATTGATACTCACTTTGCACCAGCACCCACCACAAATCATCCCACTTAGTAAAATAGTTAATATAAAATAAACCAAATGTTGACTGCAATGAGTTAAAGATATTCGCATAAGGTACATCATATAGATATGCTTTACGTGGATCAACCTTAACATTAATCTCTGGTGTTTTAACATCATATAATTGAAATGCACTGCCAACTACTTGAGGATATTCTTTTTGTAGATATTCTGTTAGTTTAACGCCGTCATCATGAATTCGCTGTGGAGTGCCGACACCTGGTAATGCGGCTTGAAGATAAAATGTCACCCCACCAGTTGTACTCATACCACGAATAGGTGGTTGATTGTATGGAAACCCAGTAATTCGCAAATGTTTACTTTGTAGTTCGGTAGTTTTTTTAATTACTGCATTAACATCTTGATCTGCATCTGGACGCAGAGAGTAATCATTTAAAATAATACTTAACGTTGAAGTATTAGTTTTGGTCGAACCATTATCAACAATATCTTTACCGCCTAAAATTGCAATCCTGTCTAATTCTGGAATATGGCTCATTAGATCTTTAGACAATGAAATGGCTTCATCAACGTTATAGTCAATTGATCCACCAGAATTAACATGAATCGTATCATAGTAATAGCTCATATCTTCCAGAGGAACTAATCCAGTAGGAATCTTGACAAACATTACAATCACGGCTAAAATTACAATGCACCAAGCTATCATGGCTTTTTTAGCATTATCAATAATTTTAACTACTATGGTCATATAAAGCTCTTGGAACTTCAAAAACCCAGCATTAAATTTATCAAAAAACCAATAAACCCACTGCAAAGGTTTAAACTTAGATTCGTGTTTCTCACCATGCTTCACATTACGTAAGAAAATTGCACATAAGGTTGGTGTAAGTGTAAGCGCAACAACTCCCGACAACAATACTGAAATTGCAATCGTAACCGCAAACTGCTGCATCAAAATCCCACTGAATCCACCCAAGAAAGCGACAGGAATAAAAACTGCATTTAATACACAGACTACGGCGATAACTGGCGCAGCTACCTGCTCCATTCCTTTTATCGCAGCTTGAACTGAATTTAAACCCTCTTCGGCCATTAAGCGCTCAACGTTTTCCAATACTACAATCGCATCATCGACCACAATCCCAATTGCCAGCACCATCCCAAACAAGGTCAGTGTGTTAATTGAAAAGCCAAGTGCAAATGTTCCAGCAAATGTTCCAATAATAGCAACCGGAATCGCGATTACTGGAATAATTGTACCTTTAATATTTTGGATGAATAACATTACTACACAAAACACTAGAATAAATGCAATAATCAGCGTTGAAACCACTGCTTCAACTGATAAAATCACAAACTCTGAAGAATCATAGTGATTGTAGAACTTAACTCCATCAGGCATATGCTTAGAAATTTCATTCAATAAATTCATATAATCTTTTTTAACTTGAAGTTGATTAGCGCCTGGTACCAAATATAATGCCAAAGCAGTTGCAGGAACTACCTTAAGCTCATGCGTGCTAGGGTCACGAACGACAGACTTAAAGTATGTGATATATTGCTGTGCATCCAGTTTAACCTTAGCAACATCTTTAATTCTAACTACCTGAGCATTACTCTCTGTCGCACGTATTACAACATTCTCAAACTCTGATTCTTCTGTCATATAACCAGTTGAATTAATTAAGAAGTTATATTTTTGCGGACCAGACATTGGTGCCATTGCATTTAAACCAATCGCATACGGCCAGTTTTGGTCATTAACAGCATTCTTTATATCTCCAATACCTACGTTATAATACTTTAACTTATTTGGATCAGTCAGAATCCGCATCGCATACTGGCGTTGCCCTAAGATTGAAACGACCCCAACACCTGGAATTTGTTCAACCAAAGGATAAACGTAACGCTGCACGTAGTTACTTATGAATAATTGGTCCGGTTTACCCGTATCTGAGTAAAATGGTGTTACAATAAACAAATCCGGGTTTTGCAAGCGCATGGTTACACCCTGTGCTTGTACCTGAGTTGGCAATTGTGGCATTGCAGTATTAATCCGATTTAAAGCATCGGCTTCAACCAATTGTAAGTTAGTCCCAGTTTGAAAGTAAACGTTTAGTGATAAACTATTACTACCATTTTGGCTGGCTGACTGCATATAAATCATTCCAGCCACCCCGGACATTTGATCCTCAATCGGAGCAGCTACCGCATTGGCAATAGTTTCAGAATTAGCACCAGGGAAAGGTACTGAAATATTCAAACATGGTGGAACAATAGAGGGGTATTGCTCAATAGGAGAAACCGCCATAGAGATCAGACCTGCAATCGTGATAATAATTGAGATTACCATTGATAAAACGGGTCTTAAAATAAAAAAGCGACAAAACATCTAGCTGATTCCTTTACTCTGGATAACTACTAACACTTATAATTTTATATTAATCTACTATGCTTTTAAATTCGCACCAATGATAGCAAGACCACCTACATTCAATCTTACTATCGCGCGATTATAAAGCTAATTGATATTTAATACCTCTAGTCTATTAATACTTACCATTGTAAATATTAGCCGAACTTTCAATAACTACTGCTCGTTTCTTAACGTCACCTTTATAAGCAGAAGCATTTGTTTTGGCTGGAGTAACTGCTTTAGGCGCTGAGGCTATCGCAGGATTATTTGGATTAGTTTTGCTTTGATCATCTGTACTATCCACGACAACTTTGTCACCATTCATGACTTTAACACCACCCGCAGTTACAACTTGCATACCATCGCTCAAGCCAGATCTAATAATCCACAACTCACCAGTCATAGGACCTGTCACAATTGGTTGTTTAGCAATTTTGCCATCTTTTACCACATAAACAAAAGCACCTTTGTCATCACGGAATACTGACTCTTGCGGAATAGCAAACGAGTCTTTATAGGTAACACCATTCAAATAAATATGAACAAATTGCCCAGATAAAAGTTGATTTCTCAGGTTAGTATTATCAACATAAGCCCGCATATTCCATACACCATTTTGCAAGCTAATTCGAGTATCCGTAAATTGAACATATCCACTATTTTTCATCATTGTACCATCTGCTAATTGTAGATCGGTTCTAAATTTAAATGCAGGAGGAACTGTGATTACACCGTTATTAACACCATTTTGAATCACTAAGCGATCATTCTCTGGCATAGAGAAGGTAATATACATATCGTTTACCGAATTAATTTGATTCATTACTGTTTGCCATGCTGTCACCATATTACCCACAGTCACTTGACGTTCTGCCACGTAACCATCAGCAGGAGCTCTAACAACAGAATATTCCAAATTCAATTTAGCTTGATTAATATTGGCTTCATCAGTTTTTACGTTACCCACTGCAGTTTGATAATTAATTGTTTGTAATTCCAAATCCTGTTTGGATACAGCTTGTGCCGCGTATAATTTAACATAGCGCTCATAAATAATTTTGTAATTATCCATCGAGGCTTTATCACGGATTAAATTACCCTGATAGGTCTGTAAATCAAGTTCAAAAGGACGTGGATCAATTTGATACAAAGGAGTGTCTTTTTTAACATATGTACCCTCTGTATAATACTGTTTAAAAATTGCACCACTAACTCGTGGAATTACAGGATAATCTACTACACCTTGAACAATTGCAGGATAATCATAAACGTAAGGAACATTATAAGCATGTACAACTTGTACATCAACGTGCTTTTCCGGAGCAGCTTTTACCTCTTTTTTGGAACATCCTGCCAAAACTAAGCCTGCAGCCATTAGCGGTACTAAGATTTTTTTCATGTATGATACACCCAGCAAAAATTTATGTGTTTTATAATAAATCAATTAAATCAGAATATTATCTAATAAATACTATAGTTAAATATGCCATTTCCATCTATATCAGATGATTTTATCAAAGGCAAACATATGCGATTTTATCACAGGCGCGAGCTTGTGATAAAATAAACCACTCAATTTTATTTAAAAGCAGATTTTTAATGTCAGAAAATAATAGTTTTAACAAATCATTCTTCCTACTTGGATTAGTTATTTTACTGGTATTACCAGAGCTAAATAATGTCCATTATGACCCCCAACCTCAGTTTTGGGCAGAAATTACAGTAGCCTGGGCGATACTAGGACTGTTCGTATTTACCCTACTTTATATGAACACGATTAGTATTCCTTTAATTACACTGCCACTTGCCATGCTGGCTATTTACTTATGTTTGCAACAATACATAGTTCCAATTGATTATCCTGGATTAAATTATGTGGCTGGATTAGAACTATTTATATGCATCCTTATTGCAATTGCAATAAATACCTTCAAAAATACTTACGGAATTAGATTTATTGTCAATAGAATCTGTTATGCATTGCTAATTGGAGCTATATTACAGTCTTTGATTGGCTTTATACAGTATACTGGCTCTACGAATTATTTTGGCAATATGATTTTTTACGACAGCTCCCATCCAACAACCAATATTTTTGGACATTTCGGGCAACGTAATCACTATGCACACTATCTCAGCTGGGGTAGCTTTGCACTAATCTATTTGTTCCAGCAGCGAAGAATTAAGGCTAATATATTCTATCCACTTTTAATGTGGTTTAGCTTCAGCTTAACTATTTCTGCATCAAGAAGTGTTTTTATCTACTTTGGCTTAGCCTTAATCATCAGTGCTATCTATTTTATCCGAAGAAGAGATTCACAGAGTAAACATTTACTACAAATTATGTTTATAGCAACTATTGCCTTATTTGCATTTGAATATTTTTATCCACTGATCCATAAGTTATTTACCACCCATAATAATTTCAGCTCCGGGCTTGGCAGACTCGACAGTGATAGTGGCACTGGAAGACGTGGAGTGGAATGGGATAAGGCATGGATGACATTTAAAGAATACCCTATCTTTGGTATAGGTTGGAATGAATACACAAAAAACGGAGTAAAACTACATTATCTATTTCCAAATGCGGCTTTAAATAGTGGACTTTTCACTAATTGCCATAATCTAGTTTTACAATTACTTGCAGAAACAGGAATAATAGGAACAGCGATCGTAATCGGTGGTATAGGATTGAGTATTTATCGCTTGCTAAAACATAACTCTGGAGTTGAAAGCATAATATTGTTATGCATGGCAGCAACTACCTTGGCACATAGTATGAATGAATACCCATTATGGTATATGTATTTCTTATCTGGTTTAATTATATTCTTATCCATGGACAAGCCTTGGATAAAAGTCTCTGCAAAACCAATCATTGCAATTAGCATATTACCAGTCTGCGGACTCGTTTATCTGATCATCACAGGTAGCCTAATCTTTGATAAAATGGTTGATTATTATGACACTCCAGATGATCAAAAAAGTTTTAACCGCCAAGCTAAATACCTGCAAAATTTGGTAGATAACAACCTTCTTTGGTCATACCATGCGGCATATACTTTCGATAACTATATTAATGTTGATACAGACTTCACTGATGCTTTATATCCATTAAAAACTCAATATGAGTACACCCACAAGTTTGATAGTTATCACCCTTACCCTGATACCTTAATTAAGGAAGCTATGCTAGATTGGAATTTAGGTAATAAAACGGATGCTGAGCGCTTAGTAAAATTAGCGGTACTAACATTCCCTGTTTATAACTCTAACTTTCGGGATACACTACAAGATAAACGTTATCGTCAATTATATAATTTGGTTCCTAAAGTAAATAAATAAACTATTCAACTCTTATGTCATGAAATAACTATACTTACAGTATTTGAAACGTGGACGCGAAGGATTGCTAAAAAAGACGACGCGGTGTAGCAAATCTTACACAAGGAGCCTTTTTTGAAATCCGACAAAACCCAAGTTTCAAAAACGAAGAGTATATTCACTCATAAACAACCACAATAGGCTGTAAGAGTTAGGAACAAAGCTACGTAGCGCAATGAAAAGGACACAAAGAGCCTTGTGGCTATGCTCTCAGCATAGGATGAGCAGTTTTACGTCATAAATTTAACTGTCGCGTCAGTATTAATTACTGCCGCGCTTAGTTGAATCTCAACTAAATACGCTTGATTCGCAAGTCTGGCCTCAACACATGCACGAACAGGGGCACTGCCAAGTGGTAGCCATTTGTCCCAAATTTGATTAAATTCATCAATTTGAGCAATATCTTTTAAATAGATTGTTACACTTAAAATATGTTTTTTATCGCTGCCATTATCACTTAGTATCTTAGCTATGCTATTCAAAACTTCTTTAGTTTGATCTTTTAACCCAGCATCCAAGTTAGTTGGAACTTCAACAGTATAAAGAACATTATTAAATATTACAACATCTGACCACCTAGCTGTAGTTCCAATCCGAGTAATTCCCATTATAAACACCTCTTATAAATCACTAATGAATTATTTTACCGTAAAAACCATAATGATTATTGGTATAATTAAGGATTAATTTATATTGTAGAAACACATGACTAAAAATAAAGCACTCTTATTTAGCAATACACACGATATCCGCTGGCAAGACATGGATTCGTTTAACCATGTTAACCATACTCTCTATCTCGTTTATATGCAAGAGTGTAGGATTAATTGGCTACGCCATCATGGTATTGACATGAGTTCTGGAAATAGTGTTCCAATTATTGCAGAGATAAATTGTAAATACCGTCGCCCAATAACTTATCCAGCACAAATTACTGTTGAGCTATATTTCGTCCAAACAGTTGGAAAGAGAATATTTTTTGAACAAATAATCCGCGATTATAATGATCCAAGTATTATATACGCTACGGCAGATATAGTAGTAGTCTGGATTAATGTAGCAAGCGGTAGAAGCATTACTCCACCGCCTGAGTACGATTTCATCTTAAGTACCCAACCGTATAGCAACAAACAATTATTTGAATGATAATAAAAAATATGCTCTTAATCAAGAGTAATGTTGCAATGTGGTTGGTCAATATATTATTTATGTATGCTATTTGGTGTGGGTAAGTAAAGGTCAAAAAGGGGTTCTTTAGTTGCTAAAGTATTGTGCTCCATATAAGCCACTGAGCAAACGCTCATTGGCATATGGAGGGAGATATGATGGTTTGAATTAGTTTGTATATGTCATAAAAATAAGTTGCAATTCAATCAGCAGACGCTGTATAGCTTTGCTCTATTTCCATATAGACATGTAAAAAGCCCAGAGATAATCTGGGCTTAGTATTTGGAGCCTGGCA
>ERZ650304.404-NODE-404-length-23559-cov-8.027314_pt1 | contig 23559 bp, 34 predicted proteins | sample MGYA00376240_ERZ650304 | MGnify/ENA primary metagenome ERZ650304 (study PRJEB26733, sample SAMN07839271) | wastewater metagenome | biome: small river; feature: stream; material: water | place: USA: North Carolina | collected 2016-03-01 ... | reverse complement strand
GATTTTCGCTAGACGACCACCGAAACCGTGTGGTACGTCACCTTGGTAGTGTGATCGCTCAAGTTTGGTGACAGCGAGAGGTTAAAGGTCTTCTCGCCGCGAACGCTGGGGTAGAACTTGCGGACCTCCGCGGCAGCCTTGTTCGCTGCCTCGCTGGCATCGCTGCCAAAGCACCAACCAGAGATCGTGCAACCTTCGGTGCTGTACCAGTAGCGATTCATCTTTGACTCGACGGGGATAACGGTTACGATGCTGCCGATTCGGATGCTGTTCTGAGTGGTCATCATGTTGTCGTCTCCTGCTTTAGAGACAAAGCATGCATCGTGCCAAGTTTGGCATTATGTGTTTTCGTATACTTATGCGGTCCGACCACTACGATAGTGACAATTTTTGTCAGTCCGAGTGACGTTTCTTGGCAACGCCGTCGCTGAGATGGTGACAAAGTTTGTCACGGCGGTATGTTCACCGTCGCTATATCCCTTTACTCAACCGATCGCTTACTCTCGAACCCCTGGCACAGTGTCAGATGACTTTTCGCGCGAGTGTAAGCAACATACCGCAGGCGGTCCTCTTCACCGCCGTTGCGAAGCGCCCCCACGAGGACAAACACCCGACCCCACTCCTTGCCCTTCGCCTTGTGGATGCTCGATAGCACCACGCAGGGCGGCTGGCCAGTGCGGTCCTCAGCATTGCTGAACAACATCGAGACCTTATCGCACAACTCCGAAACAGTATCGACATCCTCAGCGAGTGCAAGCAGGGTGTCGCGCTGGTCAACGATGGCGCTCACTCCTTCGTCGCTGAGACGTACATCGCCGCGCTTGATCGCGCTCTCGGTCAGTTTGGCGATGCGGCGATCGGCCCACTTGCCAAGCCGCTCTGAGAAGGTCTCCATGGTCATGCTGGCGACGGCCCTGCCAGCGACCTTGCGAGCGAGTCCACAAAGCGCTGCGCCGATGTCGCGACCTTCGATGCGGGCGCGAACGCCGTTCCGCAGCAGCGCGAGGCACAGGTCCGCCAGAGGAGCATTCTTGCGGCTCAGGATGGCATCACCCGGCTTAGCCGTCGCAAGCAGCAGCGCAGGAGTCGCGAGGCTGTCTACGATGCCATCGGGCGCGTCGTCAGCGGCAGTGAAGTCAGGCACGATCTGTGCCGCGAGAGCGACAACGCTCTTGGGGCAGCGATGGGTGATGTTCAGGGGGAGGACGGTAGCGCCGAAGTCCTCGACGACACGAGAGAGGACGTTGACATCGGCGCCGCGCCATGAATAAATGGCCTGTTCTGAATCTCCTACATATACCATACGACCCGCACTGTAGGTCAGTGCCTGTGCAAGTAGGATTTGAGTGGGACTCATGTCCTGCGCCTCATCCACGACCGTAAGATCGTAGGTTGCCCTTGCGAGGCCCAGACGGACGGGCAGGTAGGTCATGTCGTCAAAGTCCACACACGTTTTGCCCTTGCTGCCGTCCTCGCGAATCGCTAGACCTGCATCCTTGCGGCAAGCGGCGCGCATGCACTCCAGAGCAGCCTTGACGATGGCTCCGCAGTCCCAACCAGCGCGAGCCATAGCCTCATCAGGAACATGGCCGAACTCCTCAGCGAGGCTAGTCAGATCAGCAAGGTCATCGCCGTAGCACTTGCGGTCAACCCCAAGGAACGGCATGGTTCCCTTAGCGATGCTGGCGAGCGCTGCAACCATCGTCACAGCGTCGTCGACAGCCGTGGCGCCGCAGATCTCGCGAGCAATCCGAGTGCCGCGAGCGCCATCGCTCTCAGGATAACCCCAAGCGCGGATCATCACGCCGTAACCAGCGCCGTGAAGCGTCTTGACCGTTACGCGCTTGTCGGTGATGCGAGCGGTCAACTCGCGCTCGATCGTCTTATTGAACGCGCAAGCGAGGATGCGGCGATCGCTAGCGGAGCAGCGGTTCAAAGCCTCGACAATGCTTGTGGTCTTACCAGTCCCGGCGCGAGCCATGACCACAAGCGCCGCGGACTGCTGAGGAGTGGCGAACCAATCGAAGATGGCTAGCTGCTGGCCCGACCAGTTGATTTTGTTTTCGGTGATAGCGATCTGCGTCGTCATAAGAAGAGAATAGGCGATCGATCGGCAACAGGTCAAGAAGTATTTTAACCAGCGACCTGCCTACTCTCGCCTACGCTCCAAACCTCGCTGCTGCAACCAGTCCAAACAGCCGCTCAATCTCCTGTCGGTGCTCTGCGGTACCGTCACCGCCCGCGCGGTGGGCAACCTCGTGAATCAGTGTCGCGGCAGTCCTACCCGTGTCACTGAGGTTACGACGGGCAAGTTTGACAATGCCCGTGGCTGAGTCATGGAGTCCGAGCAGCGACGGGTTAGCGAATGTGACGACCTCGACGATAGCAGCGGGCTCAGAGGCGTTGGCAAGCGCAGCGTTGAGCCATCCGAGGACGCTGCCCAATCTAGCGCTCTCATCGTCGCACAGTGACTCGACGCTGTGCGTCTCTGCGACCTCCGTACTCCGCCGATCGATCGCTGCATTGACGCTTGGCAGTCCAGCGGACTCTAGGACCTTCTGGAGTGCCAACGGTACAAGAACCGCGCTAAAACCGTTCTGGCCAGCCTTCAAAGCCTCGTCCTGACTGGAGACCGCGAGAGCGTTGCCGTGCGCCGCTTGGAAGCTCTGAAGGGCCTTGGCAGCGAAGTCCTGGCCAAAGACCGCGGTAGGGTTGCCAAGGTTGCGCAGGTCTTCAGCGTCGTTTGACAGCATGCTCATCACCGTCGCAGCCGCACCAGCGTCGGACTTCGCAGCATGCCCGAGCATGTGTCGGATAGTGTACTCCATGTTCCAACTATCGACCACCTCGCGATCGCGGCTGATGGTCACGACGCCTCGGTTGAAGTTGTACCCACAAGCGAGGCGATCGCGACGCTCGATGAGAATGCCCTGAACGTAGATGCAGCCACGGTGGTTGGAGTCAGTGAGGACGGTGCCCCAAGGAGTGACATAGCCCGCGTTGAAGTCGCCACAGAGAAACAGAAACCCCTTGCGCCACTCGCGCCAATCCTCGCTGGACACGCCTGGAATCTCAAACACGACCCGATCGCGGTGCGTTGCAGCAGCCTTGTTACGGGTGACGACATGCACCACACCGTCGTCAACTGAGAGGGTCCAGAACTGCTTTCCCGTATCAATGCGCACCGCGACACCAAGCCGAGCAAACACCACGAGAGCGACCTTCAGACCATCACCAAACTGCCCAATGGCACGGCTATCGTCGGCCTTGGAGGTCTCGCCGAACACCAGCGCTCGCTCATCGAGACTGCCACCGCCCGTGGAAGTGACGGTCAGCGTGTCGCCGCGGTGAGTGTACTCCGCGGTACCACCCAGCGAACGGCAGTCCTGAGCGTTCTGGATCACTTCGCGGACCGCATGCTGCATGGTCCAGCGAGGACAGTAGGAGGGTTTGACGTTAAGAGAGGTCTTGGGCATGTTAGCACTCCGTTAGGTGATTAGAGAGTGACGCAAGCAGAGAAGAAAGTCAACCACTATTTCATTTGCCCGAGACCACTTTGTTACCCCAAACCGTGATTCACGCCGCCGCAGGAGCAGTCGCAATCGCCTGACTTGGCATTCCGGCAACGCGCATCGCACTTGTGATCCGTCCGCTTCGCCTTGACAGAGATCCACTTCAGGCGCTTGTCACAGCAGGTCTCGATGCGCAGGGGGTTCTCAATCGTCTTGACGCTGCGATTCGTCTTGACCGAACCGAGGTACCAGTAGGTGGTACGGGTCACTTCCTCGACATGCAGGTGACTGTGGCGCTTTCCGCAAGTCTTGCACGCGGCGAAAGAGCGGTTGTTAGAGATGAACTTGAAGGTCTCGGATTCGGTTGCCATGAGAAGAGAATGGCAGATCTGTGATTCAGGCGCAAGAACTTTTTGCCGATCGATCGCTGATAGCCTTCCTCGCTTCCATCATCTCCAGCCACCAAGCGGGCTCATGCGACATTGCTGGAGTATTCGCGTCAATAGCGTCGATCTCAGCGATCGTGTAACCACCTCGCACCTTTAGCGCTTCCCACCCTCGGATCGCGGCGCTCATCATCTTCACTAGGTCGGTCTTGCGTGCCATGTGTACTACTCCTTTACTTTCCACGCGGCAGGTCGCAGAGAGCGCAAGGCTTGGCGAACGCCATCTTGCCAGTCCGACGACCACCGCAGGTGTGTCGCACATTGGACGACCATACCCCATAGTGACCAGCACTGCTCAGAACAACCTTCAGGTTCCGAGCGCTCAGCAGCGAGTCAATGTAATCCTTCTGAGAGATGGAAGCGAAGGTGAGAGTGTCGCCGACGTTGAGCGTATCGGTGTCGATGATGTCGCTGCTGCTGTCGAAGTGCTTGCCAGTGTCGTTTGCCATAGATTGACTCTAAACGATCGACTTCGGGCAAGCAAGGGCTTTCTTACTACTCCTTGAGAATCGCAGCGATGCGAGCGATCTTGTCGTCGCTGAGGGTTGACCAGTCGTTGACCGCAGCGATCGTCGCCTGCTCGCGACGGCGCTTGATCGAAGCGCGAACCTCGTCGGTGATTGGACCGATCGATCGGCTCGTTCCGCTCATGCGATCGCCGCGCTCCCGCTTCTCGTTGCCCACATCATCGTACTTCTGACCAGCGACGGTCACAGTACGCTTGCCAGCGCGAGCAGTGATCTCCCCAACCTTGAGGAGGTTGTAGGCAATCGCTCCGTAGTGGTAGCTGCGCACGGCCACGAGGTCGCCAACCTTCAGGGAATCGATGAAAGTGTGCAGGTGGAACGACATGCGGGTGAATGTGGGTAACAAGGTTTTGTTGTCCATGGATTGACTCTAGGCGATCGGCGGTTGCAGGTCAATTGTTTTCTTGCTCGAACGGTCGATTTCAAGATCGATCGCTCCGAACGTCCGATCGCTATCACGACTGGGTAGGTACTCCTGATACCCAGCTAGATACAGCACGACATCACTGGCACTGCAACCAAGGCGATCGGCAAGAGACTCGATGAGATCGGCGGTTGTGTCGATGGTGAGCATGGTCACAAATTCTAGCATAGGGTGTGTAGGAAGTCAAGGATTAGCGAACTCCGCCGCGGTTTCACTACCCTTACGCATGAGTTCAGATGCTCCGATGATTCGTAGCGCCCCCAACGCTGTGCGCGCTGAGGGGTTGCCTGATGGCGTCCTGAAGTTTCTCCTATGTGAGTCAGGAACAACGGACGCTCATTCGAGCCGCATCCTCGCGGGCGGTATCGATCTGTCTCGTCACCGCACCAATCCCGTCTTCCTCTGGCAGCACCAGTCAGGCACCAACGCGATTGGTGCTGCACCTGGTCCAGAGGTCGTTATCGGAAAGGTGACAGAGTACCAGCAGGATGAACGTGAACTTGTCATCACGGTTCTCTTTGACCTTGAGGACGATCTTGCAGCGACGTGCTATCGCAAGTGCAAGCAGGGGTTCCTGAACGGTGTTTCCATCGGTTGCCGAGTCGATGCCGACGCTGCGCGGATTGAGAAGATTGACGGCATCGACGTAACGATCTACCCCAAGAGCACGCTGCTTGAGGCGTCGCTGGTCATCCTGCCGTCGCTAGGTAGCGCGTTGCGGGTAGACCGCGCTGCCGCCGCAACATTGCTGCGGAGTCTTGGTAGTGAGGGTGTCACGGTTGGCGCTTCCCACGAGCGCGCCATTCCCGCTGACATTGACAAGGGTGAGAGGGGTGTAGGCAGTGATAACGCCGTCGTCACTCGTGCAGATCCTACTCCCACTTCCATTCCCTCTGCCATGCTCGCGCTGTACCCCAACCTTGAGGCTGCGCGATCGATCGCCGTTGAGGGCGGTTATTCACCTGAGGATTTGCACCTCACGTTGGCGTGCTTTGACAATCTGCCTGATGCTGGTGCTGAGCGTCTTGAGATCGTAGCGTCATCGTGGGCGAAGTCACACACTCCACTTGAGGGTGAGATTGGTGGATGTGGGCGCTTCTATCAGGATGGCGGTGATGTGTTCTACGCTGTGCCTGATCTGCCGAAGATGGAGGCTGTGCGTGATGGTATCCTGTGTGATCTGAAGTATGGCGCTCCAAGCCTTATCCCTACAGACACGCACGGTTACTCACCTCACATCACCCTGAGCAAGATAACTGATGGCGAGGCCAGTCCAAAGGCACCACCACGCATCCCGCTGCACTTCTATGCTATCAGCGTTGTGGTTGCAGGTGTGCGGAAGGATTTCAACTTCGTTACGCCGGATAATGTCGTGGTTGAGGGTGCGGTGTCGGCTGCCGCAACGCCCGCGGCTACTGACATGCCAAATCCTTTCCTCGCTTCACTAGGTTCAACACCCGATATTGCCCCTGCCTTGCCCCCGCCGGTTGCGGCAATCGTCCAAAATGAGGCTTCTGGGAGCGTTTTAGAGGGTGTTTCAGGGGATTCACAGGGGGCTAACGCCATTGACCCCATGCGTTCGCTACCTTACACGCGAGACATTGTACAACCAGGGGTTACACCTGGCGAAAAACTGGTCTACACCTCGAAAGTGGAGAAGACGATGAAGACGAGTCGCGAGTATCGCGGGATGGTCCGCGGCCTGATGAATCTGGAGATGGACGGTGCTGAAATGCACGGTTATCTCGCGGAGATGGACGGCATGGCTGATGAGATGCGCGCTTCCCATCGCGAGGCGATGAAGTGCGGCCTCAAGCGCGCTGAGGACATGGTTCGCCTGATCGCGATCGATCTCGACGATGATGAGGGCGAAGGCATGGAGCGGGTCGTCCCTGGTCTCAAGGATGCCGAGATGCGCGCTCTCTTTGCTGGTACCGCGCAGAAGGTTGGCAAGCTGCCGCTCACCCTGCGACAGGTCGTCAAGGATCGGTTCGGCACCGAGGACCCGATCGCCGTCGAGACCCGCGCGATGGCGTGGCAGGGCTCTCAGGAGCGCCTGAAGAAGCTCACCGACGAGCGTCGCGCGCTAGCGAATCAGGCCCAGAGCGATGAGCGCGAGCGTCTGATTGCGCAGTATCTGGACCCCAAGGTTGCTGTCATCAGCCCCGCTGAGGCTCAGGAGATGCGCGGTCTCAACCCCGCGACTGGCGAGCCCAACGGTAAGCCTGCATGGTCGCCGGAGCGCATTCACACCCTCATCCGTGAACGTGGCGGCGCCCCCATCGTTGAGATCTCGCGGGTTGCTCCGCTGAACCCCGTCGCTGGTGCGGCTCAGCCTGTCAACGGCGCTCAGCCGCTGGTGCAGCGTGAGGGTGTCAATGGTGCTCCGGTTGCCAAGCCTCCGGTGGCGAATGCGCTGCGATTCAGCACCAATGCGAATCACCGCGCCGTCAGCCCCGCGATGCTTGACAACGTGATCGCCAGCGGCGCTGCGGCGCTGGGCATGACCCCTGATCAGGTTCGCGCCCTTGTCGCTGAGCGTGCGCAGACCGGCGTCAACATCGTCGCTGAGTAGTGCAAGGCAACCGAATACAACACTTTAAGGAGAGATAACATGGCCGTTACCCAGAACTACTTCACGCCGGAGCGCAACTATGGGCAGAACCCTGCCCCCGGTCGCACCGAAGTCAAGCTCGCTGCGGGCGTTATCGCCTACGTGGGCACCATGCTTGTGACCGACGGCGGTTACGGCAAGCAGCCTGCCGCCGCGATCGCGGCAACTGGCCGCATGGCTGGCATCGTTGAGAACGGTGCTGATAACACCCTCGGTGCTGCGGGCGATGTGAGTGCCTTCTGCCGCTCGATGGTGGTGCGCCTCGCCAATGACGCTGGCAACCCCTGCGCTCAGGCGAACGTCGGCGCGCTGGTGTACGCCAGCGACGGCATCACCGTCAGCACCGCCAGCGGCGATGGCCCCAAGGCTGGGAAGCTCATCGGTTTTTACCCCAACGATCCGCAGGGGCGTCCCTGCGAGGTGGCTCTAATCTGCAACACCCCGTAAGTGGGCTGAAAAGTGGCAATGGCGCATAGTCGGCATCGTCGAAAACGGCGCTGGCGAATGGCAGAGGCAAACACTAGCGGAATGCAAAGCCATTGCCGCTACGAAGAAAGGAAAAGATAGAAGATGTCTACGTCATCGATCCTGAACTTCGGTCAGCTCACTTCGCAGGAGCTGATCGTCTATACCACCCTGCTTGAGCAGGGTATGACTCAGGCGTTTCTGAACGCCCCTATCCAGAACTACACCAAGATCAGTTATGTGCGCAGCATCGCTGAGCAACTTGGTGGTCTGCCTGGCACTCTGGGCAAGGTGGTTCCCAAGGAGATCCTGTTCCCCATCGCTCCTCCGACGATGCGCATGCAGGAGTACCTTGAGGATTCGACCTTCAATCCTCTCATCCGCGAGACTGCGCGCATGCCCGTGCGCTACTGGCAGGGCGGCTACAAGTGCCGTCGGCAGGACTTCTACGCCGACGTGCAGAACACGATCCGCAACGTGTCTCAGGCTCTGATCCGTCCGGTGCTCAAGCTGGCGGATCAACTCGTCGCTGAGGTTCTGCGCAATGGTAAGGTTCTTACCGACTACACCAATACGCCGTTCTTCTCGACTACCAAGCCTATCAGCCCGTCTGGGGCTGTGTCCGGCACCTACTCGAACCTCAGCACTTCGGCGCCGCTCACCAGCGCGAACGTCAGCGCGATCATCAACCGCATGATGGCCTACCGCGGTGAAGACAACCTGCCGCTCAACGTTCGGCCCGACACCCTGATCGTGCCTCCGACGCTGTACAGCGCCGCTCAGCAGGCTATCAACCTTCAGACGAACGTGTTCAGCACCAACGGCAATGCCTTTCCTGGCCAGGCTGCTGGTACTGCGTCGTTTGCCGACAACTGGATCAGTGCTTCGGGCATCATCAAGCAGATCATCGTTCTCGATGAGTTGCTCGACGGTGGAGCGAGCATCGACACCACCACTTGGTACCTCGGTGAGTGTATGAATCCCACCCGCGGCGGTGCTTGGGGTCTCCTCGTCGGCGAGGACCCGAGCGTTGACGTGGCGATTCAGATGGCGCCGACGGACTTCAGCGTTGCCACCCGGGACGAGTTCACTTGGCAGGTGAAGAAGTTCATGGGCGCTTCACCAGGATTGCCTTTTCTTCTCAACCGCGCAGAAGCCTGATGAAATCTCCTACCTGTAGGTAGGATTCGGGTTACCCCCATTTTAGCCCGCAGATCGTACCAAGCGATCTGCGGGCTTTGTGCGTTTATCGGTTGGGTCGCTAAGCGATCGCGATCGATCGGTCAAGAAATATTTCGTCAAAAGAAATTCTTGGAGATCGTTTGACTCTCCAACCATCCAGTGCTACACTTCCCTTAAGGAGAGAATCCATGGCAACCCTACCGACCCGCAAGACCGACATCAAGCCTGCCGATCCGTTGACACAGGTGCAGTCAACCGAGCGTGCCGAAGTCCTCAGCCTAGTCGCTGGCAACCTGAACAAGATCCCCGCCGCCGAGCGCGCGACCTACGAGGCGATGTCGTTGGCTGAAATCCGTGCATACCTCAACGACGGACCAGAATTGGTGCCTAGCAAGGTGGTCGAGCAAAAGTTGATCGCCCCGCGGGCATTTGCCTCGTCACCCGTCGTCACCTTCCATGTCGCACCCTCGCGCAAGACCCTGATGGCTAACGCTCAGTCGCGCATTGCTCTCAAGTCACCGCAGATTGACAGCGATTCGCATGCCATCACTCTGTTCTGGAATCCTCGTCCTGCTGCCAACGCCACACCTGCGGATCCGCAGAGCATTTCGATCGGTGCCCAGAACGCGCCCCGGTTGGTCTACACGGGCTATGGCGTGACCATCCCCGCTGGGTACCGCGGCATCATCGTAAGCCTTCCTGAGCATGGTCCTGTGCGTCCCCTGATGTATCTGCTTGCTGGGAAGCATGACATCGATCTGGCGGTGCCTCACAGCTACGCTGGCACCAACGTTCACGGCGTCCAGATCGGCCCGTGCGCTGCGGTGGGGCGGCTGATTCTGGAGAGGAGCGTAGAGGTGGTGTGCGAGGTTGTGGAGTAAGTGAAAATGGGAGTGAGCAGGAAATGCTTCTCCCCTACCGTCTCCTACAGCGCCGTGTAACCCTCGCCAATCTGCCGCACCGCGGTACGACCATTCAGAATATCGAGCGCCATCTGCACCTCAGCCTTGCTGCTCATGAGACGCTTGGCTATGTAGTCCATCGTGCGAGTCGTACCGCACTCCCAAGCATCGCAGAGGACGCTGTAGACATCAGCGACAATGCCGTCACCAGCGTAGTAGAACGACTCACATCGCGCGGTGTGGACGGCAGCGAGGGTGATTACTTCGTCGTTGGAGAGTTGAGAGAGGATGTTGTGCATGAGTAGAGAGTAGGCGATCGATCGGAGGCGGTCAACAGAAATCGACAAGGGAAGCGATCGCTCTTCTTGTACCCTCGCTCAGGAGGATTTGTAGTTTGAACACCGTGACTCTCGCTCGTTCACTTGTCCTTTCCGCTACCCTCTCCCTCATGCCTTCCTGCGCTTGGCTGGCGGCCCACAGAGGCGATCTAATCAACTGTGCTGCTCCTGTGCTGGCCAGTCAGATCGGTGGCATCCTGGCCAACGTAGGCGCGATTCTCGGCGGTGGACAGCCTGATTGGATCGGCCAACTGGACCTACTCGTGAAGTCAAGCGGTCCAGCCGCGGTCTGCGCCGTGGATCGCTTCGCTAAGGGCAGCGTCGCCATGAGTTCGAGTGGGCATGCTCTCAGCGTCGAAACTCGCGACATCGGCAGCGTGGCTGGCACCAACGATAGCAAGGCGCGTGCTGAGGCGTACCTGAAGAGGCGCGGCGTGAAGATTAAGTAGGCGAACGGGCAGTCAGCCGCGCAATCTCTGCGCTCAATTCCTCAATCTTCTTCGCCGATTCCCGCAAGTAGTGTTCGGCATCATCGAGCGCGTCCCACGGGCAGATCTGCCTACCATCGACGACTTCCGCCCGACGGCGATTGGTGTAACCCTTGGCATCCTCGCAAGCGTCGGCGGTCTCGATGAGAGACTTCAGAAGTTCCGCGATATCTTTTGCGTTTTCCATTACTTTCCCGTCTCCCTGTTAATCCAGACGATCGCCTGCTCCATCAATACGACCACCGTCTGAGCCAACCGCTTGACATCGCAGCGACTCTCGAAAACATGCGTGTAGCGCATGACCGTGGGATTACCGGCGTCCCACGGATCAAGTAGCATACACAGCCGTTCAGTGCTGAACAGGTCACTAACTTGGTAGTCGCCGTAGCCCCTCATGCGATAGTAGATGGCAATGTCGTCGTTTGGATCACCCGTGCCTACATACCTGCGAGGTGTTGTCCCGTAGTGAGACAGTCGGACCTTTGTCCAGCCTCCGCAACGCTCCAACGTCCATGTATGCTGACGTGGGTTGACGATGGCGCCTGCGATGGAGGAATTGTGGTCTTCGATGGCGATCTGCAGGGATTCGATGGGGTTCATAGGGGTACAGTAACAGAAGTGAGACCGATCGTCAACCCATATTTAGTCCTCCGCGTCCTCAATCATGTTAGTGACTTCACGAATCAGAGAGTCGTAAGGAATCCAAGCGATCGCTGCCTGTTGCTTGGTAGTAGCAGGGTCGGAAGTGCAATTGCCGGGTGCGCTCTCGTTCGGAGTCAACCCACGGCACTCCGACGGGCGCTTGTCGAACGTCAGCGAGCATCCCGTAGATGTAAGGAATGTGCATTCGCCTCCCCACGAAGCATCATGCAAGCGACCTTCGCGGCCCTTGGTAGCAGGACGTAAGAAGTATGCTACATGCAGTTCATCTTTATCGTCGCGTGGATCACCCTCCCACCAATCGATGGCCCAACGCTTGCTTAGCAGAGCATCGAGCAGGGCGGAGCCCACATCGCCATTGTCGCCAGCGCCAAAATCCGAGGGCAGAGCAGAACCCGGCATGCGCTTGCAACACTTGCCGCCGCACGACCCACATACCTTGTTTTCGTTGTTTAGAACCGCGCGCTTCAACATGTCTTCAGGATGTCAGATCGCTGCCGCTAAGTCAACCCCTATTTTCCTCTTGCGCGATCTCCATCCATGATGTTACTCTCTGAAACATGAGCGAAACAGACGACACCAACAACCCACATACATACTCCGACATCTCCACCAAGTTTGGTCGCTGGACTCGGACCTCGCCAGCGCGTCTCGTCAACGGGCGATCGATCTGCGACGTTGCCTGCGAGTGCGGCACTCGTGCCGAGAAGCGGGCCTATGATCTCGTCAATGGTCGTACACTCTCTTGCGGTTGCGCGCTGAGCGACGAGGATTCGGTCGGACTGTACGACGATGAGCCCGATCTGTCGCCACGCGAAGTGTCGGAGATCCTGCGAAATCCACCGATCGATCGGCCAACGTTGCGATCGCAGTGCGAGGCAGGCGGTCCGTTACATGTGCGCCCTTGCCCGTGGGCGTCGTGCATGTATCGACTTCCGCAGTTTCCAGGAGCAACCGAGAGCTGCGCCCTCGACGTTGCAGGGCGTGGCAGGCATACGCAGGTGGCGATCGGACGGCTTTTGGGATTGTCCAAGCAGCGGGTAGACCAGATTGAGAAAGAGGCGTTGCGGAAACTGCTGGAAACAGATGCGGATTTGGAGGATGCGATCGCCTGCTTTCCGCATCCTGAAGAATTGAGGTAGGTACATGCAACACACATACACAGAGAAAGTCTCTCAGATTCACGGTATTAAGCACGTTCAGCGTGAATGCAAGTGCGGATCTATCGTTGTAACGACGAGTCGAGAGGGTAGGTGCGAACATGTCACCGAAGGTCCATTCGTCAGTTACTGGCAGCGAACGCCAATCCGCGGGTTATTCGGTCACGAAGACGAGGAGTTGGCACAGGAATTGCCATGCGGTCCTGCGTGGCAGCAACGCCCCAACATCGCTCTTGCGGCTCGACTACTATTCGCAATCGCTCGAAATCTCTGCAATCCTTCGGAATGGAGTTGACAGCGCCAATCACTCGCGCTAGCATTTCCTCCATGACCTACGAAGAAATCGAATCCTCGGCAGTCCTGAACTTCCTCGTTGATGGTCCAAAGACCGCAGCGGAGATCTATGCCGCTTGTGGTCGTACCGCCGGACGCGAACTAGGCTTGCTGGTGCAGTCGGGACGTGTAGTCAAGAGTGAGATAGGCGCGACCATTGTATTCCAGATCGCCGAGCATGCGCACCAGTCGGTCGTCCGAGACATGATCCTGCGGTTGCAGAGGGTTACGTTTGGGCCAGCGATTGCGGTCTAGTGGGTCACTTTGTCGCTTGACAACCTCACTCACTTCTGTTACTCTACCCCTATGAACCAACTCAGGCAACTAACCTCACTCTTCGGAGTCCACCTGTGGGAGTCGTGCGGCATCTATATGCTGTGCGACGCCATGGGCAACCCCCTGCTGCCGCCTGTCCGAGACCTCGGAACGGTGGTAAGGCAGTTCATCGATCGAATCAGTCTGCGAACGGTTGACGACCTGCGGGCGCTGGAAGCCTGCGTCAAGGGGATTGTTGAGACTTTGAGTAAGCCTGCTCAGCCGTTGCAGGGTCTCAGCCTGTCGCCGATCGCTGCGAAGGTCCGCATGGGATCAACGTCATACCGGCGCGAGGTGTACCGGATGTCAGCGAACGAGGGGACGTGCGTTCTCATGGGCGCAACCCGTCGCTGCCAGTTGCAGAGCGATGGAACTTGGGTGGTGGTGTAGCGACAATGGATATATGGACCAACGGCCTGACTTCGGTGGCGATCCGCCTACATCGTGGTTCGATGGCTGGCGAATGCTGTGGCGTCTGTTGACCTCCTGAACCGATCATCCACACCTTACCCTCCCTCATGCCAGTTGTAGTCCTCGGCAAGCGCCTCGAAATCCCTAGTCTAACTACAATATCCTACCTGGAAGACCCTTCGCTGCATCTCAAGATTCCTGGCGATGGTGGCAGGCGTCGAACTCCTGTTGACTCTGTGGTCCTGCATACTACAGGTGGATACCCTGACAGAAAACATCCTGCGCCGCAGTGGGTCGATGAGAATCCAGCGCTACCGGAACATTGCGACGCTCGGAGCACGATCGCTTACTGGCGCAAGAGCGATCGCGTAGCTGGCGCTCATCTCGTATTGGACGCTGACGCCACCCTGTATTGCACCTGCGACCTCCTGCTTGACGTTGCCTATCACTGTCCAGGAATGAACAGCAGATCGATCGGCATCGAGATTACGCAAGGGTCAGACTCTAGGATTTGGAGAGCGCAGTTAGAAGCGCTGTCAATCCTCGCCAGATGGCTTGTGGCGCAGTTCAACCTAACCGAGACGGTAGTCTACCCATACCTCGGTGTTCGCGCGAACCTGAGCGAGTTGAGAGGGTTTCTAGGCCATCGTGATGCAAGCGCGAACAGAGGTGCTGGCGATCCTGGGGATTATGTGATGGAATGCTTGCCAGAGGAGTGGAGGAGAGTGTAGGCAAGCAATCATAAACATTACACTTAGAACACTATCGTTCCATACTCCCCATCAGCGATCGTGTAAACCACCTTACGAACCCGCCGCTTTAACGCTCCCATGCAGACCTCGCAGGGTCTCGCCAGAGCGCAGCGCCCGCTTGCTAGAACCCTAGACACGTATACCACACCACCTACATCCATTTTAGCGAGGACCCTCATCTCGGCATGGCAGCTAGGATGCCTTCTGCTGGAGTGCCGATCGACAACCACGCTGCCGTTTCTAGCTGACACCACGGTCCCGTCAGCCCGCACACCTACAGCGCCGAGCATGTGCGAGCGCTTGTCTCGATGTGGTAGCACTGCTCTCAAGCATGCGAGGCTGAGATATCGTGGAAGCGTGCGAGTGAAACGATTGTCGAGCATTCATAGAGGCTGACAGATCGGCAGAGCGATGTCAAGAGCCAGCGGTCTCTGGGTCGCCTTCCAACGCCTTGAACACCTCAACCTCATGGAACGGCTTACCCGAGCAGTTGAGGCGCCGGAAGGTCTCGCGGGCGAAGGCTACGTCGGCCTCGCCAGGAATGACCGTAGCGCCAACCGATGTGCCGCTGATTCGATCTTTCGCCTTGCAGAACGCTTCGATATAGCCGTGGATGCGCTGCTCATCGGCGTTGCGAATCCTGTTGACAACGACGGTTTCGGTGTAAGTCTTTGTCGTCTTTCCGCTCTTGCTCTTTACGATCCGTGTGCGCTCCTCAGTGACGGCAACGCCGTCGCTGGCCTCGTACAACTCCGTCAGCGTGTCGCCGAAGATTGAATAACCTCCGAACAGCATCCAAGTAGGGAAGATTCCCTGCATGGGGTTGGCGTCGCCTACACGAAACGTCGATGTATTCGCATCCCACACATACTTAGAACCGCTGGACGCTGCAATGAGCAGTGCTGTCAGTCGCTGTTGACCGTCGAGAACGAGGGTCGGACATGTGTTCAGAGCAGCGCCTGTGGAGTCCAGAGCAGAGCATTGGAACCCTCGCACCCGATCGATCGGAATGCTGGCGCCGCGGCTCCAGCCGCCCCACAGCAGGAAGGTCCCGATTGGAATGCCCCGTAACAGTGAGTCAAGAAGATCACAAACATCCTTGTCATCCCACACGTAGGGGCGTTGGAACTTAGGCAACGCAAGTCCACCGTTGCGCGCGTCTTCCAAGATTCGGCTGATGAAGAGAATGTGATGCTCGGTATAGCGCATAGAGAAAGGCTAAGCGATCAAGGTGGGCAAGTCAAGATTAAAGATCTGCGCTCAGTCCAAGCAACTCGCACACCATTCCATACACGCAACCAAGCAGCATGACAATTCCGTGAATCATCGCACAGCCCTCCCGATCGCCTGACACAGGCATCCAATGCCGTACATCGTCAGGCAGATGCCGAAGACGAGGGGGACGGCGAACAGCAGGAACATCGAGATCGCGATTGCTAGGTTGATGAACATCAGAGAGCCACCGACGACATTAGCGCGAGTGCCATCGCCAGTTGTCCCGACCTGCGGGATTGAGATCGTTGTGCAAGCAGTCGAGCACGTTCCGCTGAGCTTAGCGGTTCATCCGCTGCCGCCGCAATGATTCGATCGCTCTTGGCATTGTCCCGCGCCTTTGCGGCAGCGATGCGCTCAGCCTGTCTCGATGCTTTCTTGCCCATGGTTGAACTCCTTTCCGAGGATGTCTGCGCCGTCGCTGCTATCGTCGCTTAAACCCGCTACGATCCAGAACTGCGCCGATGATCAGTTCCTGCATCTTCGGCGATGCTGACGGCACAGGTATGTATGGAACACTGAAAATCTCCATAATTGTAAGTACCGATCCAGTTACAATCATCTGCCCGTCGCGGAGGGTATCAGCATGAGGACGGATGCCGTCGCTGTTCACAGCCCCGTCGTGAGGTTGCACAAAGAAGACGACCGACTCCTGAACTTTGTGCAGGTAATCCTGAAACTCAGGACCACCTACAATGGTTGCAACGCCCTCACCATGGAGCGCCATGTAGGCGAGATTGTCCAGGCTGCGATCGCTGACGAACGGCGACGGGGTTGCTGCCTCAGCCGCTAGTTGCCCTCTCCATACGCCCCGCTGATACTCGCTGATTGCATCGACGTTCTGCCGCAAGCGATCGATCGTGGTCTCAAGACGAGTGACCTCAGCGCGGGCGACCTCGTGGATCATGGGAAGGCCGTAGGTGTCGGCGACCCAGCGAGCGCGGCTGGACTTGCCTGTGGCATGACTGCCCACAAAGTAGACGTTAGGCAGCAGTGTAGGCAGCGAAGCGCAACTTTTGTGGTGCGACCACCCATCGCTAAACGCTTTGCAACCTGCCTCACAACCTTCACCTACAGGCGGGCCGAAGTTCAAAGGGGCGTGGTCGCTGCCACTCATGCTACCGCACCCCCACACTTTCAGCCTTGGGCACGCCGCTGAACAGCGCCGATTCATCTGGTGCGCTGCTCTCTGCCAGCATCAAATGCGAACCTCCGAACGCTTCCTTGAGGGCGTCGAGAGCGCCGTCAAGATACATCCCGAGCATGTCAGCGACGGCGCAGACGATCTTGGTCTCGACGTTCAGGCGCAATTCCTTCGCGAGGCGTTCAAGGTCCAGCCAAGGCATGCGAGACTTGACGAACTCCGGGCCAGCGCTGAGCGCAAGAGAGAGGATACCCGCAACGATCAGCGAACCCTCATCACCGCCCAGCATTTCCTCAGCGAGCGACAGACGAGCCTGAGAGGGGCGCTTGCCACCCTTGGCAGCCATGCGCTTGATCAGTTGCTTACGGACGAGTTCTGGCAACTTGATCGCCGCTGTGCGATAGGCGACTTCGACGGCCTCAGTCTTGGCGCGGGCCTTGAGTGTGGGAACGGGGGCGATCGGTGCGATGTTGTTGGGCATGCTTAGGTTCTCCTTGGGTACATCGTCGCCGATCTGAACCGAAAAGTCAACAGGGATATTCACCTTCTCTGGTGGCCAAGGCAATGTAGTCTCCAAACTTACAACTGGATTGCCGTCCTTGTCTACGTCAACCCTGGTGATTTTGCTGCGGACGGAATCGATCGCCCTCTCCAAGTTCTCTCGCGTCAGAGGCCGACCAACAAACAGATTGTCAAATCCCATCCTCGACTGCTCAAACCCCCGACGAGCATCCTCCGCAACGGCCTTGAGAGTTTCGTGAGTCGATGCCGCCATGACGTTCGCAATGGAGTCAGTAGACCCACCTGTAGGACACGGTAATCCTTGCATCGCCAACGCCTCGACGTAGTTCTGCTTGATCTCCGCCTTGGTTGGCACGATTGTTGCTTGCTTGAATCCGCGATCGATCTCGTCTCTGGCTTGCTGCGCTGTGGTCGTTACTCTACCTTCTCCGTCTGTATTCAGACGTACAGTAGCGTCACCGTATTCAATGTTGGTCATTACACCTACAGGAACTCCGTTCAGGTATGCCATGCCAGTAGCGCCCTCGCCGACCTTGCGCGGTATTGGTTCGCCCCACTTCGACCCATCTCCCCAATCAATCGCTTTCTGCTGCTGTGCAACCTTGAATTCAATAGGTCCGCTCGCCATGGCAAGATGATATCACACTCGTCAGCGATAGTCAAGCGCTACTAACAACTATTCTACGCTATCTTTCACCATGTCCAACCCTAGCTTCATCCACGACCTCTCCATCACCAGTCGATCGATCGCGTGGTTCAACCTGAAAACCAAGATGCTCATCACGGGCACCGGCAATCCTTCCTGGTCCGTCATCGCCTCTGGCACTGGCGTTGGCGGCGTGTATGCTCAGCTAGGTGATGTAATCACTTCTGCGTCAGTATGTGCAAATGACCTTGCATGGTGGGTCACGAAGGGTCATGGCATCACCGATGGTGGTACCACTTGGTACCAGCAGGTCTGCTGGCAGGTGAACTCAGTCGGTCAAGGTCGGATCAAAGTCTCTCCTCGCGTAGGATTCGTCGCTGGCAGCCCTTCGTCGTCGCAGACGCCCTACGCCAGCGATGAGACATATGTTCTTGGTGGAGGTACCGACGCCTCGCCAACATTTGAGACACTATGGCCGTCCAGTGGCGCTTGGATGCAAGCTAGGATGGATGGCACCACCGATGCCGTTTGGGCCGCTGCGTATCCGACAGGTGGCGGCTTGCCGACGGCGTTGCTGCTAATCGAGACCACGCCCGTCCAGTACAGTTACGGCGGCGCTCTCATCGACAAGACGCCGTGGGTCTACAGCGCTCGCAGCGGCGCGGATTGCGCCATCGACACCACCCTGTCCAGCGAACTCGCTGGACCCCTTGGATGGCTCGCCTATGGCATTGCAAGCATCTACCCAGGGTCTAGCGCCATCTGGTGCCGCCTGCCCGCTGGCGAGGTTGCAGTGCGCGATTCTGTGGGGGTCCTGCAAGCGGGAATCCCAAATGGATTGGCCCAAGATCCCGATCTGACGACAACGGTCGTGCCTAGCGGTGGGCTGTGCTTCCTGCGCCGTCGAGCCCTGAGCGGTCAAGCCTTGGGACCGAAAGAGGTAGGCGATATCAACACCACAGGGCAGAAAGGTTACGGGCAGACGTTGCTGTACTCGGGGATTCGGTCCGCGACGCCTAGCCTACAGAGTATCGTCGATGGCGCTGGCAGCAGCAGTTACGTGCTCGGCATGGGCGACCTGTTGCTGCCGTGGGAGTTGGGGTTGGCGTTTGCGGTGTAAAGGATAAGCGCGGACTCCGCTACACCTTCACCAACATCACACAGATGCGCTTAACGCCTGATTCGTAGATCGTGATTGCTGCCTGTCGCCCATCCTCTGTCGCCGCAACCAGATCGTTCCACTTGCGGAACCCAGCACGCACAGCGACGGTATGCAACTTGTGCGAGTGGCATTCTTCGCCAGGAAGTTCCCTGGCACGCTTCTTGAAGAAGTTGATTGACGGATTTTGCGATTTCTTAGGCATTGTTATCAGCCGAAGTAATCAACCGAGACTTACCATCGTCGCTCCAAACAGTAGCCAGACGATGATGTAACCCTTTGTGTCCCTTTGGGCGCAGGCAATAGAACCCATTATCGGCGCGGTGGGCACAATCAGCCTGATGTACTCCTGCCATTGTCATCTTGTTTACATCGACTTCCAAGATTGTCATTTGACTGGACACGATGTCAGCGAAATCATCAACATCCCTCTGCGCTTCCGCACGAGATTCGTACTTGTGAGCGTTAAGTGAATCTGTGCTCCACTCGTCGCTGTACCTATTGCTGTAGAAGGTTCCGTCGGATGAACAATAGATGATGAACTTCATTACATTACCTCCCTTCGCCGCAACACTTCTTACAATACCACCAACAGTCCTGATACAGGGTGAACGGCCCTACGGTGTAGGAACAATGCTCACCATCGTAGTAACCATGCCACTGCCGAATCTTCCAATTGCTCGGTAGGAAAGAGAATGCAAGAGTGACGCCAGCGACGTATCGCGGCTTGTCGCACTTGCCCTGCCACATCACGATGTTGCGCTCGATTCCAACGTGGATCGCCTTATGGTCGGGCCGCTCATCCCATTCTATGCATGGCCGAACTCGCCACTTGCGGGGTGCGTACTCGCCGTCAAGACGAGTTGTCGAGAAGAAGCGATCATAGAGGGACAGAAACGCTGATTTGAAGTTCATACTTGAATCGTACCAGATCGATCGTCCTGCGTCAACCACTAACTACCTGCTCGAATGCCAAGTTCCGAATCCTGCACGAGTCGCAAACATGACAAGCAACCCCACCGATCGGCGCATAGCAGCTGCTGGTCTGATTGTAATCGACCCCCAGTGCTAAACCCTTGGCGATGATCTCAACCTTGCTCAGGTGCAACAGAGGCGCAATCACCTTCGGCCCACGACCTTCGACGCCAGCACGAGTAGCTAGGTCCGCCATGCGCCCAAACGCTTCGATATACTCTGGTCTGCAATCTGGGTACCCACTGTAGTCAAGTGCATTAACACCTACCCAGATGTCAGCATTACGGAGTTCCGCCAAACCCAGCGCAATCGACAGGAAGACTGTGTTGCGCGCTGGCACATAGGATTGTGGGATAGCCGAAGCGGTGGTTTGCACTATGCCATCAGTCAAAGATGAACCTGAGATGGTGGGCATGTCTAGGATCAGATGTTCAGCGCCCCATCGTTTTGCTTGCAGCACAGCATAATGCAATTCGATGACGTGCCTCTGGCCGTAACGAAATGAAAGCGCTAGGCATTTCCGCCCGCCCTCGGAAGCCATAGCAAGCACGGTTGATGAGTCCAAACCACCCGACAGCAATACGATTGCATTGCGCGACATTTCAGACTCCTCCACGATACTTGCAAGAGGTTTTTGGCGTCTCTCTAACTTCGATTTCATGCAACGGCAATGCCGACAGCCTGTCCCACAAATAACCGCACAGCATCTCGGAGGTGCTGTTTGGCAACGCGTCGTTGAGGTTGCTGTGATCCAACCCTTCAATGATTGGTTTAACCACGCGATCGATCGCGTGGTAGTCCAGCACAAAACCATCTGGACCAACAGCGCCGCGCACACTTACAACTACAATGTAGTTATGGCCATGCAATCGACCGCATGGATGACCTTCAGGAACCATGGCCAACCTGTGCGCAGCAGAGAATGTGTACTCTTTCGAGAGAGTGCAGATCATGTAATCGCTCCTATGTATATGCATACTAACATGCTACCTCAACTTCCAAACCCTGTGTGCCTGCGTGGATAGGTTCCATTCCGGTCTCTCCAGAACCATACTGATAACCTGCGCAGTGTTCAGAGGTAGAGAACCACTTGTCATTGGTTGTAGGTACTTGTAGGAGAATCGCGAATCCTTCTCCAGCGCTTCGACCTCCTTCCAAGTCCATTCAGGGCGCACAATGATCTTGAGACCGCCACCTGCGCGCTGCTTGTAGCCAACAGTCTTTGGCGACACCGTAAGCCAATCGAGATTGTAATCGACCTCGCGCACACCAGAGGTTTCCATATGGATCTCGCGGCCTTTTAGGATGTCCATCAGAGGACTCAGATCGTGATCGGTCGGTTCGCCTCCAGTGATGCTAACGGGGGCACCCGTTGGAAACGCTTCCAACTGCGCTGCAATGCCGTCCAAAGTCGCCGCCTTGCCGTGACTCCAATCAGTGTCGCAAACGTCTCTGATGTGGCAACCGCTCACGCTACACCCTGCCAAGCGCAGGAAGACCATGGGGCGCCCGGTCCATCGGCCTTCGCCCTGAATTGAATAGAAGATCTCTGCTATTGGGTATGTAATCGGACGCAAGTCACTACGCACTTAGAACCCTCCGATCCAATCATTAAACTTCTTCAGATTGCTCATCGTCAAATCAACAGGATGGTATGAACCGTCAGGACCATCAGTGTGTGATCCATCTGCCTGTTCCTTGTGTTCCTTGTCCCACACTTTGATCCATCGCTCTTTGGTCCAGATCTTGCCCATAATCGAATTGACTTCTATTGAAGAAGAGTCGGTTGAGATCTCAATGCCTAGCGGCGCTGCTTTGCGGTGCGCCGCCTCAAGCGCCTTTCCCCAACAGATGCCCAGCAGATGAGCGCGCTTGTGCCCATTGCGCGCAAGTAATGGCAGCACGAAGTCTAGAGTTCGCTCGAATGTTGGCAACAGCGATCGTTGCATGCCAAGAATGCAGAACCCTCCGAAGGCAAACGTGTCTTGTGGTTGCATCAACGATACCAACTTCTGAGCGCACAAGGCGTACTGCATGGGACTTGCGCCCTGCGCAGAGAAGAAGATTGGGCACCCTATGCGCTTACGGTTGGCTGCGTAGTATTCAGCGCTCAGAATGGTCTGTCGCACAGCCTCTCGCGCTGTTTCGGGGGTACCGCGACGTTTGACTCGCTCGCCATCAACGATGGCCTCATCAACGCCCACAAGCATATCGTAGGTGACGACTCCCTTGAAATTGAAGGCGTGGCCCGATCGCTTGCCGATCGCGTCTCTATGTCGGAGCTGCCTGTCAAGCGCTTGGCTAGGATGCAAGCGATTCAGCATGTCGCGTTCTTGAAACGCTCCGCTGTCTTCGATGACTTCGATTCCAGGTTCAAAAGAAACGCAAGAATAATGAGGGTTTGACATTGCCGTCCCTGTGATCAGTTCTGGAGTGAATGGGCGGCGATTGAGTCTATCATGGGTTTTCGAGGGGTAGAAGATCACTGAGTACGATAGTACACGATCGATCGTCAAGAGTCAAGCGATCTGCGCCCTAATCACACGCACACAACCCCATCCTTCACCGCGCGTTGGCGCTCCATATCGTATACATTCCTACAGTCAGGCTCGATGCGCTGGCCTCTGGCGTCGCAGCCCAGCAGGTTGATCACACGTCCGACTTTTGGTGTCGCATAGCGAACGCAGTGCGATGTTCCGCCCGTCGAGCCATCCCAGCAACATATCAGGTAGTCAGTCCTCTCGTCGTCGATCATACGCTTGTTCCGCTCCAGCAATAGCCTTCCTGCATGTCCGTCGCTCTGTGGTCGGTCGTTGTGACACAGCACCACCTTGCTAGCACGTTTCACGACCTCTGCATACACGTCACGACTCTGCTTAGGCCACTTGGAATCCTGGCCTACGAATGGAACGTACAGCGTATACGGAATGCCTACACGGTAGGCGACTCCCGCACAGTCTTGGTCCCACCCTAGCGCACCGCCGGTCACAAGTTCGATCTGGCGATCGCCTTTAAGCCAAGCGTCAGCAGCGAGACTGACGAGAAGAGTTCGCAGGTGTTGACGCAGGTGTGTGCGGACAGGGTTGTTACGATCATAACCTCCAATTTTGTCCGGTCTATGTCCTGTAACTACGATGCGCATACAGACATCATATCGTGGATTGATCGCAGCGTCAAACCCTATTTCAGGACAAACTACCCCATATAAGGTAGCGCATGCCAGATCGCTTATCTTCGCGACTTCTCAGGTAGAGAGGCTATCTGCCCAAGTGCGAACAACATCAGGTTGTCGAGAACGAAGCTGCGAATGGG
>ERZ650304.403-NODE-403-length-23712-cov-12.480619_pt1 | contig 23712 bp, 25 predicted proteins | sample MGYA00376240_ERZ650304 | MGnify/ENA primary metagenome ERZ650304 (study PRJEB26733, sample SAMN07839271) | wastewater metagenome | biome: small river; feature: stream; material: water | place: USA: North Carolina | collected 2016-03-01 ... | reverse complement strand
GCCCGACGGTCAATGGGTGATCTTGCAGCGGCGCGTGCGGCCGTCCGCGGGTTAGGCCCCAACCAATCGGAGCAAGAAAGAGTATGTACGCACGACCGATAATGTACCGCTGCGCTACCTGCGGCCAAGAATGGTGGGACGCGCACGACTGCCCGAAGCAAACGATGCGGGACGGCCGCACGCTGGAGGAGGTGCTGAGCGCTCTGGACGGCTGGCCGAAGCTGACCAAGCCGGCCCGCGTGGGCAACGGCACGTTCGGCGTGGGCGTGAGCGCGCGCTTGGTGGTGGAAGCGGCCCAACGGCAGCACGAGTACCACGCCGAGGACGCGGCCAGGACGCCTGAGCAGGCGCGCGAGCACGAGCGCAAGCGCCGCGAAGCCTGGGACATGCTGAACGGGCCTCTTGGGGCCTAACGATTAGCTTGAGCCGCTGCCGCAGGCAGTCGGCTCGAAGCGCCAGTTAGCCAGCACTGGACAAATGCTGGCACGCAACTAGGAACGACATGGAAACGATGATTCAACCGAAGGTGACAGGCTACCGCCAACTGAGCGAGGCCGAAGTGGCGCTGATGAACGAAGGCAAGGCGCTGGCCGAAGCCTGCGGCGCGTACATCGCGAAGCTGCGCCAGCACCCGAATGCGCACCCGATGGGCCACAACGCGCCCACCGAGCCCGGCCAACTGCCGACGCTGGACCAGCGCTGGGTCAGTATTGGCGCCACTGACATTCAACGCGGCTTTATGGCTGTGATTCGCGGCATCGCGCAGCCCACCACGTTCTGACCATGGAAGCGGAGCCCGACTTCGAGGCCCTGCGCGACCGCCGCAATACGGCCGTGCAGGAAATGCACCAGAAGATGGCCGAAGAGTGGGGCGTGCCGCTGCAAAGCCTGCGCTCGAACTTCAACCCGGCCGCGTGCTACTGCGCATGCGGCACGGGCGGCCCTTGCGAACACAAGTGGGACGGCGAAGGCTGGGAGAGCGAGGACGGCTGCGCGTGGAGCGCGACGTGCTCGCGCTGCGGCTGCACTGCGATGAGCCACGACATGAGAAACGCCCCTTGAGCCACAAGCGGGCTAACGTTTGTTGACGGACACTGTCCGTTACCTCAAGCCGGCGACTGCACCGTCCGCAACACCCCGTCGTCGAGGTAAAGGTACTGATCGGCGCCGGGGCGACCCCGGCGGTACACCCATTGCTCGGACACGCGCTCGCCGGCAACCGTACGGTTAACGACCGACGGCTTGCCCCAGGACCGAACGACCTCGGCCGCCGTCATGCCCGGCATCACGTCGCGCACGGCGATCGCCGCCTCGACGCGGGTCTTCCACTCGCTAGCCGGTTCGGCGCGCGGCAGGGCCAGCGCAACGCCACCGGCGCACGACTGCTGCTGGTAGACCACTGCGCCGTCGACCGTGCAGCGGAACGCTTGAGCGTTGGCCAGGGCGGGCAGCAGGAGAACGAGGGCGGCGATCTTCATGCCAGCGACTCTAGACGTTCCGACAGCCGTGTCAACCACAGGCGGCGTTCGGCGTCGTAGCCGTGGCGGTTGTAGACCGCCTGGATGCCGGGCGGGAGGTGCCCCAGCAGCACCTCGGCGACGTCGACCGGGCAGCCCAGCGCGGCCAGCAGCGTGCGGCCGGTGCGGCGCAGGTCGTGCGGAGCCCAGTGCGTCACCGGCAGCCTCGGGCGGACCTCCAGCGGCCGAGTGGTGCTGTACGGCATGTGCATCCACACGGCCACGCCGACGGCCTTCTGCTCGATGTGGCCGCTACGCCCGACCGACGGGAACAGCCAGGGCTTGTCGTGAGCCTGCAGGCGGCGCTGCACGACGGCGAGGGCGCGGCCGGCGAGGGGTACCCGCAGGTCCGTCGTCAGAGGGTTGCGCCTCATCTTCAGCTTCGCCCGAGGCACGGTCCACCACCAACCGTCCTCCTCCTCGCTGATCTCGCGGCGTTCGGCCGCAACGATCTCCGCTCCTCGAGCGCAGGTCCACAGGTAGAGCGTCAACGCGTCCTGAACGTCGCGGCTGAAGTTCGGCAGCCAGCGCAGCAGCAGGGTGACCTCCTCGGGCGACAGCACCCGCTTGACCGGGCCGGTCTGCTCGCCGCCGATGGTCTTGCCCTTGCTCGGCAGCTTGCCGCGCAGCACCAACCTCCACCAGTTGGGCGCCGAGGGCGGCAGCCGGCCGGCGTCCAGCGCGTGGTCCCAGGCGGCCCCCAGGCCCTGCCGCAGCCGCAGCGCGACGACCGGGCGGCCTCGCATAACGTCCAGTAGCTCGAACGCATGGGTGCGGGTCAGGTCGGCCGCCGGCAGGTCGGCCACGGTGCCGAGTTCGCGGTCGAACAGCCGCTCCAGCTCGCCGTAGGTCTTCGGCGCGACGGTGCCTTGGTAGGCCGCTAGGTAGTCGTCGCACACCCGCCGGACCGTCAGCACCTGTCGGGCGGCCTCCGCGCGTTGGGCGGCCCGCTGAGCCTTGCGGGCGAGCACGGGGTCACTGCCGGTGCCGCGCAGCTGCTTCGCGCGCTCCCAGGCCGCTATGGCGGCCCCCAGCCCCATTGCCGGCCAGTGACCGAGCCTGACCTGACGGATCCGGTCGTCCACAGGGCTGCGGAAGCGGTAGGTCCAGGTGCGAGTGGCGGCGGTCGCCAGCAGGCGCAGGCCCGGGGCGGCGGCGACGGTAAGATGCTCGCCGGGGTGTAGGTTCTTGGCGGCGGCGGGGGTGAACTCGGGCATGCTGCACCGGAAACTACACCGGAGGCGCAAGCCGGGATAACCCCGGATAAACCCGGATACGGAATGCCTACGAGGGAACCCGGCGTGCAGTGCGAGGTCGAGGGCGAGGCCCCCAGGCACCACACGCCGATGATGGCGCAGCGTTCGCTAGAGGGTGGACAGGTCGCGGGGGCCTGGAGCTACACCAGAAGCTACACCGGGCAGGTCGGCCCATTGTGATGCGCCTGCCCGAGAGAAGCGATCCGCAAGCTGGCCAACGTCGATCCGCACGGTGCCGTCATCGCTGTCCACGCCGCCGGGTAGCACGTGGCCCTCGGCCCGGCGCGCGACGACGGTGCGCACTCCCAGGCTGACCAGCAGGTTGACGAACTCCCGCACCGTGCGGCGCGTCAAACGCCCCGTCATGCCCTTGACCCAGACCTCCCGAGGCCCAGACCACTCCAGCACGCACGAAGCCTCGTAGGGGGCCATAGCGTCAGGGTCGTCGCAATCGTAGAACCGGGCGAGCTGCGCCGGCCCCTCGATCGTTTCGAGCCTGACGGCCACGGTCACGCCGCCGCGTACTGGGCTAGCGGGGCCAGGGCAGCGCGGATCTTGCTCACGATCAGGTCGGCCGCGTCCTGGGGGATGCCGTCCTGGCTCGCGCTGTCGGTCCACTTGCTGCCGCCGTCAGCGACGTAGGAGATCGAGAAGTTGCCGGTCGGGGCGCCGGTTGCCGGTGGCAGAGCGCCGAGCAGCGAGCCGGTCGTCCAGCGCAGGGTCTCGCCGCGCAGGTCGTGCAGGCTCAACTCCATGATGTGGAAATCGACCTTCGGCACGTCCTTGTATGTCGTCAGCGTACGAACGCCGTCCGCGGTGAAATCGACGGTGAAAGTGACAGGTGGGTTCATGGTGGTTCTCCGGGTTGGTGGGGGTTACTGCAACTGGCCAGACGCGCTGCACCGCGCCATCAGGAAGCGAGGCGATCCGTCCGGTTTGGGCCTGCCCTCGATCTGCATCAGTTTGACCAGCTTGCCGGGGTCGACCGGATCGCCGTCGTAGCGGTACACGCGGGTGTCGCCGAGGTGCTTGCCGGTGGCCGGGTCAACCGCGCCGCCGCTGTAGGTCTGGGTGACCTTCTGGCCTGCCGTGCACTGCGGGGCGGGCTTGATTTCACCGGCGACACACTGCACACGCAGCGTCGAGCCATCAGAGCCTGTCGCGGCGGCGTACTCGCCGACCGGAATTTGCTTCGCCTCGGGGCGTGCGTCGTATGTGTAGGTCACTTGCGGGAAGCCGCTGCGCTTCGACCACCCGGTGTCGCAGTGCGTCGCCGGCGCGCAGGTGGCACTGACTGTCGAGCGCACGCCATCGGTGCACCGTTCGATGAGCGTCCCGCGCATCGGGCCAACCCATTGCGTGAGGATCTGCACTCGGCCCGACGGGAGGCCCTGCTGCAACGCGCTGGGCTGCGGGTTCGGCCTTGCCGTCGTGCAGGTGTGCTCGCCCACCGTCCACTCCACCGGCTTGCCGCTGCCGGGGCACGCCGCAGGCGGCGGGGGCGGCGGGGGCGGCTTGCAGCCGACCTCCCAGTATCCTTGCTCGTTGACTCGGTAGCCAGGCTTGCCCTCGCGCGCTTCGATGCGTCCTCGATTGAAGCCGGCGTACACCTCTCCGATGCCGCCCTCCCCGCAGGCGGTCGGCTTGACATCCGCGCGGGTCAGAGCGAGCTCGGGGGCGCTGGCGGCCGACGCCGCGGGAGCGGGTTGCGCCAGGAGGAAGGCGGGGGCCAGCAGCAAGCAGGCCGCGAGAGACTTCAGAGCGTTCATGGGTTCCTCGGGGTCAGAGAGTCATAGGCGCGCTCGCAGGCCTCGCCGGCAATGTGGGCGCGATCGGCGAAGTCAGCCACGACTCCAAGCTGCGCGACGCACCGGCCGAGCACGTCGGCGAGCAGTCCGGCGGCGGGGTCGGTTGTCGGGCCGCTTTCAGCAGCGGAGGCGGCCGAAGCGGGGGCTCGGGCGGCAACAGCACGGGCGCGCTGGAGCAGGCGCTCAGCAGCAGCAGCGCGAGCGGCAGCGTCAGCTGCAGCTTGTTCGGCGCGTTGGCGGGTCGCATCGGCGTTCTCCTGGGTGGCGGTCAAGCGCCGTTCGATTTCTTGCTGTCGAAGTACGAGCGCAGCCTCTCGCGCCTGAGCCTGGGCGGCTTGCGACCGCGAAAGGGTCTCAGCAGCGGACGTAGCGCGGTGTCGTTGGAAGGCGCCCCATCCGAGAGCAAGCACGAGCACCCACGCCCACACGGGCACGCGGCGCAGCAGCGGCAGCAGGGCATACATCAGGCCCGGCCCTCTCGGCGCTGCTGGAGGCGCCAATGCACGACGAACGCGCACGCGGCCAGTGCGAGCGCCGGCAACACCCACGAGGGCGGGATGCCGATCACGTTGGCCAGGGTGTCGCGCACGACGGCGATCACGGGCTTGACGGTCTCGACGTTCTTGCCGACCTCGGCCGCCAGGTCGATGACGCTGGCGCCGCCGGCAACGACCGCGCCCTTGACGATCGGGCTCGCGGCCATCGACGACTCGGGTTCGACGCTTTGCGGCATCGGGGCCCTCGGCGCGTCGGGCTCGGGCGTCATGTACTGGGCGGCCTCGCGCAGTCGGCGGGCGTGCAGCGCGTCAAGGCGCACCAGGCCGCCCTTGCCGTCGCTGATCTTGTCCCACAGGGCGAACGCCTCGGCCGCAGCGGCGAAGTTGCCGGCGTTGTGCTGCTCGAGCACGGTCGACTGCCGGAACCCTTTCTTGGCCCCAGGCGGGCGCACCTTGCCCTCCCAACCGAGCCCGATGTTGTAGCTCAGGCGCACCATCGCGCAGAGTTGGTTCGGCGTGGGCTTGATCGTGCACGCGGCGAGCACGGCGTTGACGCGCTCGGTCATCGAGTCGCAGAACCGCTGATCGGCGTACTCCTGCGTCCACACCATGCCCGGCCCGACGCCGTCGGTCTCGCCCCAGCCGTTCGTCCACGGTTCGCCCGGGAAGTGACGGTAGGACACCAGCCGACAGCCCTCGTCGTCGGCGAGGTCGCCAACGTGCCGCAGCGTCAGCGGCTTAGGCCACGGGAGGTTCGGGTTGGGGTACTTGGCGCCGATCACAGGTCCCCCTCCGCCGTGTCGGGCGGGCGCACCTTGCGCTTGCGTGGTTGCACGAAACCCGACTTCTCGAACGCCGGTCGGGCGATGCGCCGCCAGACCCACTCGCCGATCAGGATTGCCGAGTAGATCGCTGCCAGGATCGCCGCGAGGTCGGCCCAAGTCCAGGCGGTCTGGCCGATGCCGACCCCTGTCCAAACGGCGACAACCTTGGTGGCGGCAGAGGCCGTCGCTTCGGGGGCGGATGCGTCTTTCACGGTCATACCTCGATCGCCTCAAAGGGCAACGTGGGCGCTGGGCCTTCGATGGCCCCCGCGCGAACGTAGACCCGTGCCCCTACCGTCGTGGCGCCGCGAGCCTGTAGGACCCCCGCGCCGCCGAGCAGCGTCACCGTCGCGATTCCGTCCTCGATCGAAGCCACGTCGCCAACCTGCAGCGGTTGGTTCGAGACCAGGTCGATGAGGCGGCGGAAGGGGCTACGGAGAGACATGCGTTTCGAGGCCGAGGGTTTGCCGCAGCTGGACGGGGCCGTCGACTGACGTCGTGCGCACCAAACCAATGCGGGTGGTTGGGCCGTCAACATAGCGAACAAAGCTACCGGGAGTAATGACCCCCGTTTCGCTAAGTACCGGCAGCCGCAGCGTCACCTCGGCCTGGTTGCCCACGTCCCCGAGGATCGAAAGCCCTCGCTGCCGCAGGGCCGGGATGCCCGTCAGCAGGTCGTCGACAACCGCGGGCGCGATGACGTCGCCCGCAGTGCCGGCGCGCGTGACCTGCCCGAGCAGGCCGTTGCGGCTGCCGCTGACGAACACGCGGTTGTAGAGCGGTTTGTTGACCCACTCGATGCCCTCACGCACAACCGCGGCGGCGGGCAATTCGAAGTCCGGGGTGACTGACCCCCACTCCCACGGGGCGACCGGGTACTTCGGCAGCACGCGAATCGTCTGATCGGTGCGGTGTGGCTGCAGGTAGCCTCCAGCTGCACCGGCGATCGCCTGCAACGCGCTGATGTAGGTCCCCTGGTGGGCCCACGTGCCGCCTGGGACGTCCCAGTCCTCGAGCCCGAAGTCAACGGCCCAGCCGATCGGGATGCCGTTGTCGGTGAGCGCGTCCTCCATGAGTTGCTGCGCGGTGAGCGCTCCGGCCGCCGAGAACCCCTTGCGGGTGGCGTAGGGATCGCCGAGCACGGCGTTGCGCCCGCGGCCGGTGACCTTGAGGTCGCTGCGGCCGAACGTGCGATCCGTGGTCAACCGCTCGGCCAGCAGACGGTACGCCGTGCCGTTGATCGTGGCCTCCAGTTCGACCGGCTCGCCGTCGACCGGCTCGACGTCGGCCAGCGCCACCCGAGGGAGCGTCGCGTTGAATGCCCAAGTCCAGGAGTCCGCGTCGATGCTCAGCGAGAACGAGAGCACGGGCAGGTTGAGGTTGCCGACCACACGCTTGAGCAGAACGGTATTGAGCATGATGTAGACGCTCCGAATGGGCACGACGATCGTGCCGCCCGGCGGGGGCGGAGGGGGCTGCGGGCCGCTATGCCGCTCGCAGAAGAACACCAGTGCGCCGTCGGGGGTGTAGGCGCCCGTGAACTTGAGGTGCGCCGGTAGCACCGGCAGGTAGCACGGATCGGGCGGCGGGGGAACGTAGGGCGGCCGGCGGCCCGGCGGCGGGCTCATGGCGGTCTCGTACTCCGACGTCCAGCCGACCCGCACATCGAGGCCGTCAGCGAAACCATCGGCCTGGGGGCGCCGCCGCGGGTCCGCCGGGCCCCAGCGCGAGCGCACGAACGGCCGGCGGTCGCGGTAGCGGTCCTGCCAGTAGGCCTGGTGTCCTGTGCGCAGGGGGTCGCCGTCCTGGTGCCGGAGGGCCCTCGACTGCCGGCGATCGCGGAGCATGTCCGAGTGGCCGGCCTCGACGCCTCGACGCCGCAGATCGGCCCGCTCGTAGCGGATGGCGCCGGCCGCGCGCATGTGCACGGCGTCATGGAACAGGCTTTCAGCCCCGGCGCGGCGCGGGTCCGCGGTCGACCAAACGGCCTCGGCCCCGACCTCCTGCCGCAGCGCCTGCACGTGCGACGACCTCACGCCCACTTCAAGCGGCGCGGCGATCTGATGGCGGATCCCCGTGTGGCAGACCAACGGCCGGTCGGTCTCGGACACGTAGCGCAGCGTCGTCGTACCCGTCAGCCCGTTGAACGCGCCTTCGATCTCGAGCTGGTAGACCCGACCGATCTGCACCGCGCCAGACAGGCCGGGCAGCGCTCCAATGACCGTGACCTCTGAGTCGGCAACGGTCTCCGATTCTCCAAACCGAAGGTCCGCCGGGTTGGTCTTCGGTGAGAAGCGAAAGAGTAGGTCTTCAGACAATGGTCCCGCCTAGAACCTGAGTCTTGCCCCCGGCGTACAGAGTCGTATCGGGGATGCGGATGAACCCGTCGCCAGCGCTGTCGGTCACATCGCTGTCGCCGAACCACTGTGAGTTGCCGTCGATCCACCGCGCCCAACGAGCGACGCCGCTGTTGATGATGATCGCGAGCGGCGACACGAACAGCGAGAGGGAGTTCGAGACGATCTCGCCCGAGGGTTTCGGCAGCACGATCTCGACCAGGAGCAACGACGAGGCCGGCGAGCCCCCCGGCGAGGGCGCAACGCCGTCGTAGAGGTTGATGACCGCGAAGCCCGACCCCGAGTCGAGGCGAGCAAGCGAAGCGGCCAGTCGGGCGTCGTTGTGGCCAGGGGACGGGTCGAATCTCACGTCATGATCTCCGGCGTCAGGTTGTCGGCCACAACGGCGCGGAAGCTGGCGAGGTGGTCGTACGAGACCACGGTGTACCGCTGCGTCTCGTCGACATGGGTGAACTCATAGGCGCCCGTCGTCGGGTGGCTCCAGACCTCGCCCACGCAGACCGCGTCGCGATCGCGGAACAGCCGCACGCGTCGATACACGGCATAGTCCGGCGTGCCCTTGACCTTCACCGTGCCGTAGACCCGGCCCCGGCCGCCAAAGTATTGGTCGCGCACGCGCGCCGCCCCCAGGTCGAGGACGCGGAGGTTCACCGTGGCCGGGGCGCTCCCCGCGACTCGAACGGGGATGTCGACCAGCGTTGCGGAAGTGTGGGTGCCGGCCATTACCAGGGTCCCGTGCGGTCATAGAAGAACACACCGGTATTCGAGTTGACGGCTTTCAGCTTGCGACCGCTGAGGCCCGTCACGCCGGTGACTTCCTCCAGGTGCGAGAACGTCGCGTTGCCGATCGCTTGCGGGCAGACGTGGATCCCGCGCATCCGACCGCGGATGGCGGCCAGCGCCGTCTCGAACACCATCGGCCGCGCCAGGTACAAGCCGCCGTCCGGGCCGTTGGGGTACTGCCAGAAGCCGGTTGCCCCGGACCGTGCACCGGTGGCGATCGACGCAAGGGCGAACGGCATGCCGCGCTTCGCGAGGATCGAGGAGCCCAGCCCTGTGTACGCCCGGCTCAGGTACGTTCCAAGATGCGTCGTCGTTTCCGCGTCCATGTAGTCGACGTCGTAGTACTGGGTGCCGCTGGTCTGGGAGAGGATCGTGGCCGTCGCTCCCTGAATCAGCGAGGCGTAGGCGTCGCCGCCCGACTTGAACGACTCGATGTCCCCGAACGCGTACGTCGAGTACCCCGCGCCCCCCGAGTGGTTGACCGACAGGTAGAACGTCCGGTCGTCGCCGGCAAGCACCCAGGCACGCGTGGTGCTGTTGGCCGTGTTCGACTTCGTCCAGAACAGCCCGCCCGACAGTTGAGCGGCCGACGGTGAAGGGTTCGTGCCGGTGCTGACGTCAGACATCGTCTCGTAGCTGACCACACGAGCGTCGCGCGGCTCGGCGCCGCCGTCATCGACCCGCAGGTAGTGGCGGCAGCCGGCGACGTTGGGGGACCGGAAGACCTCGACGTTCGAGGCGTTGTACTCGCGCGTCCAACCGAGCGGCGTGACCTTGGCAGTGATCGTGCCGGTGGCGGTCTGGTCCGAGACCCCGGTGGCGTCGAACGTGAACGTGTTGATCGTCGCTGACAGAACGGCCTTGTCGCCATTCAAGCCGCCGGGAGTAGCGCCAGCGATCGTGACGAAGTCGCCGACCGACTGCGAGTGGCCCGCCGCCCGGGTAGCGGTCGCGATGCCGCCCGCGACAACGAGCGAGTCGAGCGTCACCAGGCCGAACCCATCGACGAGGCACGCCTTGAGCATCGTCGTCAACGTGCCGCTTTGCCCCGAGATCGTCGGGGCTCCGACCATCGCACTGTGGAGAACTTGCAAAGTCATGAGAGGGTCCTCGGTTACGGACGATCGACGTCGCCCCGGATGAGCAGGTTGAACGAGTCGTCAGTCGACGTCTCGGGGCCTTGCTGGATGGTGCGAACCACCCACACGGGGTAGTACGCGCCGACGGTGTTGAAGCGGAGCACGTTGCCCGTCGCCCACCCCAAGCCCCAGCCGGCGGCGGGGATCGTGAAGTACGGCGTGCCGGTCGCCGGGTTCAACGGAGAGCAATCGGTCGACGTGTTCCCCGTGGCGATCACGCCGACGTGTTCCCCGGAGACGTTGAACGACGTGCTGTTCGTGAAGATGACCGCCCACCTTTCGCTGAGCGCCCCCTCGTTGGTCACAGTGATCGGGTTCGCCGTGTTGTTGAACGTGCCGGTGGCCACGTTGCCGATCTGCGCGTCCGACCAGACTGAGGTCCACGACACTTGGTCGAAGACCAACGACGTGCGGGCCCGGAGATCTCCTGCGACGAGGGCGCTCGAGAGATACGAACCGGGCACCGGGTACACGTGGGTAGCGGGGCGGGTGAGCTGGATCCGGCCGTTGATCTGGACCTCGGAGACGACGGCCATGTCTTCGACGCGATGTTCCACCGTCACCGGCTGCGAGTACCCGGTCACGTCGGTGAACGTGATCGTGCCGGCCTCCAGGTCGACGGTGTACCCGGCGGAGATCAGGCTGCCGTTGGCGCCGAGCACGCGCATCCGCGACAGCCGCACGCGGCCTGCGTTCAACGTCTGCCCGTTGCTGACCGTGGCCGGGCCGATGACGCCCGTGTGGCCAAGCACGACGAAGCCGCCCGGCCGGAAGATCGGCACACGGCCGTCCTGCGGCAGCCGCACCGGGTCGAGGCCGAGGATGTTGGCGTCGAGCGGGAGGTAGCTGTACGCGACCACGTTGTACCGCAACGAGTCGGGGTCGATCGGCCAAGGCTTCCAGATCTTGCCGTCGCTCGTGCGCACGTTGTTGGCGTCGTACCACCACTCGTCCTTCTGGGCCAGCGTCAGGCCGGAGTTCAGGACGTAGTCGCCGAACTGCACTTCAACCAGGCCGGTCTCAAAGTCGATCACGCCGCGCGTGTGGGGGCCCGAGATCACTCCGCTGGTGTTGGCGGTCGCGATGATCTGGGTGCCCGCGACGTCGAGGATCGACAGCGTCAGGCCGCCAGGGACCACGGGCGCCACGGGCGTTGAGAACGTGACGTTGGCGACGTTGCCGCGCGGCTTGAAGGTCCACAACGATTGAACCGAGAACGCCGTCGGCGAGCCGCTGACGGTGTAGTCCTCGATCATCGCAACGCCGCTGGCGTAGTTGACGCCGCCGACCTGCAGCCCGGGGTCGACGTCGGTGCGCCCAACGTACAGGCGCCCTTCGAAGTCGTCGAACACTGTGCCCATCCAGGTGAAGCGCAGGCTGCCCGGGACGATCCCGTCGCTGGTGTACGGGCAAAGGTCGATCGTGACGACCGGCGGAGTGAACGTCTCAGTGTGACTCTGCGGCGTGGCCGAGCCGACCTTGTACCGAACGCGGAGGGTGTTGGAACCGAAGTTGTCGACGACGCTGCTGCTGCCGTAGGTGCCGCCCTTTGCGGTCGAACTGCCGCCGCCGCCACTGTTGGCCGTCGCGGTCACGCCACCGTTGCCAGTGGTGGCAGTGGCCTCGGACGTGTCGTTCAACGCCTCCCAGTTCGAGGCGTCCTCGTAGTTGGCTGAGTAGGACGTTTCGGTCGCGTCAATGTTGACCTTGACGGTCAGCACCTTGGACACGTAGCCGATGGTCCCGAACACCCCGAACAACTCGCCGTCGCCGTCGTCGGTGACCGTGTGCGAGGTCGTAATCGAGGTCTTGGACGTCTGGTTCGAGACGGACGTGTACGAAGCCCCGTAGGTCGTGCTGGCGTTTGCTCCGCTCGACTGCGTCGTCTCCGTCGTGGTGGTGACGGGTACCTTCGTCGTTGCGGTTTCCGGCGGCGGGTAGGAGTAGTTGCCGAGAGACGCGATCCCCGGCAGTTGCACCAAGCCCGCGTAGATATAGCTCGGGGGCTTCGTCGTGCTGTCCTGGTCGACGTACGTGGTGCTGGTGCTCTTGGTCGAGGTCTGCCCCGACGTGGACGTCTGCGTCTTGCTCGACGAAGCCGCGGTCGATGTGGCCCCCGACGACTCGGAGAAGACTCGCGTCGTCAGCCAGGACACCTCCAGCGAGCCCGGAGCGGGTTGCTGCGCGAGGGTGACCTGCACGCTACCGCTCGGGTCGGGCGAGAGACCGGAGAACGACTGGTCCTGTTGCTCCGACCATTGATAGGAGATCGAGAACTCGCCGCCCGCGTCGATCATCGCCGTCGGCCGAATGAACACCAGGCCGGTGTTGTGGTTGACGTCCCCTACCGCATCACCCGAGAGGATGCCTTTGGTGTTGGCGGTCGCCGTCTTGAGCACCGCGCCCGAGTACCACGTGATGACCACACTGCCGGGGATCACCCCGGAGTGCTCGAGGTCGAACGAATACTCCGGCGCGCGGAAGCCAGCCTGCCCCGAGCGGTTCGTGTATGCGACCTTCTGGCCCCAGTAGAAGACGATCGCCGAGCGGTCGTCCGGCAGGGCGTCGAGCGTCACTGCGATGCTGCCGGTCAGGTAGTTGATCGTCCCGGACCCCTGACCGCCCATCGTGCCGTCACCGTTGTCGGTGATCTCGTAGTTCTGGCCGAGCGCGCGATACGTCACCTTCACCGTCCCCGGGGAAGGAACCGGCGTCAGGATGGTGACCCAGTTGAACGAGCGGTTCTCCTGGCCCACGCGGATGCGTTGGCTGTAGGGCGCCTGTGGCACTTCGACCAGGCGCGGCGCGGTGGCGATCGTGGTCTTGGCTTCGCCGCTCGGGTACTGATCGAGCAGCGGCGTCTCGGTCCGCGCGTTGGGCACCAACTGGGTGTAGACCGAGTCGGCCAGCACGATCGCATCGCCGATGTCGACCTGCTCGGTGAGAGGCACGATCCCGTAGTACACGGCCGCGTCGGCAACGACCGTGTCGCGGGTCTTCGTCTTCGTCGAGTTGCGCGTGAACGTGCGGTCCGCAGGCGAGCCAGGGAAGTCGAACCGCAACGCGTCGCTCAGGTCGCAAGTGACGATCAACGCCTGGTAGTCGGTGGTGCCGCCAGGGATCGTGAACGTCCGCTCCTCGGTCGTCACGCGGGTGATCCGAACGTACTGCTCGTACTCGGTCACGAGGCCTTCGTTCATGCGCAACAGCAGCGTGCGGCCGACCGGCGGAGGGGCGACGTTGGTCCGCGTGAACAACTGGATCGATCGCTGCCCGGTGATGTGGTTCTCGTAGAGGTACCCGGGCCACTCGGGGCCGGCGTTCAGGTACGCCTCGACCCGCGAGGTGGCGTCGGCCCTGCGGTCGAACACTGAACCCGTGGTGAACACCGTCACGCTGACGAGGGGGTCTTCGGGCGGGTCGGCGACGATCACGTTGGCGCCGAAGAACCCATCGCGGTTGTTGGTCTGAACGCCAACGAACGTCTTGCGCAACGACACCTTGCCGCCCGCTCGATCGAGTTCGCTGATGTCGTTGAAGACGCTGTTGCTCGCCCCGTCGGGGATGACGACCGCGGTAGGGGCGCCGCCGCCCTCGGGGACGTCGTCCATGACTTCGGACGCGATCAGCTTGATATCGCCAGCGAGGATGCTCATGCGATCACCAGGAGTTTGATGGTTACGAGGTAGAAGTCCGCCGACGCGGGGTCGCTATAGAACACGACCGGTTCGGCGGACAGCGCGGGCGCGTCGTCGTGGCGGAACAGCACCTGATAGGAGGTGCCGCGCAACGACAACGTCATCTGCAGCAGCGGGGTCTGGGCCCACGCCTTGAGTTGATCGAGAACGGTCTTCTGGATCCACGCGGAGCCGTCGCTGTCGGGCTTGAGCGTGATGGGACGGCCGAGCACCTTCGCGACGGCGTCGACCACGAGGGCGCCCGACAACGTGCGCTCCGTGGCTTGCTCGACTGGGTACCAGGTGAACTCGTCGTCCCAGTACAGGTCGGGGTGCAACGTCACTGTGGTCGACGATGCGGTCAAGGTGATGGTCATCCTGACACTCCGGCAGAGTCTTCAAGTTGGCGGAGCAGGGCCTCGAGCGCGTCGGCGTCAGACTTGCTGGCCACATTCACGGTCGACTTGCGGCCGGCGATCGTGACGTTGACGGTGTAGGACCCGCCGCCCCCGGAGGACGCGGGAGCGCCGCCCGAGGAGGACGGAAGCGCGGTCGTTTGCCCGCTCGGGTTGGTCGGACTGCTGACCCCGGGGAGGAACGACTCGCCCTGGTACGGCGCGGGGCCGTTCTGCCCCTTCTCGTAGCCGGCCGTGCCGAGGTTCGACATCGGCTCGCCGAGGAAGGACGACCGGTTCTGGCCATAGGGCCCGGTCTTCATGCCGGTGTAGCGCATGCCGCGCTCGTTGACCCAGTAGCCCCCGTACGTGTAACCCTGGTTCAGAACGCCAACCCAGGTCCACGGGCCGTCGATCGTCGGCGCCGGGAGGAACGTGCCGGCGGTCTGCCGCTGCCCGTTGCTGTCGAGCACGAACCCCTGCTTGTCGGTCGGCGACGACTTCGACGACGTGTCCCGCTTGTTGTACTCGTCGAAGCTGCCGCTCGCACTGGCGGCTCCGCCAGGCTTCAGGCCGTCGGCGTTGCGCCCCTGCGAGTCGAGGCCGTTCTGGTCGAGCGCCCCGCCCCCGCCGCTCGACGAAGCGTTCGTGCGGTTGGCCGCCGTGTTCGCGTTGGTGGCAGCCGTCTTCTCCCGGATGGCGCCGGTCGTTTCCTTCAACAGCCGGATCTCTTCCGACATGCGGGTGTTGGCCACAGTGGTGGCGTCCGCCTCGAGCACCTTGGCCTGGGCGTTCTTGAGCCGCAGCTGGAGTTCGTATTCCTTCTCGGGGGTGAGCTGGCCGCTGGCCGCCAGTTCGTCAAGCAGCAGCGCGGTCGTGCGGATGATCTCGTTGGCCTCGGCCCGCTTGGCGTCGACCGTTGCCGCGGCGATCTGCAGTTCGATCTGCTTCTGCGCGATCAAGGCCTGCCGGATCGACGTCTCGTTGCCGAGCAACTGCGCGGCCTCAACCGCTCGCTTGGCCTCCTCGAGCCGGACCTGCAGCGCCGCCCGGCCGATGTCGGCATCGGCGCGCATGACGGCGATGTTGCGCTCGGCCGCCGCCGCGGTGTCGTCGATCGCGTCCCGCAGCAGGCGCTTCGCCCTGGTGAGTTCGATCGTGGCGTTGGTCACGTCGGCCGCGGTCGCCTTGTCGCGCTCGAACGCGCGTTGCGTCGCGGCGAGCGCGATCTCCGCCTGCTCGACGGCCGCCTTGAACTCGACGTACTTGGACGTGTTGTCCTTGAGCACTTCGGCCGCGAGGCGGCGCTGCTCGGCCTCTGCCCGCGCCGCCTCGGCCGCAGCGAGCGACTTCTCGGCGTCGGCCTGCTTGCTCAGCAGCAACTTCTCCAGGCCTTCGATCGTCCCCTTGATCGCCTCGGTGCTCAGCCCGTTGGCCGCGGCGTACTGCTGGGTCGACGTGATGCTGTTCTGGATCGCGGCGACGACTCGCTGATCCGCCGCGGCCTGTGCGTCGAGCCCAACCACCAGCAGTTCGGCCGCACGCGCTGCGCCGGCCTTGGCGTCAGACTCGATGCCGGACAACTGAGCGACGCGGTTGATCCGCTCGGCCTCGTCTTTCTTGGCCTCGGCGACCTTCTGCGACGAGGACGCCAGCGACTCTGCCGTGGAGACCGCTTTGACGTTGGAGATCAGCAGCTGCGACAGCGACTTGTACTGGCCTTCAATCGCGCCGGTCGTGGTCTTCGTGGCGCTGGCCACAGTGCCTTGCGCTTGGGCGTGCTGCGCGGCCGCGGTCGCCGCCTGCGTGTGGGCTTGGGCGTGCTGCTGAATTGACGGGGTCGCGTCCTGCAGCTTGCCGATCGCGTCGCCGACTTGCTTGCCCAACGAGGCCGACTTCTCGCCAGCGCCAGCCGCTGCGGTACCGACGCCGGTGATGCGCGCCGCCAGGCCGTCGAGCCGGTCCTGCGACTGCTTGGACAGGTCGGCGAACCCTTCCTTGAGGATCGACAAGTCGCCGTTCGCTACGGCAGCCGCAGCGACGCCGATGCTGCGCAAAGACAGGGTGATGCCCTCGGACACGACGCTGGCCAGGAACGCGATCTCTTTCAGCCGCGCGCCGATGAACGACAGCGAGGCGCCGATGGTGTCGCCGAGCGCACCGGCCGCGAACAGCGATGTCGTCTCGGTGACGACGTTCTTGAACCGCTCCCACTCGGCCACCAGGCCCTGCACAGGACTGCCGCCGGCCGGGGCCAGCTTGGTGAGCGAGGCGGCGATCGCCGGGATGGCTTCGGACGCCAGCAACTGGCCAGACTCGACCAGCTTGTTGAGTTCCTGGGTCGACAAGCCCAACTGCTGGGCCAGCAGCGGCAGGACGCCGGGCAGCGCATCGCCGAGCTGCTGCCGCAACTCTTCCATGCTCGCTACGCCCTTGCTGGCGATCTGGCTCAAGGCCTCCAGCGCACGCTTGGCTTGGTCGCTGCTGAGCCCGAGGTTGCCGGCCGCGGTCGCCACACTGGCGAAGGTCTTCTGGACCGTCGCGGTCGACAGCCCGACCTGCAGCGCCGACGCCGCGAACTTGCTGTACGACTCGCCGAGGCCGGTGAAGGACTGGCCGGCGAACTGCGCCGTGTTGCGCAGGAACTCGATCTGCTTCGCCGCCTCGGTCGTGCTGCCGGTGACCGTGGTCAGCACGCGGCGCATCTGTTCGAGCGCGACCTCAGTCTCGATGATCGGCCGCGCAACGATGCCGATCGTGCCGATGGCCGCGCCGAGGGCGCCGAACCGCGTGATGAGGTTGTTGATCGACCCGCTGATGCGCTCGAACGGGCCGGCAACGGTCGGGATAGTCTCCAGTTCCCGCGTCAAGGTCTGCAGGCGAACCTGCGCGCTGCTGGTGGCCCGCGCGAGGTCGTCCGCGCCGATGGCCCCGAGCGCGAACTTGTCCTTGAGCGTCGACAGCGCGGAGTTGACGCTGAAGATCTCAGCGCGGATCGCTTCCAGCGAGCGCACGCCGGTCTGACCGAAAGCGGCATCAAGACCGCTGGCCTCGGTCTTCAACCGGGTGAAGTACCCCTGCAGGTCCGCGACGGCCTTTGCAGCCTGGCGGGCCTCCTGCTCGGCGCGGTCGAACGCCGCGGATACCTCGTCAACGTACCGCTTGCCGTCAGCGGTGCGCTTGATCTGCGCGTCGAGTTCGGCCGCGGCCCGAGACGCCTTGTCGGAGGCCGCCGCTTCGCGTTCGAGCGCGAGAACGTAGTCGAGGGCTTCCTGCTCCGCGCGCTGGGTCGCAGCGACCGACGCGTTGAGCGCCGCCGCGTCGCGCTCGTAGGCCGCCGCGTTGGCCGCCAAGCGGTCACGCAGCCGCGCCTGCGCCAGATCGGCCTGCTGGTCGAGATCCTTGACCGCTGCCGCGGCCTGGGCCGCCTGAGCGTCGACCGCGTCGAACGCAGCCGCCAGGTCGTTGACGTACTTCTCGGCAGCGGCCGTGCGTTCGGCCTGAGCGTTCAGTTCGGCGGTACGCCGCGCAGCGGCAGCGAGAGCCGCCTCCTCGCGCTCGAGGGCCAGGACGAAGTCGAGGGCTTCCTGCGCAGCGCGGGCCTTGCCCGTCGTGTACTGCTCGGAGAACTGCGCCGCCTCGCGCAGCGTGGCGACCTCTGCCTGCAGGGCCTGCCGGCCACGGTCCAGCTGCTCAGCCAGGGCTCGCGACTGCAATGCGGCCAACCGATCGGACTCGGCCTGCTCTCGCTGCGCGGCGGCCTTGCGCTCGGCCGCGGCAGCCGTCTCCCGCAGGGCTACCTGCTCGCGCTCGTAGGCCGCGACGACCTCGAACAACGCCTTCTGCTGGCGTTCCAGCGCCGCAGTGTTGGCGTCGTCCAGCGCGGCAAGTTCCTTGGCGGCAGCGGCCGATGCGACGCGCTCCTGCTTCAGATCCTCGGTCGCGGCGGCCACGCGCTGGAACGCGGCCAGCAGGAGGTCTTCCGCCGCGACCAGGTCGGTCGTGGACGCGCCGGCGGCCTGTGCCGCGGCCTCGGCTGCCGCGAAGGCGGCATTACGTTCCTTGAGCGCGGCAGCGCCGGCTTGTGCGCTCGCGCTCAAGGCCTGGAACTGGTCGCCGAGTTTCTTCTCCTCGCGCACGGCCGCGGTGACCACAGGGGTCAAGCGGTCGAGTTCGTTGCGCTTCTCGGCGAGCTGCAGCCTCGCGACGCCGACCTCGGCGGTCAACTCGGTGAGTTGGCTCCGGTAGGTCGCAGTGCGCTTGCCTGCGGCGTCGTAGCCGGCGGCCAGTTCCTTGACGGCGCTCTGTGCTTTGACGAGGCCGACCTCGCCCTGCCGGATCTCCTCGCGAACGGCCGCCTGGGAGGCGCGCAGTTCGTCGGCCTTGACCTTCTGCTCCGCGTATCGAGCGGAGATCTTCTCGGTAGCCGCCGCCGCCTCGGCCTGCCGGGCGGCGAGTTGCCGGATCTCGGTAGAGAGGGCCTTGAGTGTGGCGACCGCGTCGGCCTGCGCGGCGATCTTGCTGATCTCAGCGTCGAGCTTCGCGAACGCTGGGGCGGCGTCTCCGCCTTGAGCGGAGAGCCGGGAGATCTCGTCGGCCAGGCGACGGATCGATTCCTGGCCGGTGGTCTCGATGCCGACGGCGAGCCGGACATCACGCTTGGTGCCGGTTGCCATCGGTGGTCCTTGCAGCGGGTACTGGCGCCCCCGCGGCGGCGACTAGGGGGCTCTAGGGATCAGAGGTCGCGCAGTTGCAGCAGGAACGGCTCGGTGAAGCCCGTCGGGGTCTTCATCTTGCCGGGCAGCGACAGCGTGTTGAAGTCGTCTGCCAGGAAGTCGAACGCGCTGTCAGCGGCGATCACGGCTTCATAGACCGTCACCTTGTAGGGCGAGCCGTCGACGAAGTTGACGCCGTCCAGCACGAACTGCGCGCGAATCTGGGTCTCGGTGGCGCCCTTGATCTCGCTGCCGGTGATCGCGGCGTAGGCCGTGTCGACCTTGAGCGACTGGCCGTCGCTGATCGTGCCGGTAGCAAGGGCCTTGAACCAGCCCATCTGCTTGTTGACGATGTAGTCGGTGCCTTGAACGTACGTGACTGAAGCGGCCGAGTTGGTCACGGTCGGATCGCCGGTCCACTTGGCCTTGGTCAGAGGCACCCACACGTCATGCTTGGCGATGACGACTTCGTCGGTCAGCGTGCCGCTGCCTTGCGTCAGCACGGCCACCGTGCCGAACATCGCCAGCGCCAGGCCTTCTTTGTTCGTTTCGGCCAGTTCCACCGTCAGTTCGAACGGCTGCGGGATCGCGACCGTCTCGACCACCTGACCGTAGGTGCCACGACCCTTGGAGGTCATTTCCTTGAGTTCGACGTTCGGCTTGATCTCGAACTTTTTGGCCTCGAATGGGCCCTTCAGACCTTGCAGCACGCCACCGATGTAGCGGTTGATGTAGAGGTCGCCTGCGCCAAGAAAGCCACGTGCGGACATAGAAGTTCTCCAGTAGTCGGAGGCATCCTAGGGACGCCTGAACGGCCGCGTAAGGGCCGCGGTTTCGCTATTTGCCGTCAAGGGTTGTGCAGCGCCTCGACGAACGTCACGGCAATCTCGATCGACGCCAGCACGAACGACGCGCCATCGGCTCGAGGGCCGATATCACGCCCCAGGTACTCGACGTCTTTGACCTTCGAGCCCCACGTGCGGCTGGGCTTGCCCGCAGTGAGGAAGATCGCGCGCTTCATGTCCCGGATCGCGGCGTGAGCCGCAGCGTTCGGGTCGTCGGGGTCGCAGGGCGTGTACGCGAACAGCACGTACCGCTGCGACAACTCGTATGTCGTCGTGGCCGTTTCGCGCGAGGGAATGTCGTCGCCCTCGATGACCGACATGCACGGCAACATGGTGTCGTCGACCTTGCGGCGACCGCCGAAGACCTTGCGGCCGATGTCGGTCTCGGCTCCCTGCAGGACAGTCAGCGTGGCCAGCCGCGTCTTCAGTTCGTTGGCCACATCCTCAGCTCGGTTCAGTACGGTCACGCCAGCGCCCTCTCAACAGCGTCGACCATGCTGGCCGCTGCGGTGGTCTCCAGGTCCACTTCCAGGTCGTCGGCCCGCTTGTTGACCTGGTAGCGGAACAGCGAGTACGGAGCGACACCGTAGACGTGTTTCTTGCGGTCTCCGTTGCGGATGAACACGCCGACCTTGTCGCCTTCCTTCGTGCCCTGGCGCAAGCGCATGGTGAATGCCGACGACATCGTCTTGCGGCTGCCGCGCGTGACCTCCACGCTGACGCCGGCCGCTCGAGCGCCGGCCGGCACGCCGCGCGACGGGTCGCCCTTGGCGCGCGGGGCAGACCGGTGCAGCACGAGCGGGTCGTAGTGGCCGAGGATGGTGAGGTCGCCGCGCGTCGTCAGCGTCGCCTCGGGGTTGGCGCCGGGCCGCGCCAGCACGAGGTCGGTCTTCGACTTGATGTAGGCGTCGGTGAGGTTGATCCCCTCGTTCATGCCGCGCGAGGCGACCTTCTCAAACCGCGTGACAACCTCGTTCACGGCAGCTGAGGCCGCCAGGCCAAACGCCTCACCGGTGAGCCGGCGCAGCTTCGATTCGAGGCCGTCGATCTCGCGGACGTCGATCAGCAGGCGGGTCATCGGGGCACCACGATGAACGTGCGGGTGTAGCCGTTGTCGACCACCAGGCGGTCTAGCTTGAACTGCCCGTCCGGGTGGTCGAAGTCGTCGCCGACCGCCGGGTCGTATTGAACGTCGATCGTCGTGATGTCGAACCTGACCACGGGGTTGTCGTCGGCCGTGTCGCCGATCCCGGCGTAGATATCCGCCTGACGGATGAGCGGCGCTTTGCCGCACGAGACGCCCCGAAGCAAAGAGGGCTCGCCGTGCTTGGCGAGCCCTGCTCTGACTGCGCGGGCCATGTAGCCCAGTGTCATGGCGCTCAGGCGAGGGCGCCGGCGTTCAGGCCCAGCTTGATGATCGCCGCCGGCCGCGTGACCAGGTTGAGCGGGTTCGACTGAGCCTCGACCTCGATGCCGACGTTGAACTTCATGGGCTCCTGCTTCATGTAGAAGGGCAAGCCCATGGTGTTGACGGTTTCCATGTACGGCGCCGGGGCGTAGTACGTGGTGAACATGTCCGGGATGCCCAACGGCACGAGCAACGCGCAGTTGTCGGCGATCTTGACGTTGCCGGCCCCGCGGTACTCTTCCCAGAAGACCTCGCCGAACTCGAAGCCGCCGCGGCGGTCCGTGCGCAGCGTCGAGCCCTGCTGGTACTTGTAGGTCTCTTCGACCGCGGCGTGCGTCACGAAGGCATCGAAGAAGCCCGGCGAGCAGAGCGCGTGGTAGCCCGTGGCTTCCACGCCACCGAGCGCGTCTTCACTCTTGCGCTTGGCCGCGATGATCTTGAGCAGCACCTTGGTACCGGTGACGTCGAGCACCATGTCCTGCGTCTGCTGGGTGACGCCGAACTCGGCGTACAGGTCCAGGATCGTCGCGCCGGTGGCGTCGAGGATCAGGCCCTTCAACGCGCCCATGCGGTGGTACTCGATGGTCAGGTCCAGGTCGCGACGAACGACCTTCGCCTTTTTCATCAGGCGTGCCGTCGCCAGTTCGGTCTCGGTCTGAGAGCCGAAGGCACGCAGGTTCTGCACTTCGTCGGCCATCAGCGCGGTGCGCTGCGGCAAGTGCACGGCCTGGAAGTTCCGCAGGTTGCGGCGCTGCAGACCCTTGACCTCGCCGGGCGCACCGCGCGGCTTGGCCGGCACCAGGGTGAGCACGTCGCCTTCCATTTCGATGTTGACCGAGGTGGTGTCGATGCCTTCCTGGGTGAACCACCCCAACCGCTGGATCTTGGTCGGTTGGTAGGACAGCAGGTTGATGCTCTTGGTCAGTTCGGTGACCGTGAACGCCGGGTCGGAGCTGAAAACGTCGAGTTGCATGTTCTGTTCTCCAGTGAATCAGCGGACGATGACGCCCAGCGCGGTGAGGTCCGTCTTGCCGTTCGAGTCGATGCCGGTCAGCATCGATTCCCAGACTTCGCAGTCACGAACGAACACGGTGCACTTGTAGTCGCCGTTGGTGCCGGGGCAGGCGTTCAGCAGAACCGCCGCAGCGGTTTCCGAGCCGTTGCTGGCCGCGTTGCTGTAGGCGACGTACTTGCCGGTCGCGGTGACCTTGCCGAGCACTTGACCCGACGGCAGCGCGACGGCGCCGGCCACGGTGACGGTGACGACTTCACGGCTGCGGTCGCCGTTCGCTTCGGAGAGCAGAAACTCGCCGGTTTGCTTGCCTTGGGTGAGGACGGTCATTTCGCGCTCCTACGCTGGTTTTCCTGCATTGCGGTGATCTGCGACCACAGGTCTGTCGGGTTGATCTCGGGTTTCGCGGCGGCAGATCCCTTGACGTCGGCGGCCTTGCGCGCGGTGTCGATCGGGTTCTTGTCGGCCGCCGCCGCCGCTCGGGCCTCGGCGATCGCCTTGCGCGCGTCGTCGAAACTGGCGCGAGCCTTGACGAAGTCGGCTGCCAGGTCGGGCTCGCCGGTGAGTCGGCACAACTTGACGACCCGGCCGGCCTCGGCGATCGCGGCCTCGGCGGCAGCTTCGGTCGCAAGCCTGGCGTCGACCAGGAAGTCAGGCGCGTAGTCGGCAACGCCGTGCTCAGCGGCCAGCGCCACGATGCGATCGATCAGTGACGTCGGCTTGGACTCGGGCTCAGGGTCCTTGGGCTTGAACAACGCCTTGACGGCGTCGGGCAGCTTGCGTTCCTGCACCTCGAACAGAGCGGTGACGGCGAGCGCCGGGGTGACTTCGTCGCAGAGACCGTACTCCAGGCACTCGGCCGCGGTGAGCAGAGTCTCGGCGGCCAGCAACTCGAGCAGCACCTTCTCTTCGCCCTTGAAGCGGCGGGAGTAGGTCGCAGTCAGCGAGGCGCCGAACTTGTCCAGATCGTCTGCCGCAGCACGGTGATCCTCGGCGTTGCCGTAGGTACCCGTGATCGGGTTGTGGATCCACATGAACGTGTTCTCGGGCATTTCGATGTGGTCGCCCGCCATCGCGATGTACGAGGCCGCCGAAGCGGCGATGCCCATGACCTTGACGTCGATCTGCTTGCCGGTCGCCCGCAGCTGATTGAAGATCGCCAGGGCGTCGATCACGCTGCCGCCGGGGCTGTTGACCAGCACCTGGATCTTGGCGGTCGTGACGCTCTTGAGGTCACGAGCGAAGTCCGCGGCGTTGACGCCCCAGAAACCGATCTCGTCGTAGATCGAGATCTCCGTCGTGTCGGTTTCAGGCGCGAGGGCCTTGATCGAATACCAGTTCTTCATGGTGCGGCGGATGTTGGAGGGAAATTGAAGGCTTGCTAAGGGCCGCGGTTTCGCTATTTGCGCGGCCGTTCCCAGCACCACCGGCAAGGGGCTGGGAATCAGCCGTTGATCTCGGCGTACCGCGCCGCAATGG
>ERZ650304.402-NODE-402-length-23723-cov-6.095826_pt1 | contig 23723 bp, 41 predicted proteins | sample MGYA00376240_ERZ650304 | MGnify/ENA primary metagenome ERZ650304 (study PRJEB26733, sample SAMN07839271) | wastewater metagenome | biome: small river; feature: stream; material: water | place: USA: North Carolina | collected 2016-03-01 ... | reverse complement strand
CTCAAGCCTTAAAAAACAGGTTCTTTTGTCAACTATTCTTTTGCCTGACTATATGCACGACATTATTGAACTGGCATTAGCTCACTCGGTTAGCGGGTCGGTAAGTATTGAGGGTTATGACTGGACAAAAGAAGAGGGTTATGAACGCAATTTACCGGACTCAAAATGTCCAAAGCAATCAGGTAAAGTTTGGCTAACGCGTAAAAATCAAGTGGTAAGAAATATTATATGAGAAAAATACTAATCCTTTTACTTCTCCCTATTTGGTCATTTGCTCAAGTTAGCGATGCGACCATAAAAACAAACACTAATACCAATATTCGGAACGCTTCAACGGTAACACGCTCCAATCATGCGGCAATCAACGACCAATTAACAGACGCAAAGTCTTCCCGTATCCAAGCTATAAGTTTAAGCGGTACAAATACATACACAACTAACATAACGTGGCTAAGCTCCTATCAAACGGGACTTAATTTTTTGGCCACTTTTGTAAATGGCAACACATCAAGTGCTACGCTGAATATAAATTCATTAGGAGCTAAAACACTTAAAAAGTTTTCAGGCGGTTCGCTTGCTGATCTTTCGAGCGGAGATATTTCGAATGGTCAAATTTATCAACTGGTTTACGATGGAACTTTCTTTCAGGTATCTATCCCTGGATCTGTAGGAGGCTCAGGGACGGTTACAAGCGTTTCGGTTGCCACAGCTAACGGCTTTAGCGGATCGGTAGCGAACGCAACCACCACCCCAGCGATTACACTGACATTACAAGATGCGACTACTTCACAGTCAGGGCAATTAACATCAACCGACTGGAACACTTTTAACAGTAAGCAAAGCGCACTAGGCTACACTCCAGTAAATCAAACTCGAACAATTTCAACTACATCACCATTGACGGGCGGTGGTGATTTAACAGCAGACAGAACTTTTGCGATCAATCAGGCTACTACATCAACTGACGGCTATTTAAGCTCGACAGATTGGAATACATTTAACGGAAAAATATCAAGCACGAAGGCCGCAAACTGGAGGGATGATCTTTCAAGTACCGCAACGGCGGCCGGCACCACAACCTTAACTGCTTCAAGTAATAAAATTCAGGTATTCACTGGATCAACAACCCAGACAATGGTATTGCCTAATGCAACTACATTGACAGTTGGGCACACTTTTATAGTACACAATCAATCGACAGGATTGGTAACTGTTAACACAAACGGAGGCGCAACGATAAGGATAATCGCTGGCGGCTTTGATGCTGAATTTGTATGTACATCAATAGGAACCGCAGCAGGAACCTGGGAGATACAAGCCAATTTAAACACTGCAACTGGCAAAGGGTTAACGGTAAACAACACGCTTACACTGGCTGGAACTGACGCAACCACAATGACATTTCCGTCCGCTACTACCACTGTCGGAGGGCTTGGAACCACACAAACATGGACTGGTGCAAACACATTCAATAACGCGTCTGTATTGGCCGGAGCCGCTACGATGGCCGTATTTAACACAACTGCAACAAACTTATCATTTGGTGGTGCGGCCACTACGTTAAACATTGGAGGTACGCCAACTACCGCCATAACCCATAACTATTCAGCCAATGCAACAGCTAGTGCAACTACCAAGACGGTAAACATTGGAACGGCTGGGGCTGCTGGCTCTACCACAAACGTAAATATCGGAAGCGCAACAGCGAGCGCGGTTCTTGGAACTCTCACACTTGGATTTCCAACCATTGCTCAGCCTTCAAACTACACATCACTAAACCTTTTCAATACTCAGACAACCACCTTAAACCTAGGCGGAGCAGCTACAACTGTAGCGATTGGAGCCGCTACGGGTACAGCGACAATAAATAACGTCACCACCGCAATAAAGCATCTTGACGGCACAACGTCCGCCCCGTCTATTGCAGCAGGCGTAGGAGCTGGAACGACTCCAACTGTTAGCCTAGGCACCAACTCGAACGACATTGCCGGAATCATAAACATAACCACGGGCACTACACCAACCGGAAGCAATGCTATTGTGGCTACGATTACATTTAACACGGCTTATGTGACCGCTCCATTTGTGACACTTACGCCAGCTAACCGAAACGCTCAGGCTTTGACCGGATCAACGGTTGTTCTAGTACCAGCGGCAGGGCAAACAAACGGGACTACAACAACAGCTTTTATAATTGAATCAGGCGCAACAGCTTTATCCGCGTCAACTGCTTACATCTGGTATTATCAAGTAATTCAATGAAATCAGCAATAAAGAAACTATTACTCACGGCACGGGCTACGCTACCCTTACCGCTTGCAACGCCAAAGATTTATATCAACGGCACAAAGCGAGCTGGCAGAACTTTTGGCGAGGCTTTAAATCCGCGCGCAGTTACCGGACTAGTAAGCGATGATGCGAACGCTTTGAGTTTTACATCGTCCTCATTCCCGTATTACACCGCATTTAGCGGTAAGTGGTTGTATGGTCATAAGGGCTGGCTTACTTATGCGTCAAAGTCGTATTTAAACTTCATGCACAACGGTGCCGATTGGTATTGCGCTTTCAGGATCAAACCAACTACGGACGGTAGCACTAACTTATTCAGCCCGATCATCGCGACTAACGGGGGCACAGGTGTAAACACAGGACTTTCAATTACCTACGATGACAGGTCGTCTTCGAGCAGAACAAACGCGATTGTAATTTTTTGCACCAAAGGCAGCACGGTTGTAAACGCTGTATTCCAAAACATTTGCCCAAAAGATACATGGTCAACCGTTGAGTGCTACTACAACAGCGCGACTTTGCAGTTTAATCTATCCGTTGATGGGGTTGCTAAAACACCAGTTACCAGAAGCGCGACTCATGGCACAGGTAATGCAACTGTTGACGTTACATTATTCGGATTTGGCGCAACGGCCAACGGTTCAAACAGGGTTTTAGTAAAACATCTAGTAGTAACCGATTACATTCCAACGGCACCGGAAAGAGCGTCTACGATAAGCTACATGCAATCGGTAGGCACCGAATCGGTTAGCAGCTCTACGATAGATACCCACTGGATGGGTGGTCAGTCCAACATGGACGGTAACGAAATACTAGACGCCAGCTACACCGAGTTGACAGGGGCTCAGACGTCGATGATCGGGGCGTTTGATTCTAATTCATTTAGTTCTTTGGTAAATCCGCAAGTTTTACAATACCCTAATAACAATAAACTGGATATTGCAACGGTAGCAGGTCCTGAAATGCGATTCGGTTATTTGGTGAGCGCAAGCAGACAGGCTTTTTTAGCAAAGACCGCAGTCGGAGGAACTACGCTTTATTCAAACTGGCTTGTTCCTTCAGGGTCATCTGTTTCACCGGCTTGGTTCATGTTTAAATTAATGTTGATCGACATCAAATATGAACTTGACAAAACACCAAGTTTAAAGTCGTTTTTATGGTCACAGGGCGAAAGCGATTCGCTCGGTAACGGTGGAGCTGATCCGCAATACGCTACCAATTACAGGGCTTTGATTAAATTCTACATTGACGGCTTAAATACTTTGGGATACGACACAAGCGGAGCGCGATGGATCACAGCCAGAACGCATAATAACTTCGTACCTTCAAGAGCCTTCAATTCAAACGTTCGTGCCGATCAGCAAAACGTTATGGAGAACCTTTTCAGTTTAGAGCCTACATTGGTAGGGAAATTGCAATCGGCACATTGGTTTAGTACCGATGCCTACCCGATGGATGCGGATACAATTCACTTCTCACCTGTTGGAATTAATCAACAGGCTATCGACTTTTATAACACGTTAAATTCATAAACATGGAAAATATTATTACTCACCCGCTTTTCGCAACATTTTTCGGATGGTTTGCATTTCAGTTACTCATGCTTTCGATATACAAAGATGAGAATGAAAAAACATTCAATATTGGAGCCTACTCAAAAGATAATTGGGACAACTGGCTATCATCATTTTTTATGATCCCGGTTATTCTTTTTATTGGCGCAAAGGGACTTGATTTAAATCCATTGTCCGACAATTCATCTGAAATTAATTGGCATGATGGATACTACGTTGGTGTTGGATTTATTACAGAACTTGTGCGCGTAGCTTGGAAGAAATGGAAAGCTAAAAATCAGTAATATGGCAAAGAAGAAAAAGTGTAAGTGCAAAGGAAAGGATAAGTGCGATAAGTGCTTTACCTTTGGTAGCTATTACGTAACTGGCAAACTAACTAAAAGCCAACTTGAAATGATTTGCGAAATGACAGAAAAGGGAATAAATGTTTATCACCTGTTCGGAAAGCCGGGCGGTGGTGGATGCCCTCCCGGTGGATGCCCATGAGCGACAGACAAAAGAAAATAGCGTTTCTGGCATTCATTACGGTGATGCAGTTGGTTTTTTTAAAAGCGATACCATACGGAAAGTCCATGGACTTTTTTGTATTCTCGGACGCCAAATGTACGCTTCAGGAATACATCTACTACATGTGTGAGCATATGGCTTTTATGTACCTGTACTATTTCATGTTCATGGAGATCAAATCCGTAAGGCGGCAGTTATCGTTTTTTTTCGCTATGTCGGTGTTTGATTTCTTTGACTACTTGTTAACTTATAATTCGGTCTGGTTTCGCGTTTTAGACGTTCCTATTTCATTCAATGTTCTTCAAGTGTTGTTTGTGTGTTGGGTGGTTTACGATGCTAGAAATGAGTGAGTTTGCAGCGTGTTTGGTGATTATAGTTCTGTTCGTAGTAATGGGTTTATTGACATGGATGGCAAAAAGGCAAAGAGATAAGATAAGGGAAATCGAAAAAAGGATAAAAGATGATACTGCAAATTTTGAACGGGGCTATTAGTGCTAGCTGGGTATTGGCCGGGGTTGTGTCAATGATGTGTTTTTTGTTGTGGCGCATGCTGGCAACTATGCAATCTGACATTAGAACGCTTACCGAAATAATCAATCGGCACGATAAGCTATTAGACATCCACGCGGAGAAATTGGAGTATCAGGAACAGGCTTACCGAAGTATCGTAGACAAAAACGAGAAGTTAGCGGAGGAAATTATTGTAAAATTGAGAATAGCAAATCAGTTGAAATGACAGTAGACAAAACAGGAATAGACCTTATTCACAGCTTCGAGGGGTTAAGCCTTACGCCTTATATTTGCCCAGCTGGAGTGCCCACAATTGGCTGGGGCAATACTTACTATCCAAATGGTAAGAAGGTAACCATGAAAGATAAAGCGATTACACGCGAACAGGCAGACGAAATTTTTGCCTTTGTTTTATCGCTATTTGAAAGGGACGTGAACAGCCTGATTAAAACCAAACTTACACAAAACCAATTTAGCGCGCTTGTTTCATTTGCTTACAACGTAGGCACAGACATTGACGCGGATGACGTGCCGGAAGGGCTCGGAGATTCAACGCTTCTTAAAAATGTTAATGCTAATCCAAACGACCCGACAATTAGAGCGGAGTTTGCCAAGTGGAACAAATCGAACGGTAAGCCATTAGCCGGACTTATTAGGCGTAGAAAGATGGAGGCTGATTTGTATTTTAGTTGACAATAAAAAAGCCCTCGTTAAAGGGCTTTTCTCTCGAATGGGTAAAAAATGAAAAACGTATTAAATAACGCAAAGCCCAAACCTACAAACTTATGACCAGATACGCAATACTAGCCGCCTTTCTTTTTACCTCCTGTTCGGCAAACTTCCACTTGAAGCAAGCGCAAAGACATCTTAAAATAGCAGAACAGAAAGGCGCGAAGATCACGCGCGACACGGTTTGGTCGACCAAAACAGTAACCATAACCACGCCCGAAAAAAACGCTAACTTTGAAAAGCCATTGACTGCCGACACAGCCAAGGCAAACAAGGCATTAAGGCAGCGTGACAGCTTGCAAGCAATCGTTTCAAATTGCAGTAAGGCCACGCCCGAGCAAAAGAAAGAGGCCAAAAAAGAGCTGGCTAAAAACACTAAGAAAATACAAGATGCCATATACAAGGATGGAAGCTATACATTTAAGCCTGATTCAATAGTTACCATTACATTGACCTTAGACAACGGTAAAATAAAAGTGTCCTATAAACAAAAACAGGAGGTAATAAAACAAGATATTACCGTACCTGTTTCGATCGATCAGAAAATTAGTGCCGGGCATTCAAACTGGGACATGATTATCTTGGCCATCTTTTGCGTCTGTGTCGGGGCTTGTGTTGGATGGGTGGTGAAATCGGCTAGACGGTGATAATTTTATTTCTAAATGTGCCACCACTTGCATTTGTTACATTGATATTGTCCGCCAATTAAAGCGCTTGGTTCATCACAATGTCCGTTACACCCTTGCTCAACCACTTCTCTTAAATCTTCTCTTTCCTTATCTTTGTCGCGCTTCACCTCCTTAATCACCACGTCAATAGCTTCCTTTTCAGAGTTACTCGTTTACCATTTTAGCTACGTTAATAAAGGTCTTCATGCTTCGGGGTAGGTTAGTGGTTTCATAGGTCTATTTGTAATTCTTGTTTCGTTAGAGCGTAATAAAGATTCTGGAGGTCGTGAACATACTCAGGGTATTCATGCCTCAAAACATCTTCCCTATGAGACTTACACCAACTCACTAAGCATACCTTATTAACCCAATAAATACATAAGGTTCCATTGGTGTGCTTTTGATAGAAAATATCAAATTCAAAACCAGCCTTAACAAGTATCTCCTCGGTGAGAGGGATGCCAGATAACTTGTCGATCGAAACAAATGAACACAGCGAAGTGACTTCATTGAAACAATCTACAAGGCATGCTTTGGCTTTACGGTCATAACTTATCCCATCAATCCTTACAATTGAATCGTTCAGCAAGGCTTTATTCCCGATTCTCAAATCTTCTGATTTCATGTTACGATTCAATAAAAATTTTGCCGTCAATCTTAATTTTCTTAGCGTCATACATTTTTAAACGCTTTTCCTGACTTTTGTCAGTAACCCATCGCCACACGGTAGACCTAGCTAAACCGTGTTTTTTGGCGAAATTCGCAATCGTGTATTGTTTCGGTGGCTTGTTTGTAATCATGGGAGCAAATATAAAACAAAAATATTTTATTTGCAACTGTTGCAATTATGAAACATTGTAGTACCTTTGAGACGTCATCAACAATTAAACACTATGAAAAACCCAGCATTAAAAGAGGTATCAAAAAAAGAGTTTTACGAGTCATAGCGGTTGCCATTGACTCAAAAGAAGGCGAAGAAAAATATTATATCAAAGCAAATTAAAACACTATGCCACTCGAAACACTAACAGGCCAAGCCCCAACAGACGACTACCAAAAAGAACGTACCAAAGTACCTCATTTAGACGAGGACTTGAAAACAGTAGGCTATGGAAAGATAGAATACTTTCAAGATTCAGATGATGATTACTACGTGACCGATGCGGAGGGTGTTGACAAAATCGACATCGAACAGCATTTCAGTAGCTTCACCAGCAACAAGGTGTATTTTGAAATTGAGATAGAAGAACTAACCCACTAAACAATATGACACAGGAACAAGAATTAGAATTAGGACAAATCTACCACAACAATATAATTGAGTTCGGTAGACTTGTTGAATTTGTCAAAGACCTCGAAAAACAAGCCGCCATTAACGCCCTATCAAAAGCCGAACGCATGGAAGAAATCGAACAGAAAGAACCAAATCCTTTTGCGGTTCAATCGCTCGACAAATACGACTCAGGCGAGTTAGGCGAATTACTTGACGTTGTACGCATGGCTATCAATGGCAAGGTGCCTACAAGATACGAGTCGCTGGACTTTTGGAGTTATCGGTTAAGGGATGCAATTCAAAACAAACAGAAAAATGACTAAAGAAGCGCATAAAACACTAAAGCAATTTTTTACAATTACAAATTCTGCTTTTACGATGATGCATTCGGTTTCGGCTGCATTTGGGCACATACCTACCCCAACGCCAATGGAGATGCTTCACAGAATGGCTCTTAGTGTTCTTGAGCAAGAAGAGCCGGATTATAATTTATTAGATTCACTACTTGGTCAAATGGAGCAATTAGCACAAGAAAACAAACAGAACTATGAGAACAACTAAGGAACTACTCGAAGTGATGCTGGAGAATATTGACAGATTAGAAGGCGGTCTTTGTACTCTTGCTTTCGATTTATCTTATGCGTATGGCTTATTTTCAATGGAAGAATTATTTGTCGTAGCTCATTACATGCAAAATAACCTACCAGAAAAAACATTTTCTTGGCGATATGGTGAAACCCCAAGATTCTCATTCCCATTTGACGAAAAACAGCCCCGCATCGACTGGCTAAAACAACAAATCGAAAAACTAGAACAAACTAAATAAACAATCAAAAACAAACAATTATGTCAATCATCGCAGAAAACAAAGGGGGCGATTTTGTCCTAATCCCAGCAGGTAACCACCTTGCAAGATGTTATGGAATGGTTCAAATTGGAACCGTCAAAGAAGAAACAGGAATCTATGCCGGAAAAGAAACGCACAAAGTCCGTATTTCATGGGAGACTCCTCATGAATCTCACGATTTTGGAAAAGGATTACAACCCTTTTCTATTCATAAAGAGTTTACTCTTTCAATGAATGAGAAGGCCACGCTTCGCAAGATGCTGGAATCTTGGAGGGGTAAGGCATTTACCGAGGTTGAGGCTGAAAAGTTTGATATTACAAAGCTGCTAGGCAAACCATGTATGATAAATGTAATTCACAAAACAAGCGGCAAGGGTAGCACGTATGCGGATATTTCAAGTATTGCCACGCTTCCAAAGGGTTTTGAATGCCCCGACCAAGTTAATCCAACCGTTGAGCTTTCTTTTGATAATTGGAATAGCCAGCTTTTTGAATCGCTGCCTGACTTTGTGAAGAACAAAATCAAATCATCCAAAGAGTATGCGGCAATGACAGCCCCCGGACACACTGAAACGCCACAGGCTCCAACAGGAAACGAGGCCGATGATTTACCATTCTAAAATATGGAAAACCTAATCCCGCAATCCCCGCGCGATCTGCTTACCTTAATGGCCAGCACATCGACACAAATAGACGTATTCAGCGATGGAGTTATTCAATCGGTTAAAGAGGGTGAGATTAATCCCCTCACCGTATTGATTCAACTAAAGGCAATGGAGAAGGCCACAGAGCGTATTTTAAAGGAGATCAAAGCAAACCTTTTGACCGAGGCCGACAAATACCACGGCAATGAATTTGAGTACCTTGGCAATAAGATCACGAAAGCCGAACACGGCACAAAGTACGATTTTTCAAAATGTGGCGATCCTATGTGGAACGATCTATACCGCGAGAAGGCTTTGATTTTAGACGCAATGAAAGAGAGGGAAACATTCTTAAAAGCTATCAAAGCGCCACTTGAAGTATTGAATAGCGAAACAGGTGAAACAAATCTGATAACACCGCCAACGAAAACAAGTTCGTCAGGCTTAAACGTTTCAATCCGATGATGGAAGGAACCCTTTTGCCATGTGTAGTCGGCAGTATTCGCAGCCTGAAAGATGGTAGCGTGTCGGTGAACGTGGAAACTCAAGAGCTTAGCCCTGCGAAAGCGGGGCAACTCTTTGAACTCCGAAACAAGGTATGCTTTGTGTATTTTAGCGCAAAGCAGATAGAAAGTAATGAGCGGGCTTTGATAGATGCATTAGACCCTGAGCTGAAAGGTAAGACGCCCGGCCAAAGATTGCGTGCGGTTCTATTCAGGAATTGGGAACAGCATCCAGAAGGTTATAAAGACAGCGAAAGCCATTACCGAGCAAAGATGGAACAGATAATAGAAACCTATAAATCCAACCTAGAATAAGATCGCGTAAAACAAGTTCTAACGACCGTACAGGCGAACGTTGCAAATACCTTACAGGCACGTTAAAAGGCGGCTCACACCGAGACGTAAAACTTATCGAAAACGGAGTAGTAATTTTTCACGGTAAACAGTAAAACATTTCACAAAATATATTACATTTGTTAAACGCTTGTCGGAGCGGATTCAAAAACATTAACAGACCTGAAAGGGGGATAGGCCGACACCTTGAACCCGATCAGGTTTTTTTATTTATGGACTACAAAGAATTTTTAAAGCAGAAACAAAAAAGCCATGTACTAAGCGGCTTTGATATTGAGGAATCAGAACTAAACAAGGCTATGTTTCCTTTTCAAAAGTTCATTGTTAAAATGGCTTTGAAGGCTGGCAAGTTTGCCATCTTTGCTGATTGTGGACTTGGTAAAACATTGATGCAGTTGGAATGGGCTTATCAAGTTTCTAAGCGTACCGATAAACGAGTTTTGATTCTTGCCCCATTGGTAGTGGTTGAACAGACGAAAAGAGAGGCGCAAAAGTTCAGCATCAAAGCCGATTTAATTGACGAGGATAATTACGAACAATTATCAAATATTGATACCTATCAATACGCTGGCGTTTGTTTGGATGAATCTTCTATCCTGAAAAACTTTGAAGGTGAAACAAAGAAACTGATACTTGAAAAGTTTAAATACACACCTTACAAGCTGGCATGTACCGCCACGCCTTCACCTAACGACCCGATGGAATTAGGCAATCATTCCGAGTTTTTAGACGTTATGAGTCGCAATGAAATGCTGGCTATGTACTTTGTCCATGATGGTGGCGAGACCGCCAAATGGAGAATAAAAGGCCATGCCGTTAAATTGTTTTATCAGTTTGTTGGCACATGGTCAATAATGCTCAACAAGCCTCAAGACATTGGCTTTACTATGGAAGGTTACGCCCTGCCAAAACTCAATCTATTTGAGCGTAAAATCAAAACAAAGAAAAAAGATAACGGCCAACTATTCAACGATGCGATTATTTCAGCAACCAATTTTAACGCTGAATTGCGCCTATCTAAAACCGAGCGATTGAATGAGGTAGTTGATATCGTAAACTCACGGCCAGATGAGAATTTTATAATCTGGATTAAACAGAACGAAGAAGGCGAAATGCTTAAAAAGTTATTACCTGATTCGGTAGAGGTTCGCGGAAGCGATAGCAACGAATGGAAGAAAGAAAAACTTTTATGTTTTGCAAATAATGAGTTTCGCATTTTGGTAACCAAAACAAAGATTGCATCATTTGGCATGAACTTTCAGAATTGCCGTAATCAAATATTTGCTTCTTTGGATTTTTCATTCGAGGGATTATATCAGGCTATTAGGCGTTCATACAGATTCGGCCAAAAGAATGAGGTAAACATATTCCTTATTACTACTGACACAATGAGCAATGTAAAGCTAGCCATTGACCAGAAACAAAAGCAATTTGAAATCATGCAGGATGAAATGGCAAAGGCAATAAATCTAAACCTAAACAATAATATTATGAGCGAATCAAACTATGACATTGAAGAAGAAAAAAACGAATGGTATCAAATAAAGCGCGGTGATTGCGTTCAGTTGATTCCAGAAATTGAAAGCGAATCAATAGGGCTATCTGTATTTAGTCCGCCATTCGCAGAACTTTACACCTATTCGAGCCATGTTGAGGACATGGGCAATTCGAAAGATTATAATGAGTTTTTGATTCAGTTCGGATTTTTGGTAAAAGAACTTTATCGGGTAATGATGTCAGGCAGGAATGTTTGCGTTCATTGCATGGACTTGCCTATTCAAAAGGGTAAGCATGGCTTTATTGGATTGCGCGACTTTTCTGGATTGCTTCTGAAATGCTTTGAAGATGCTGGATTTGTTTACGCTTCACGTGTTACCATCTGGAAAGATCCTGTCGTAGAAATGCAGCGAACAAAGGCATTGGGATTACTCCACAAACAAGTAAAAAAGGATAGTACAATGTCGCGTGTTGGTATTCCTGATTATGTAATGATATTCCGAAAGGATGGCGAACGGACTAACCCAGTAACTAACACGGATATTCCTGTTGACTTGTGGCAAAAATACGCCTCGCCTGTTTGGATGGATATTGATTACGGAAACACTTTGCAGGGATTCAGAAATGGGCGCGATGAAAACGATGAGAAGCATATTTGCCCGCTTCAGCTAGATACCATTGAGCGGCTAATTCATTTATACAGCAACAAAGGAGACACGGTATTTACCCCGTTTATGGGCATAGGTAGCGAGGTTTATCAGGCCGTTAAGATGGGACGTAAGGGCATAGGATTTGAATTGAAGGAATCCTATTTTGATTTAGCTAAGGCAAATTTAAAACACGCGATTATTGCAAAATCCCAACTTTCACTACTATGACCATCAACACTCAACAATCTATCGACTTTGCTAACACTGGCATTAAAATAGCCATAAACCACGCAGGACGCGACTGGGCGCAAAAGGCTCTTAACTACCTTGACAACTTCTTAAAGTGCAACTACGGGCAGGAATTCATGATCGAGGACGTTTCTGAATGGTCTTACTCACAAGGTCTACCAGAACCTCCACATCTTCGGGCATGGGGACACGTGGCACGGGAGGCTGTAAAACGGGGCTTTATCAGGCGCGTAGGATTCGGGCAGGTCAAAAGGGTAAAGGCACATCGGGCAAATGCGAGCGTTTACGTGAAAATAAGTTAAAATAATTTGTCGCAATATCTTGCGTAGTATGTTTTGACCTAGTATATTTGATTCATCAAACGGAAATAATATGAAAGTAAAAGGATACACAAAAAGCACGATAGGTAAATTTGATTTAATGTCAATGCTTAAATCAGACATCTACAAAGATAAAAATGAGCCTTTTGACGTTTGGTTTGCTAGAAAAATAGCAGATCAATTTCCTGAAAGCATAAGCGGGGGCATGGACGAGCAAGGTATGAACCGAAAGGCAGATGCCCAAAATCCTAAACCCCTGCTTTAAAAACTATGACCATCCACCCCATTCACTGCACGACCGAGCGAAAGGCGCGACAAATCGCGTCTAAACGCTCACAACGCTACAAGATACCGCAATACGTCTACCATGTAACGAGCGGTTACTATCTGGTAGATTTTCTTAAAAAAGAATTTAGTAACGAAAAATTAATTGAAACTTTTAACCCTTAATTATGAAAGTAAAAATCGAAATCAAAAACCGATGGACTGGCAAATTAATCTTTGAATACGAGTCCGAGAACAACACAATCAAAGAGACTGTTTTAAAGGCTATTGAAGCAGGGGCGGACTTGTCAAAGGCGAACTTGTCAAAGGCGAACTTGTCAAAGGCGAACTTGTCAGGGGCGGACTTGTCAGGGGCGGACTTGTCATGGGCGGACTTGTCAAGGGCGGACTTGTCAAAGGCGGACTTGTCAGCCATTAAAGCAGATTTTTTCTACGTGCTACTGAACGCCAAAAAAGAAGTCGGATTTTTGAAGCAAGCCATAATTGACGGTAATATTGACGGATCGACCTACTCAGGCGAATGCGCTTGTTTATCCGGCACGGTTGAGAAATCCGCAATTATTCACAACGGGCAAGATCAAGAAAAGAATGTAAAAAGGATATTGGATTGCCGCGCATCAGAAAGGCCAGCAGAGCGATTCTTTTTAGCGATCAGACCAAATGATACCCCTGAAAATAATCAAGCGGCCAAAATTGTTTTGCAATGGATTGAAGAATTTGAAATGTTAAACTCATGAAAACCAAAATAGACATCGACCCACTATTTGAACAAAACGAAACAGAGGAAGGTAAATACATCTGGCCTTTTACCATCAAAGTAATAATAGCGGCTGCCTTATTAGCTATCGTTATACTTTTCATTTTCTTTTTGACTTTGAATTACAAAGAGCAAATTGACAGTGCGCACGGATTTGTTTTAAAACTTTTTTTGGTAGTTCCTGTATTGATATTCTCATCACTTGGTATCTACTGGTTTTGCTATGTGGTATCCAAGAAATGGAGGCAGTTTTTAATTGATAGAGAAGCGGATATAAAATACAAAGATCAGCAATGACGTTACATTTAACGCTCAAAAAGAAATGGTTTGATATGATTTTATCAGGCCAAAAAAAATATGAATACCGCGAATTGAAACCGTACTGGAGAAAAAGATTTGTGATTGACGGAACGCATCCGCCTGTATGTGTTACAAAATATGATTACGTTTTGTTTTCAAATGGATATTCGAAAGATTGCCCAAAGATGAAGGTAAAACTTAATCACATTTTTATCTCTTTTGGTAAGCCTGAAATTGGTGGTGATCCAAATAACTTGCAATTTGTGCTTTGGCTTGGCGATGTTATTGAAACCCAAAATACAAAATGAACATCCAATTTAATCAAAGATGAGAACATTAACCGTTAGACAGCTTTACGCCCAAGTTAGAAAGCATAAATACATTATCGTTCAATTTCAAAACGATAGGTTTGCGTTAAATTGCGCAATAGCAAAGCTATTATTAAAGTTTCACGGCCTTAGTGGTGACGAATCGCGATTTACTAATATTGTGAGTTTTAAGCCATGTTCATTTCAAGAATACATCAGCCGAAAAATACATTTCTATGCTCGTTCAATTAACAAATAACACCTACGAGCTATTCGAGAACGGCCACCGTTGGTCACTCGATCAATGCACACAATGCGGCACGATACGCACAAATATCAGCACTGGTAAAAGGTTTGGTGGTGGTTGTGAGAAGTCGCGGTTGTGCTATTCAAAGGACGGGTTTAAAACGATAGACACGAAGGCGGGTAATTGCTTTCGACTTATTAAGTAATGCTTAACAACTGAAAAAAATATGATTAAAGCAATTCGATTTTTAATAGCCGTTCCGGTTGCAATAGTGAATTTTATAATCGGATGGGGAGTTTATTTATTTTGCCTTGGAATAGGTTTGATTTGCCTAGCTAATTTGATAGGATACTTTTTATGGTGGATAGCTTTTAAGACTGGAATTAGTGAATCAATGGCAAGTAAAGAACAGATAAGAGATTCTTTAGTAATTCAATACATTCCGTTCTTGATGGCGAAAGAAGGGTTTCTATTTGTTATGCGTGGCTTCAAAAGTAGCTCGCTAGGCTCATAACCTAGAGGCCGTTGGTTCAAGTCCAGTATCCGCAACTATTTTTTTAAACCCTTTCTTTTTGAGGTCAGAGCCGAAAAGAAAGGGTGAGAGGTTGAAAGTTTACCTTTAACCCCTTGCCCCCTGACTCTGACTCTGGGGGCTTTTCTTTTTATGACATATTCGGAAAAATTAAAAGACCCTCGGTGGCAAAAGAAAAGATTAGAAATTCTTAATCGCGACAACTTCACCTGTCAATCTTGTGGCGATACAACAAAAACATTACACGTCCACCATATACATTATTACGCTGGAATGTTACCCTGGGAGTATGCGCCTGAAATATTGATTACCCTTTGTGAGGATTGCCATCAATTTGAAGAGGCTAGAAAAAAAGAGCCAAGCGATTGGTCTAAGCATCTAATGCTAAGGGAAATTGATTTTATACTTGGCGAATATTTAACGGCATCATGGTATCAAAAAGATAGACTAAAGCTGTTTAATGAAACTATTGAGTTTTTAAAATCCCATCAAAAAAATGGGTAAGCAGCCTTACATCCCTATTTACATAGGAGATTACCTTAAAGATACTCGCGTATTACCTTTGGCGGTTCGTGGCGCTTGGGTTGATCTTATCCTATTTATGTGGGATTCTCCGGTACGTGGTGAGATTGTGGCCACCGTTCAGGAGATTGCCAGAATGATAGGGTGTGACACTTCCGAGGCTCAATTTGCTTTGAATTTGCTCAAGCAAAAAAACACCGCAAACATAGATTTGCTTCCGTCAGGCGAGTACAAAATAGTTTCTCGCAGAATGAAAAAAGATGCTGAGATTTCAGCAATCCGCTCGGAAGTAGGTAAAAAGGGCGTTAAGGCTAAACTTGCTGGCGATTTTGCTAAACCAAAACAGCAAGCAAAAAGTAAGCAAAATACTGATAATGAATATGAAGATAATAATGTATTAAATAATAATGAGACGATTCAAATTTTTGGAACGAAAGGAAATTTTGTTGTTGTAGAAAAGGAGTTTATCCACGACAAATTAGTTAAGATTTTTGAGGATGGCATGAAAGAATACATGGAATCTAAGTTATCGGTTCTTAATTATCCTCATCTGCTTTCAAAGTTTATGAAACAAAACAACGGAAGGCATTTTGATGACTTTAAATATCTCTATTCAGCCTACAATAAATTCACAGACAATGCGTGACCTAAACGAAAAGTACATCGAACTAAACCGATCCTTTCCAAACAAGGCCGGAAAGCTACTGCAAGTCATAACCACTCAAAAGCGATTGGTTGAGAAGTTGGCAAAAACCAAACAGTCGGAAGACATCAAAACGCTACTCATATCAGTGGCGGAGGGATACGATGTTTCTTTGGACTTGCTGGAGTACATGAAAAACGTGCTGCAAGGTGTGGCAAATGACGCTGACGCTCTTTTAGAGGGTTCTGCCATACGAAACACCGTCAGGCTGCAAAACGAGCTTATATCGAGTTTTATCGCTAATCAGGAATGCCATGAGTCTACAAGAAAAGATTAAGCTGCAATTAAACTCGGACATTGAACCGGGGCGCGATTATTTTGAGGTTCCGGAAAACTACGAGCGCGAAATCGAAACAGGCGTAAAGTGGGAAGTATTGAAGTATGGGCACCGGTTATTAGACGAGCATTGCCCATACAAGCAAGGGCAACTTACTTGCATTATTGGACACACGAACGTAGGTAAAACAACACTTATTTTGTACCTGCTTTCAAGGCTTCTTGACCGAAAGAAAATGGTGATCTATTCAGCTGAAAATAGAATCAGTCAGTTAGCGCGGTTGCTCATCCAATTTGCGCACGGTATAGATCGGGGGCATAAACTATACTTTAAATGGTTGCGTGATAGGGTTTTATTCATTAAGCATGAGCGGCAATTCACCTACAAAGATATGCTTGAACAACTGGCAATAAGTGACGATATTGGATTCAATGCCGATCTAATTTTCATCGACCCTTACAACTCGTTGAAGATTGACGGGCGCGGAAATAGCCATGAATACCATTATGACGCTATTGAAAATATGCGGATATTCACAAAGACAACAGGCAAAAGTATCTTTTTGAATTGCCACACGGTCACAGAATCGCAAAGGGTTAAGCCGAATAAAGATGGGGAGATAAGCCGGCCGATGGCAAGCGATGTAGAGGGAGGAGCTAAGTTCCCAAATAAAGCGGACGATACATGGGTAATCCATCGTCAGCTATACGCAACCGATCAGGAAAAGCAATATGAGTCACAGTTGTTTGTGGATAAGGTTAGGAACAGGGATGGAGGTGGAAGACCAACGCCATACAGCGAGCCGATATATTTTGATTTCAAAAAAGACTGGACGGGTTTTACTTGCAGTTCTGATTTTCAGGCAGCGCAAAGTGATAGCCCATTTTAAGGAATGGCTAGACAGTGGTAGTTTGTTGAGCTTTGATGAATGGATTAAGATTTAACCCCTAAAAATATGGAAACCGATTTAGACATAATCAAAGACATGCTTTGCCGTCATAAAATTTTAAGCGCAATAGCATGGGATCACTTAGAAGAGTTTCAGGATCGAATGGTAAAAAGATTAAAAGTAGGGCAAAAAGAACCAGCTTTTGAGACTTTAAGAAAAAGGTTCAGAAAAGCATGCAACAATGCTCACATCCTTGGATTGTGTCACAAGGAATATATTGGAACAACCGCTTATGAAACTAGCGATACAATTGGCGGCAAGGTTTGTATTAACTATGTAGAGATTGAATTTTATAAAATGAGTAAATAGTATGAACGCAACTGACCGAACAAAGGAGATAGAAGCCATCCAACTAACGGATGACGAGATAAAACAAGCCATATTTCAGGCTAAACTTGCCAAGTGGTTTAAGGCTCGAAACGCGAAGTATTGGGAGGAACGCGAAAAGATTAGGGTTAATGTAGGGTTGATGGGATAAAAATAAAAACTTAAAAATATGACCGCATTACTAACTTATGATGGAAAAATTAAAGTTCTAAAAGGTAACAAGAACACAAAATTTAATTTGCCAAAAGGACACACCGCTGAACATGCTTTTTTAACCGCTTTGTGCTGGGTTAATATGTGGTATTGCCATGAGTATCAAGATTATCTCATATTTACCAATAAGGTTGAAAAACATTTTGGTGAGCCTTTATTTGGAGATGGTGAAATTTATAGCGATTTGGATAAGGCTAATTTTTATTTGTTGTTAGCCGTTGCAAATGGTCATGATTTAGAATAATGATAGACACTGGATACATTTGGCAATTAAGATACGAAATAGCCTTCCTTTTGGCAAGATTGAAAAAATCTGGCATGATAGGCTTCGCAAAATCACCCTTTCAATATACAGGTTAAAAATAGAAGAAAAATTATCTTTGAATTGCTAAAAGAGAAATATAAAAAATAATCGCGCAAGATGTTGCGTTGAATGGTTATGGGTGGTATATTTGTTGTAGAAAATAAGGGGGTAATTTTGGCGTAAGTTTAATCTGGTAGTAGGTGCGCAACGAAACCAGACCCACGCAAATAGATAGGACTAATTATCTGAATGGTATGCGTGAAAGGGATAATCCCTTTAAGACAGGTTCGAATCCTGCTACCTCCACAAAAGGTTCTTAGGTTGGTAGTATGTTTTTATTTTGAAACTCAGAATAGCTAAAGTAATAAACAAGAAACAAACAACTTTAGTAAAAGCGTCAGAAAAGGGGAGGCGTTTTTTGATTAGTATTATGGCCTAGGTAAGCCAAAGACCCATCTTGTAAAAACAACTACCAACCGAAAGAGCCGAATTTTTGAATGTGAAACCGTAAGGCGGTCGCGTAAGAGCCGACATTTTTTTAAACAGAGCGGTGCAGCTCGTTAAACTCTGCGGATAGTTTATGAGTTCAATGACATCGTGGCGGTTATGGAAGTTCTTCAGCAAGAGGGCATTTTTGAAACCGTAATTGACAGGGAGGCAATCGAAAAAAAGAAGGTAAAGATTGCAACGTATTTCGATTACTCGGTTAAGGTTGGAACCGTGACATCAAATGATTTTAAACCAATGCCTTGAGCGGCTTTGTAAAACTCACAAATTTAAGTATGGAAGCAAAAGTAGAATGGATCGCAAAGGCTTGTCACGAAGCAAATCGAGTGTGGTGTCAAGCGAATGGAGATGGATCACAAAAACATTGGGCTGAGGCCGAACAATGGCAACGCGATAGTGCCATCAAGGGTGTTGAGTTCAGATTGAACAACCCAGAAGCAAAACATGATTCCCAGCACAACGCCTGGATGGCTGACAAAATCAAAGAGGGATGGGTTTATGGAGAGGTGAAAGACGCTGAAAAGAAAACTCATCCTTGCATTGTTCCATTTGAGCAACTGCCAGAGTTTCAGCAAAAAAAGGATTCACTTTTTTGCGCGATTGTAGACGCATTGAAGTAGAAAGCAAATCGAGGTGATTCAGGGCAATCTTAACCGATTGGTGTACTGGATTGAAATGGCGAATCATGACCTCAGCCTCGACAAAAGGCTCTTATGTTGGTAGTTGAAGTAGGCATGTGGCAATACGGTGCAATTCCGTAACCAATAAATAGATTAAAGTTCCACCATGTGCTAAGTAAGCGAAACTACCAACCAAAAGAGCCGAATTTTTGAATGTGAAACCGTAAGGCGGTCGCGTAAGAGCCGACATTTTTTTAAACAGAGCGGTGCAGCTCGTTAAACTCTGCGGATAGTTTATGAGTTCAATTAGAAAATCAGCAACGGTAAAAGTAATGATCAGCCATAATTACAATCATTTCGAGGCTTCAATAGCACTTGAAAATGATGGTGGTTTATCTCTGAAAGACATTGACGATGCCCGTAAGGATTGCTGCCGAATTTGCGACAAGGCAATAAAGCAGTACAATGACGCTAAGTCTATTCAATCAAAAAGAACTACTCTAAGTAATGAGAGGGCAGCTCTTCAATACGAGGTGAATGAGATAAAAACAAAAGACGAATTTTGACAACTACTAATAATGACCGAAAAGAAACTTCGCTACACCATAGGCCAGCGACTCATGCGCCTCCGTAAGAAGAAAGGGCTATCCAGAAAGGAGCTAGGCGAGCAAATGGCTATCAACGAAAAGACGATCGGCAAGATTGAGACCGGGGCGTTTTCGATCACGCTGGACAATCTGGAGAGGTTTCAGGCTTATTTTGGGTTTCAAGTAAAATTACCAGTACCAAAGAAAAAAGCGATATTGAATACACTTCTTTTGATTTTATCTATTGCAACCTATCTTTTTATAGGCGGAGCAATGAATGGATTATTTACGGATGAACACGAAGAGCCTTCTTTATCTTGCTTGTTTGCTTTGGCCGATAGCCATTACTTTGTGGGCTGGTGATACGCTTGCTAGATTTATTAAAAGAAAAATTTAACATAAACCTATGAGAAACGAAGTAATTAAAGCAGTAAAGCGTGGCGATGGGGCTAAGATCATCGCTTGGTTTAAGAAAAAGTATCCGGATTTGCAGACTAATTGTGATGGTATAAATTCAGAAGAAGATGGAGATAAATCATTTTTTTATGGATATTTAAATGATGGTTTTGATGTTTATAATTACGCCACTGTAACCATGAATAAAGCTGAAATCCTCCCAATGCCAAGCGATTACCCTAAGTTGATGTTAGTCAGCAAGTCTGGTAATTGTTGGCCTAAGCGCGTTGTGTTTATGGAGAAGAATGGTAAATTTTTAGGATGGGAAGGAGCTGAATCATTTGAGGAGGCTGAAAATGTTACAAGTGTTTCTGTTTGGAACTTCGCCAAAGACATCGAAGAACCCGTAATCACCGAAGTAACATTGGAAGAAGTCGCTAAGTTGATGGGTAAGAAAGTTGAGGAGATCAGGATTAAAGACCATATTCCAATGAATGGCGTTATGAGCATGAGTATAGGCGTGGCGAGCAATTCGGTTACTTTTTTAAAGAAGTAGGATATGATTTACGGATTGTGTGTTTTAATTGGCTTTGTTTTGGGCTGTATTATGGACAGAAATGACAACCAAAAGTGAAAAAGTACACGCGTATCTTCATGGCTCATTATGGCTACGATGTAAGCGACTTTATACCGTGCCTTGGATGCGGCCGTAAAAGTTGCGACATTCACCACCTTGAGCCTAGAAGTAAGCGTAAGGACTTAGAAAATGAACCTTCTAATCTTGCAGCGTTGTGCCGTGAATGCCATACTAAAGCAGAAACTAGTAAGGAGTTTAATAACCAACTAAAACAATTGAAAAATGGCTAAAGACAAAGTTACGCTAACCCTAACATTTGAAAGGGAGGCCAACGGCTCTGTAACTCGAAAAGCGGATTTAGACGGTGAAGGGTTTCACTTTTTTGAATTGATTGGTTTAATTCAAATGACCTCGTACGACTTTGCTGAAAAGTCAAAACAAACAGCAATAGAGTTACCAAAAGATCATAAGGTTAAAATGAAGTTTGAAAGTGACGCAATACAAAACAAATAAGTGGCCATTTTTTGCGGTTTACTTAGTGGGTAAGCCGTGCCGCTTTTAAAGACTAAGAATGAAAGGAAATTTGCACGTTTTATGCGTAATTTACGGAATGTTTGATGTTAGAAGCCTGTTTGCGTTCCGAAGGATTCAGCGCACAGGCGTGAAGATGGATATTAAAGCGAAACTAAATAACCAGAATTGAGCCAAGTATCTGAAATAGTTGAAGGCTACGCAAACCTAGTTTTAGGCAAAAATGACTATCTTTACAATCAAAGGATAGCGATCTGTAACGAATGCCCGATGATGAACAAAAACGGAACTTGCGGTAAATGCGGATGCCTTCTTCAAGCAAAATTGAGAACAGAAAACGGTAAATGCCCGGTAGGGAAATGGTGATATGGACAAATTATACATCGAATCAATGCATCTTCATATTGCCTCATTAAGGCACGAAATTGAAGAATTGAGCCACTCAATTGAAGACTCAAAGGCAATGATAAAGATTCGCGAGCAGCAACTAATATGTTCCGCTAATCGAATAAATCACGCATCGCACACGTTAGAGCAATATTTAAAAGAATGTGAGAATGGCTCCGAAGGGTAACGCATTCTGGAAACTTCGTTCGAAGCATGGGCGTGACCTGATATTTGGTACACCTGATAAGCTATGGGAAGCGGCTTGTGAATACTTTGAGGCTACTGATAGTCGTAAGTGGGTTAAGGATGATTGGGTAGGAAAGGACGCAAAAAAGGTTACACGTGAAACAGATACACCGTACACAATAAGCGGTTTATGTCTTTACATGGATGTTTCACGCGAATGGTGGAACAAGTTTAAGAACGAAAACCGAGAAGATTTTTTACAAGTCATTGCGCGTATAGAAAATATTTTGTATACACAAAAGTTTGAAGGCGCGTCAGTAGGTGCATTTAACGCCAATATTATCGCCCGTGATCTTGGTCTCAAAGAACAAACCGACATCACTACTCAGGGAGAGAAGATTGCGCCTGTCATCACAGTAATGGTAGACGGTGAGATTATAGACGGTGAAATGAAATGATAAACTTACGCGCATATTATTTTGAAGTAAGCCCAATGGTTGAGGGTCAGTCAAGGGTTGTTTTTATGGCTTGGTCAAGAAAAGAGGCCAAATCAAGAGTGTCTGAAATTGAGCGAAAGCACAATGTAAAAGCCATATCGAATCCTAAATTTGCAACAGTGTGATCTGGAAGCCTAACGGGCTATTCTTCAAAATGGCGCAACTGGTAGCCGCCAGAAAGCCTGAGACTAAGTTGATAATCGGGAATGAAGGGTCAAGCCGTAGCGCAAAAACTTGGGACTTCATCCATTTATTGGTGTGGATATGCGACCACAACCGAGATAAAAAGCTCGAAATTTTCCTGTTTCGGGACACGCTCGTAAACTGCAAAGAGTTCCTTTTCAAAGACTTCAAAGAGTGCCTTACCTCAATAGGCATTTATAACCAAGCCAATTACCGCGACAATGCCGGCAAGCCAATTTATCTACTATTTGGGCAAGAAATACGATTCAGGGGACTGGATGACAACACTACGGAGGTAAAAGAGGCTACCGGCTCAGACATAATTTTCTTTAATGAGATACTTTCGGGCTGCGAAAAGGAAAGGGTAATGAACTGGATTATGCGTTGCCGGAAATTAGTCGTAGCCGACTGGAACCCTAAGTATACCGATCATTGGTTTTTTGCTTTTGAGAAGCGTAATGACACGGTTTTTACCCATTCGACATACAAAGACAATCGGCATCTGCAAGACTCCGTAATCAAAGAGCTTGAAAGCTACGACCCCAGCAACCCCGAAAACGTCCGCAACGGCACGGCTGATAAATACAGATGGCAGGTGTACGGCTTAGGATTGCGAGCCAACCGCGAGGGGTTGGTATTTCCGGAAGTTACCTACGTTGACGACTTTCCGGAAGACATCGAACAATTTGGCCATGGCTTAGACTTCGGGTCTGCTCATCCTACCGTAATCGTGAAGGGAGGTATTAGGCGCAAGTCACCAAAGCCTGATTTGTTCCTAAAAAAGCTATACTACGCCCCGTGCGATACCTCCACGCAAGTAATTGATGCGGTTCGTTCGCTTGGCATTACAGGGCACATTTGGTGTGATACCAACATGGACAACACCAACACGGGCATAGGATGGGTTAGCGATA